>Ga0315547_1000311_pt1 | contig 51039 bp, 38 predicted proteins | sample SalMarSW160240MG_2_FD_202542 | JGI IMG/M metagenome (GOLD analysis project Ga0315547, IMG submission 202542) | Salt marsh sediment microbial communities from the Plum Island Ecosystem LTER, Massachusetts, United States - Salt Marsh Sediment SW1601-240 ...
TTGGTGGGGATATAAAAAATGGTTAGACATTAATAAAACACCATATCATGAAAAAAATCGTAAGGTATTTCATTCAGGGATTGATCTACATTGCACCACTGGGAGTGACTGCATATATTGTCTACTTGATCTTTACATTTATTGACCGGTTACTTGATAAATACATCGATCCCATTTTGCCAGTCAACATCCCTGGTATTAACCTGCTGGTCGTCATACTGCTTATCATACTTGTTGGAATTATCGGACAAACCATCATTGCGAGGCCGGTTAAGTTATTGGCATCAGAACTCCTGGAAAAAGTTCCTCTGATTAACTGGATTTATGTAGCTATCCGTGATCTGTTATCCGCTTTTGTGGGTAAAGGAAAAAAATTCAGTAATCCCGTTATGGTAAAGGTAAACCACCTGTCCAATTTGGAGAAACTGGGCTTTCTTACACAGGAAGACCTTTCAAGCCTGGGAGTTAAGGATAAAAAAGTGGCTGTTTATTTTCCCCATTCATATAATTTTTCAGGAGAGCTGTTTATTGTACCCATTGAACATGTAAGACCCCTTGATGCATCATCCGGAGACATAATGAAATTTATTGTTTCGGGTGGGGCCAGCGGATTTGAATGAAGAAGCTCCTTAAACAGAAACTGCACATTACATAATATAATATGAAACCCATCAAACCACCACCCTGCACGGATATTGTCAAAGATTACATTGAAAAGGACAAATCCACAGGACAATATTACCTGATCCCTGCCTCCCTGGATTTGAGCGGGTTGCCGCAAAAAGTAATTGATTCGTTTCTCGACTGGCTGAACCAGTTCCCCGAAGGAAACCAGCAGGTGATATTGCAATGCATTAAAGACGGTCTGATCGAACTTCAGTGTGACTGATTCCACCCTTCGGAACAGCAACCACGGAGTGGTTGTCACATAGTGATCCTCCCGTAGGGATTCTCCAAAGGAGTCCTTCGGACCTTCGGAGCTAACGGGGAAATCCAATAACCTCCGACGGTACCGTCGGGGGTTAGTATGAACAAGTGCACAAACGGTCTAACTGCTCTGCTATTACTCACCGCTTTACAGCGGGTTATTCGCGCCCGCAAATCAATCACACTGTCTGCTCATGAGGTTCTCGTTCCTGCCCGCCCGACTGAATGACGCAGTCGTTTCCGCCTGGATGACCCGGTCGGACGGGCGGGCGGGGGTACTCGGTAAAAGATTGGAATACGTTTTCAGCTCCGTAGGGGCTCGCCCAGAGGAACGGAATATTGTAGCCCAGGGTAAGCGAGCTTTGGCGAGTGCAACCCTGGGTTATAAGTTACGGAATACAGCAGGTCCAACTGCTTTGTTAGATAACGGGAAAACGTTCCATGGACCGGAAGGTAAACCTATTTTAGGAAGAGCCACATTGACCCCATCGGGGTCAGATATTGGCAGCCCCGGGTAAGCCCTGACATTTATCGTCAGGGTGCCTGCCTGCCGGCAAGGCAGGCAACCCGGGGATTGATATACACGCGCCACACCCGGTCCAACTGCTCACCTATTTAACAGGAAACCGTTGCATGGAACGGAATTCCCCATACGCCAAATAGAAAAGAATTTTTTAACTGTCCCATAGGGATGCCTATGGCAAAAACCAGGAACTTGAAACCAGTCCCGTAGGGATGCCTTCGGCAAAACTATTTTTTAATTCGGTAGCTGTCCCTACTTATTTTTCCGAAATTTCAACTAGGAATTTAACCGATTTCTCCTGGTTTGGTAATGAAGAAGATAAGCTCTTTTCGTCGGGTCATTCAAAAAGGATCTCTGTATCAACTCCTCAACCAGGGGTTGTTTTTTCAAGAATGTTTCAAGTATTTTATCTCGTCTGGTATCCTTTATCCCCAATCTCTTCGCATATTCATGAAAATCTTCTAACCCGGCATAACCATGCTTTTTCATTACCGCCGATCTGAAATCATCTTTAAACAGTCCATTGTCCAGTGCGAAATCGATATCATCAACATGAATACGGGTATTTACCAGATCATACGCAGGACTTAACATATAATCTCCGACAGGAGATTCTATGATTGAGAAATTTTTCAAATGAGCATCTCCGTTAGAAAACAAGTAGTTAAATACAATGATTGAAGTCAGTTTTTCAAGCTCAATCATATAGGCCGGAACAAATCTTCTTACCAATTCTGCAAGCTCTTCATAACTGTATTCATATTTGAAGTTCGGACCAGCATTTTCGACAGTTTTGCCGGCAAGAGAAGCAAAATCTTCTTTTCCCCATTTGGTGCCATCATCTTTCACATCAAATCGTTTCGTAATGTATGCAGGGCTTCCATCCTTGAAGAAGATCAGTGCATTTTCAGCTGTATTCATTCCATATACCTGACGGGCAATCTGCATGGTTAAATGTTCATTGGCCGGCACCTGGTCTACCTTTTTCAGATCCCTGGGGATAGGTTTAAGTATGTAATTACCCTGCTCTCCTTCCCTGGTCAGGCGTAACTTATTCTTATCCAGGATTAAGGAAAGTTTTTCCTGAACACCTGAGATGGAAATGCGTTTACGGTTATCTATAAACTTCTCAGCATCCTCCTCACTGCTTTGCGGGGATGAATAGGGCAAAATATGAATAACAGCTTTGCCATGAAATACCCTATTAAGACAGGTTTTACTATAAGAATCAAATCCTTCAGCTAATGTCCCCGGACAATATTTTATCTCAGGAAGGCTCATTCTTTTTCCGGCTTAACGGTTATTGCTCCAACAGTATCGTTCGTAGCAGTAGCAAGCAATAACCCGAAATGATCATTTTCATCGATTTTCAGTTGCCTGCACTGAAGCTGTTTATTTAACCCTTCGGAAAGCATATTGAAGAAAAAAGGGAACAAATGATCTGATGTATAGACTTGCTGTGACTTTGGTAAGGTGAGACTTATAGCCGGGCAGTTGTTGTTTATATACCAGGCATCGTCATACCTGAATTCAAAGTCACCACGATCATATTGAATCAGCGAACCAGCAAATCGATCATTATGGTATACCAGCGCTTTACGCATTCATTAAAGTTTTAATTGTTTTACTTCTAACTTCAGTTCCAGACCCAACACGGATGCCAGCTTATTCAGCACATTGATCGTTGGATTTGCCTTCCCTCGCTCAATCTTGTAGAGTGTATTCAGGCTGATTCCTGCCATTTCCGCCAGATTCGGTTGAGTTATCTTCAGGTTCTTTCTTCGCTCTTTTATAGTTTGTCCTATTTCTATAAGTAACATTATCGTGTGATTTTTCAGTAAACCTAACATGAAAATTATAAAAAAACAAGATAAATCACAATATAATACGAAAATACATGACTTTTTGTGCAAAATTGCTCTAGAATTGATCAAAATCACATTATAATGTGATTATTCGGCTTCTTCACTACTGATTTATTCGTCGGACGAACTTAACCCGAATTATTCATGCATTCAGCATGAATAATGAAGATACATAATTGAAATCTATTGATTATCAATTATATATGTCAGGGTTAACCCTGATAAAAGTCAAATTCAATACCCTCAAGTTTGGGTATGAAATTTTCATCAGTTTTGAAGATAACTGTTGAGTGAAAAAGTTGACATACTTGAATTTGACTTTTCGTCAGCCATAAATGGCGAAAAATTCAAAGAATTTTTCGGGTTAACTGAGAACTACTTCGGTGCTTGGTTCTCGTTTCTTGGTAAAAGAATGGCGAGATGAGATTAAGAGTTTGGCCAACTCCTTAGGAGTTGAATAATGAATAGCCCCGGGTAAGCCCTGACATCATCGTCAGGGTTTACCCGGGGTATAGCAGACCCCCAAAATCATCCGGTCCAACTGCCCTGTTGTTCAGCAGGAAGGTGCTTCATGGACCGACAATTACTAACGTTAAATAGAACACAACTGAAAACTGTCCCGAAGGTGGCATAGCCATGCTCCCGAAGGGATCCCTATGGGACAATGGCAGATGCCTGCCCGACGCCCGCGGGCAGGGTTTACCAGCCTGTGGCTGGCAGGCGGGCCTATGGCAAAAACCAGGAACTGTGGACCGGAAACCGAATTTCCTGAGAGGAAATTCTTAATACCTTTGCCTCATGACCGAACCGATCCCCATCACCGTTGAATGCCATGCAGGCTATAAAGCAGATGAATACCCAACCTGGTTTTATCGGGAGGGTAAAAAATTTGAGATCATAGAGATCACCGATCGTTGGTGCCAGGCAGACCGCGATCCGCAATTTCCTGTATCAAACTACTTCAAAGTGAAAACTGCCTCCGGCAGAATCTGCATCCTCAAACATGATCTTCAGCAGGATGAATGGTATCTGCAAAGTCAGGAATAGTCATCGAGTTCAACAGTAACCATTCAATACTCCTTTTTAAAAATCAGCCCCAAAGGGGTGGAATATTGGTAGGTTATCACAAAAATATGGTCCAACTGCCCTGTTGTTCAGCAGTAAGGTGCTTCATGGACCGAATCTCACCAAACGTCAAACAGAAAAGAATTTTTTAACTGTCCCATAGGGATGCCTATGGCAAAAACCAGGAACTTGAAACCAGTCCCGTAGGGATGCCTTCGGCAAAACTATTTTTTAATTCGGTAGCTGTCCCTATTTATAGGAATAGGAAGATATGTGATGGCACCATCTCGCATCGACATCGAATCACAGACCGATTTTTACTTAAGACGCCGGGGATTTTTAGGATTGTTCCGGGAAAAGGTAGAAGTACTCCTCCGTCCCTACTCATGGGAATCAATTTTCAAACTCTTTGAATCCAAGGAACCAAAATAAATTGTAGAAGCATTGTCCCCCTTTCGTTGTAAAGGGGGTGTCCTGACATCGAACGGAGTGAGATCGTCAGTGACGGTGGATTTAATCCTAAGTTCCGTCTGACGGCTTTGTTGACTTGTGGGCAGAGCCGTCTGACGGATAATAAAATTGCTATGCAAATAATCACACCCCTTTGGCAAATCCCATCCGGCTATAACCTGGGTAGGCTTTATCTCTTTGACATGAATGCCCTAAGGCTGGCTTTCGCCTCCTCAATTGCAGGAAGCCGGTCAACTTGCACAATATCAATATCAAGGATATTTGCAATGGGTTGAAGAAGCTGAAACAGGAGGCCTGTCTGAACGTAAACCTTGCCGGGTCGTTCATCATGCATAACCATCATATTACATATTTCCTGGGGTACTTTTCCCCACATATTCTCCAAGCCGCCTTCAGCCTGAAGCAAATTTTGTCCGGTAATCAGTCCGTTGGCATGGTCAGCCATAAGCAACATATAGGTAGCAAGGGGCCGCTTCCCCTTCTCACCGATAAAAGAGGGAAAAAGGGAAAAATCAATTTCAGTTTCTGTGTCCACCAGCGGCCTTTTCTGCAATTTCCCGATCGTATCTTGGACAAGCACGAAGGGGATATCAATTGCCGGAGGCGGCGGAGGGACAGCAATCGCTCCGTCCTTCCAGGTGAGTACACCGTTTACGGTCGCCGGGATACGGGCAAAGAATTCTATATCGCTGACATGTTCGAGAAATCCCGAATTCTTTTTAACCCGTTTCGCAACATATAAAGTTTGCTCAAGGATGTGTACAAGGAAACGGTTTTCCTTATCATCCGTAAACCATGGCATAAAGCCCGGCCTGAAAGAGCGGAACATTGGCCAGGATTGCTTCCCGCGATAGGTTAGTCCGAGCTGTCTGATCACTTTCAGATCCTCCGGCTGAAGCATCTGCCGGTCTTCAAAAGATGCCTGGAGTTGTGGGGTTTCCATAAGCATTTCAGGTTTGATGCTATCGTCACCCTCCCACATTCTCCAAAGGTTGTAAATACCATTCGCCCCCAGATAGGCTCCCACAGCGTGGTGCTCCCCGAGTTCCCCCATGATGCTTACGTAAGCCGTCTCACCTCCATTCGGATCCGCCACGGCAAACAGATCATCTTCAAAAAGAGACTCCCATGGCTGCATGCTGAACAGGTCGGACATTAGCCCATATAACTTCTGTTTAACGCGTAATTCTTCGTTTTTTCCAGCCATTGGAAGATATTTAAAATGATTGATCCTTCCCGTAAACTTTATGATTCATACCTTCTTTTAAGGATGTTGATGAATTGTGTTTCGATCCGGTTAATTTTTTCGACAAAGGGCTTCGGATCACCCAGATAACCTTTCTCATAAAGAAAAGTATAAAACATTTTCAGGGCAGGCGGACAGGTAACATATTCGCCGGGTTCCGCACCCCATTTCCGTATGATGAAATCGAAAAAGAATTCTTCCAAAAGATTCTTGGTTATATTGGACAGAACACAAGGATTATCATGCATGTACAGGTAGACAAAATCAAGGAATATCGGTACAGAGCCTGAAAAAACGACTGAATAATCCTGTAGTCCTTTATCAACAAGCCATTTCCGGTATCTTGCCTCACAATTCTCCTGCACGGTAAAAAAATGGTCTTCCCAATCATCATACGATGTGTCAGTTAGAAGGTACTTATCCAGTTGCAGGACCGAATTTATCATTTCCAGGTCTTCCGCATCCGGTAATACTCGCTTTTCTGTAAAAGCTAATTTGCCGTAATCAAACGCTTCAATCCGGATACCCTGTTCTTTACGGATGAACTCTATCATTGGATTCTCCGGTTGTATGGCTGCCGGGAAAAGGTATTCTTTCCGTTCAAGCATCGATTTAAAAAAATTCCGGGCTTCCGTCTTATCAAATCCCAATTTTTCAGCGATTCGCTGAATAATTTCATTCTCCGATTCGGTGGGTGGTACTTCCGGTTTCCGGAGTGAAATTTCATAATTCCAGATTAACGTACCGATTGTTATCAACTCATTCAATTCATTGATATCCGGGTTTTCAAACTGATCGAGCACAGGTTTTGCAAATTCCATAATGGATTGGCTGGCAGAAATAGCCCGAAACCCTTCAGGCGCTTCAATATCACTAAAGGGAGGTCGGTTTTCAAATGTAATCCGGTGGGATACAGGCGGTTTCTTCTCAGGTTTGGATTTTCTTTTCTTTTTTGCAGCAGCCTGAACTCTTCTTTTCGCTACCGCCTTTTTCTTTTTTCGTGGCATTTATATATTCTATTTTATGTTGGTTGCTGTCCCTACTTATTAAAATTTGAAAATTAGTATTATTCATATTTCAACGAATCCACAGGATTTGTTTTGGCTGACTTAACGGTCTGAAAACAAATTGTAGACAACGCAATAACAAATGCAATAAGGCCGGAAAATAAAAACACATACCATTCTATATCAATCTTATATGCAAAATTCTGAAGCCATCGGTTCATTAAATACCATCCAAGAGGCAAGGTGGCTATATAAGATATAATTACCCATTTTGTAAAATCTTTTGAAAGAAGCATAACAACACTTATTGAAGATGCTCCAAACACCTTACGTACACCGATTTCTTTAGTTCTTTCCCCGACAGTATAAGTTGCTAATCCAAAAAGCCCAAGACATGCAACCAATATGGATAAGAATGAGGATACAATAAAAAGATTCTGCATTTTCATTTCATTTTTATATAACCGATCAAGATGACTATCAAGGAAATTGAATTCGAACTGTTCCCCGGGGAAAAGCTCTAACCACTTCTGTTTAATAAAGCCGATAGTTTCCTGTACATCCTCAGGTAAAATTCTAACGGATATATTTGCAACGTTGTTGTTATTGGGGAATAGTATAATTACAATCGGTTCAATTTCCCTTCTGAGAGATTTAAAATTGAAGTTTTTCACAACACCTACAATTTTGCCATTGGTTTTAAAGGCTGTGCTGTATAATTCTTTTCCAACAGCTTCTTCGGGAGTTAACCCCATTTTCTTAACAGCCGCCTCATTAAGAATAATTGTACCAACGGTATCAGTACCAAAATCGCGCGAGAAATTCCGTCCTGCGATTATATTCATATTATAAGTATCGATAAAATTAAAACCTGCTGACATATAGATAAAACCAAAATTTTCACTGGTTTCATTTCTTATAAAAAGGTGATCACCATATCTTGGGTCACCGGGGACATTGTTTGAACCTGATATCAATTTAATTTTTGAGCTACGGGTCAATTCAGTTCGAAACGCTTCAAAACCCTGACTGACTTTGTTATTTCTAACCGGAATTACAACAATATTCTCTTTGTCAAAACCCAGGGAAATGGTCTGGATAAAATTCATCTGCTTTAAAATTGTAAGTGTTCCAAAAATTAGAGTAATGGAAATAATAAACTGTATTATCGTCATATATTTTCTAAAAGAAGATTTTGCTGTTCCAGATTGCATACCCCCTTTTAAGACTTTTGCAGGGTCAAACCGGGATAAATAAAAGGCCGGATATAATCCCGATAAAATTCCTGTTACCAAAATAACTCCTAGTAACACTAACAGGTTCTTCGATTGTAAAATCATGTTCAACGATAACGCCTCATCAAAAATTGAATTAAATAAAGGAATTATAAATGCAAGTATTAAAAACGCAATTAATAATGCCGTAATAGCTAGAAGCGTAGATTCTTCAATAAACTGTATTCTTAACTGGCTTTGATGAGCGCCAATTGCTTTGCGGAGCCCCACTTCTTTTGCCCTTTTATTTGCCCGGGCAGTAGATAAATTCATGAAATTCATGCAAGCAATAAAAAGAATCAGGAAAGCGATAGATGAAAAAATATATACTGAAGACATTTTGCCCTGCGGTTCGATCTCCCATTCAACTCTTGGGTCTAAATGTATACTGGTAACGGGATTCAGTTTTAACTTAATCACATCGCTGATATTTGTTACCTCCGGACCATAATATTCTTCATAAGCCGGACCAACATATTTATTCAAAAAGGCATCAAGTTTGTACTCAAGGCTATTTTTTGCCGATCCGTCATTTAATAAGATATACGTATATAAAAAGTTGCCGTACCATCTACTGAAACTCTCCCCGGGCTCTGATGATGTTGAGATCAGCATATCAAATTGAATGTGCGAATTCCTTGGAACCTCTTTTAAAATTCCTGTAATCTGAAAATCCACTTGTTCGCCATTAAAGATAAACGTGAGCGATTTGCCGATAACATTTTTATCACCAAGATATTTTTGTGCGGTTTTCCGTGTCAGTACCAAAGTCTTTGGATTGGTAAGCGCACTATTTGGATCACCTTCTTCCAGCTCATAGTCAAAAATGTCAAAAATGGAATTGTCCGACATAATGAGCTGCTGTCTGTGATAAATGTTGTCCTTATCTTTTATGGACATCTCTCTTCTCCAGAAACGTACAAAGGATTCAATCTCAGGATAATCATTTAAAAGTGCCGGACCATATGCACCTGAAGTTATGGGCCAAATTTCATCTCTTCCCTCAAATGTAATTCTCCGTTCAATCCGGAAAATCCTATCGGCATTTTTATTAAACCGATCATAACTTAACTCCCGTTGTACCCAAAAATTAATCATCATACAGGTGGCGATACCAATCGCCAAACCGAACACATTAATAAACGTAAACAATTTGTGCTTTTTGCAATTCCTGAAAGCTATTTTTATGTAGTTTCTAACCATTGTGGATTTCCCGTAATGTTTATATTTTTATTTTATTAAGATCATCTCGTTCAGATGTATTTCGATAAAAAGACGATTAATTCAATTGAATGTTATAACATACGCAAAATTGTCAAGTTACGTTATTACTCAAACAATTTCAATTAGTTATAATCTTTTTCTTAGAAATATTGCAGATAAGATTTGCTAATAACCAGGGACAGCTACTTTTTAAAATTTCTATAACATACTGTTTGTCAATAATCTAAGAATTATTGAGCGATGATTAATTATGATAAAATAACAGTCTATCTATTTCTATTACAATTAATAAGATGATTTATTTTAAGTTGGTTGCTGTCCCTACTTATTGAAAATTGGATGTTGTGCCAGAGGCACGCCTTTGGCGAGCATTCGATGTTGAAAGTTCATTTAAATTGGTAGCTGTCCCTGTTTAAATAAGACACAGTGACTAAGAGACTGTGAGACTGAGAGACCCGACTTCGCCCGAAGGGCTTCGTCGGACAGGGAAATGACTGAGAGAAGCCATGCCTGTTTCTTAACACCAGCCCCAAGGGGGCGTTATATAGTAGCCCGGGGTAACCCTGTGAAATAACCTCTCATTTGAGCAATGGGTTCGGAGAGTACAAGAATATTTCTCTTTCAGTTCGTTTGGAGGACCGGTATTTCACAGGGGCCACCCTGGGTAGATAGAGTCCCCCAATAAACCGGTCCAACTACCCAGCTATTTAACGGGAAATCGCTACATGGACCGTATGTCGCCAAACGTTAAATAGGACAAGTTCTTTTTAAACCGAAAACAATTCATCCCCCTTGGATTCTTCCTTATAATCACCTAATTTTATTACATAAACCAGCAATAGCATTTCGTTGAAAATATATGCGAAATGCTATAAACCAACACAACTACAAAACCATGAAAAAAATCACACTTGCACTGATATTGCTTGTCTGTTTCGCATTGATAAATTTTTCACAAGACACAACCAGAACAAGCCAGGACAAACAAAAACCCAAAGCGACCTACCGGGTCGGTGCAGCCAAAGTGACCGTCTGGGAAAACGAAGGGGAACAGGGGACCTGGAAAAATTTCGAAATAGAGAAAATCTACAAGAAAGATGATCAGTGGATGACTACAAATAGCTTTAACGCGAAAGAATTGCTGGAGCTAAAAGCAGCCATTGATAAAGCCATAAGCGAAGAGGTGGTAAAACAGGAAAATCCACAAAAGGAGGATAAGTAGCCTGACAATTTGGTGCGGATAAAGAATGGTTTGCTATGAATATTGGAAACAAACAAATCTGCCCCCAGCATCCCGGTTAAATCGGTAGCTGTCCCTATTTATCCAGGATTATATTTTGATATTATTAAGTTTATCGATTATCAGAATAAAGGAAGCTGCCACCTCTTTTTCGTTCGGGGTTTCTGAATAAGCAAGGTCCGACAATTCTCTTGTATAGGTTGCCTTAACATTTTTCCAGATGGCGTCAAATTCCTTAATTAATGGCGATTGACTGATTGTTTTCTTGTCCCAACCGATAGGTTCATCAAACGCTTTTCTGTCGTGCTTGATTAATTGGGTTAGGTCGATAATAAAGTCAATTGAATCGAAATAGATCTTGCATTCGGCATCTTTAAATAAATAATATGTATCGTAGAAGTGACGGATCTTCTCAGAAAGGCTGTCACCTGGATTCTCAGAGAAGGAAAACCTGATTAAGGATACTATTTTCTCTATGAATGTTTGTCTCTTATCAAGGATATTGAGATGGAGTGGTTCCAGACCATATTCCTTTATCAAATCCTGCCTGTTGGATGTTTCAAGAAATTCACCGATCATAAACTTTATTTCAAGTGGAAGATAAGGATTTGGATTAGCAAATGAGCTGGTTTCTATGATAAGCTTATTTGACACACCCTGATTAATCCTGGTTTTGTCTGAAAAAGGATAGGTGAATACTGTTTTCCTGAATTGAGATCCTTTACTGGTAATGCCAGGGGTATCTATTTCTGTTAAATCCAATGATATTGTTTTTTCTACATTTCGGATTAAAACCTTCAGCTGGTTGCCGGTCATTTCAGAAGCATCAATAATGGCTAAATCAATATCTTCTGAAAACCGGTGGATGAGTTTATACCCTTTTGACAACGATGTGCCTCCTTTGAAAACCACCAAACGAGAATATCTACTAACTGCTAAACGTTTCAATACAAGGGTAATCCAGTAATCCTTTTCGATGAATACTTCCCTTACTCCAAAATAATCCGCTGTTTCTTTTATCAGTGCATTAAAATCATCTTTTACATGATGCAATTTTACCGGATTTGCCATTTTTTTCTGTTTTTCAAAGTTTTTTCCGAGATATTAAATTTGAATACAGTTGTGCCACGCAATGATTTATAAAGACTTTCAACAGAAGTTTCACTATTTATGGATTCTAGAATAGCACCGGTTAATGCACGGGTTGCGGGATTATATTTCAAAGCCAGTTTTACCAGGTACTCTTGTTCCTTTCGGGATAATTCCTGAATGATTCTTATTAACCTTTCGCATGATTTATTGATATCGGCATCCGGGATTCTTTTACTAAAACGGATTGAATCGAGGATCTGTAATAAAAAAATGTTTTCCCTGGTTATGGTGTTTCTTTGACGGATAAAACGGATAGTATATACCCCTCTTTTTTTTGATTTTTTATCAATATTAGAGCCTATCTGAATGGTATTGGATACCTGGGTGGTCAAACCGAGTTTGTTAAATGCATTAATGCCAGATAAGTAACCAGTAATTTTACCATTATCTTCCAATAAGTCCTTTACAACCTGGTATTCATCCGGTTTAAGGAAACCTGTAATGCCTTCTTTTGGTTTATAGTACCTTCCTTTGGAAAGCCTTACAATTTTACCGGATTCTGCTAAACGACTCAATACTTTCTTTAACGCATCTATTCTGTCCACAGGTAAAGAAAAATCATCATAGGTAAAAACATATCCTATTTTAAACCTGTCAATTTTATTAACAACTATATCAGATACTTTCATAATCCTGAATATTTTCATAAAGATAAAAAATGTCACGTTTTTACCGGTATAAACGTGACATTTATTTTGAAAGTATTTAAAATCTCCTCTTAAACCCAATCCTCTTGCACAGCGATTCTCCCCCGGAATTGAAATACCCGGCTACCAGCTCCGCATCTGACAGGTGTTTGACATAGATTTCGGAATAGTCCGTATCCTCGTGAGGCTCTTCATAGAGGTTCTGGATAATCGGGGTGGTATGATCCCGGTATTTTCTGGCTGTTTTCCGGTCAAGACCCAGGTAAAGATAACCGCTGAACATCCTGATCATGTCTTCTGCAGCAGCGAAGATGGCATCGGCAAAACCGCAGATAATAAGCTCAATCTCTGGCAGATGCCCGAAGAAAGCGATCAGCTGTTCCTTTTCAAACAGGTCATTAAACTCCGGTTTCTTCACCCGTATTGAGAAATGGGGAAGGACCAGTCTTGCGACCTTACGATACCTGTCCAGCTGCTCCCATTCCGAATGACTCAACTCCCCAGCTCGCAATATGCTTATGCATCCACCATCCATAGTCTAAATTTAATTAAATCATTAATATTTTCTCCACTATATCCAATACCTTATTGCTCAAAGAGAGAAGCATCGACTTTCTGTAATTTCTTTAACCAACCCACTATCCATTTTCCCTGTTCGCTCCCAATGCGAACAGGTTACTTTCTTCCATTGATGAAGAAAGTAACCAAAGAAATCTCCGCTGCATAAGAATTGCTTGAAAACCAGGGGACCCGGCATCCACAGATAAAATGAACTCCTCCCGACAATAAATGTCGGGACTCAGACAGCATTTTATCTTTTTGGCATTTACCCTGCGTCCCGGTTTTCATACTCAATTCTTATGAGGCGGTTCAACACTCTTCGAGTGTTTAAGGGTCAACTGAAGGATAGCATATTAAATTCTCATCACTTAATAAAACAATCCCATCAAACCCAAAAAAAATGTACTGTTGTTACAAAGAACAAAACTCCAATCGCCCGCAGGGCGAAAGAATGGCCTTTAAGGATTTTATGTGTCAAAACAAGGCGAAAAAAATTTAGGCTGATAGTGGCCGTTTAGGCCACTCGAGCAACCTTGTCTGAAAGGGTGTATCATGAATTCTTTATTAAACAGAACCGCAGAAAACACAAGACAGGAACCGTCATTTGAATAAAATTCAACAGATCAATTAGCGGTAATAACCATCCCATTGGCATTTATTGATTTTTGCACTCAATTTACCACTTATAGCTAACCATTTTTATGATACAGCCTTGAGTTTAGGTTGCGCATGCTTTTCGAGCCGCCTGCCTGCCGGAGGCAGGTAGTTTTGCCATAAAATCCTTAGAAGCCTTGATTTTTTGCTTACTTTTTCATCAATTAGGAAAAAGTAAGAGCCTGCCCGGCTTGAGGGCATGTTGAAGATATATATTTGTCTATGACCCATGATTAATGATTTGCAATAACGTTTTGCATATTTCCTGCCACCATCCGGTTCACCGTTCGCTCCCAATGCAAAAAGGAAGCAGACATGTGGGCTGGCAAATATTGCTTATTAACAGTTAACATCTACTGCGATAAAATAAACGTATGCACAATACGTTTATCAAACACCAGCTCTGTGCCTGCAGATTGTTTTGACTCAATCTGCCGGATCTCCCCAATCCCACTTTTCACAGGAAAAAACGTTGATCTGGTTGATCCCTGTTTTGAAATGTACTTATCCACCAGTTTAACCGCTTTCTTTTCCGTTAAATCAGGTGTTTTACCGTGTTTCAACTCATAATCGATATTTTGAATCAGTCGGGGGAAATAGTACTCATATACGGGATGTGAACCAAACAGATCCACCGACACGATGATATCATTAACCAGCATAGCCATCCCGTTTGCCTCCTTGTTGAGGGTGAACTGAAAAGGTTCAGGATCTTTCATTTCTGCTTTCTTATAAAGAACCCTTTCGTAATCTTCGGTCGGATTATCGATGGTGACCTCTTTGTTTTTAGAGGCAACCCGCTCCCAGACCTCGTACTGAAAGCGGGCGGCTGAGGCCCTTCTTGACTGTGGATCCTGTTTCAGGGTTTTTGCCTTATGCTTTCGGATATCCGGTTCGATATGGAGGTTGCTCATCTTGAATTTCGGAGAGCTGGGTTTCCAGCGTCCCCTCTCAACGCAAGAGACGGAGACAACAGAATGCGACCGGGGGGCGAAGAGAACGGAAGCGTTCATCACCCGGTTCTGTTTCGCCCCGATCAGGATATCCGTATCAATGAAAAAGAGGTATTTATGGGTGTTATTGATCACCTGGAGCTCTTCCACTCGACCCGCTTCGCCCAGCTCTTTGATCACCAGGTCACCCGTTTCTACTGCCGGGCCACCGGGATAAAACTCCCACAGCTCCCGGTTCAGGGTCACGAATTGAAGGACTGTCACCCGTCCCTCCGTTTGAAAATCCTTGCATTCTATCTTCATAATTTCTAAATTTATAGTTAGTACAAATGATCCATCTCATCAAAATTGAATTATGCTTTTCAGTGGATTTCATATGAATTGAAAAAGTTCTGCAATTGACCTATGCATTTGGGTTTACTCCCGTGCAAAATGGTACTAAATTCAGTAATGTTCATTTCTGTCAGCCATTTTGACCAGAAATAAGCAAGCATATCTGCTTCATCCAGGTTCTCATACTTGGGATTTATTTCTAGGATACAAGCCTTTATCCCGGGATATTCCTTATCCACAGCAATCATTCCCAGATCATTCTCCTCCACAACCTGCTTCCAGTTTATATTTCCACGCAACTGACTTAGAAAAATACTGGATGAATACCGGTTATTTACTCTCTTCTTTCCATTGTATGATTCAAAATCAAAATAACCGTCGGTTAAAATTATGAGGTAATTCTCTGCTTCATCGGATAAATCATAGGGTAATTGTTCGTTGAAATACCTCCAGATATCGCTCCCATTATAAGCTTCTGGCTGATCTCCCTGGTATGCATTAAGGTATAAACTCTGCAAGGTGACTTTAAGGTCAGCCTTGAATGATTCAAGTAGTGATACTTTTTCATTTACCGGTATTGCATTCATATCAATATACAACAATTCTTCATAACGATACCGGTTATAATCTACATCTTTTTGGGGTGCAATAACTACATGAAAACGGTCTCTGGAATTGATAACCAGGTTTTTCCTGACTCCCTGCTCAAACTTCTCAAATACAGAAAAGGTTAACTCGATATCTTGAGCCGATTGACCGGATTGAAGAAGCCTGTCAGACAGGTCGAGCAATACAATATAGTTCTTAATAGGAGATTTTGTAAGGGTTAATTCATCTGTCTCCTGGTTGCAGGAAAGTGTTGCAATTAATAACGAAACAAGGATCATACTCAGGCTAATGCTTTTCATGATTTCAATTTTAAGTTGTTGTATGTGCTTTATTTAAATTCTTCTCGGCAAATGTCCTGAAAATGAGTTCACATTTCTCTTTCAGGTTCGAGTTAAAACGTATCCCGTTAATATAGGCCAGCCATCCGTTATAAAAATTTGTCAGGTTCTTCTCCAGGTCAATAATACTGTAACTGATGTTGTTTTTCGATTCCTCAAGGTTCCGAATCTGATTATCAAGATTATGCAGTTCAGAATTTTTTAGGATAACTTCACCTTTTAGATCCTTAATCTGTTCACGCAGACTATATATTTTCTTTTTAATAGCCCAGATATTAGCCAGGGCAATCCTTTCGTAGTTCTTTTTGTGATTTTCTGCTGCAAGTTGATGAAGGATAAAGCTCCAGCCCAGGCAGGTGAAAAAACCCATAAATAAAACCAACAAGAATACAGGGCTTTTATAGAATATCCATTCACCCTCTGCCATACCAGTTAGCTCGCTCAACAGGTGATTGTTTCTCTCGATAAAGTAGGCTAGCAATGCATCTGCGACAAAAACAAACAGAAGGAGCAGAATCACCTTAAAAGGTAGGAAGGCAGATTTCTTTTCCAGTGCAATATGCAGAAGTGTGGCAAATACAAAGAATATCACCGGTGCCAGCCAGTGCATGTTCAGCTCTCTGAATGCACTGAAATTAAAAACAGAATTAATGATTAACTGAATACTGTTAATGTCTGCTTTTGCTACTTCAGCTGCAATGTTTCTGAAGAATGCAGAGTGAAAAGCGGAAACGTAGAAGAAAAAAAGGTAAATTGTAGCTGGGATAAACACAATCCAGTACAGTCTGTAATTGAACCAGTTAATATCTGGTCGCCCTTCCCGAATGAGTTTCTCCTGATCATTAATCTCTTCTTTATACTGCTGTATCTCATTTTCCTTTGCAGGAATCTTGACTTCCATTAAATTTTGTATTTCAGCCTCCACGCTATTAGCATTTCTCTTAATTTCATGGATCTCCTGGTCAATTTTTCCCTGTTCCTCTCTCTCTCTTGATTTGTTGTTCTTCTCATCCACAATCTTTCCGCACAGAACCATATTAAGACCATTATCTAAGGCAGTTGGATCGCCATTGTGTCGGCCAGCTTCCTTATATGCAAAGTCGCGGATGTTTTCAGCAATTATTGTTGAATTTATGTCAACACCCATAATTGCAGGCAGGTATTTGTGATCAAATTCTTTATTGTTATTCCGGGCTTTGTTTCCGTTTAACCTTTTCTTGATATTGCCGATTAAGTTTTTCATGGTTCGCTGATTTTGTATTTGGACAACCTGGTTCAAATTATATTCCATAATAAAAAACCGCATAAAACCGTAATAATTTGATGTATATTATATCATATTTTGTATTTTTATATTAAATATTAATATGATGAAAACATTAATATCCTGGTTGGCACGTAACAACGATTTTATTTATGAAGAGGGTACATTTAGAGGTATAGATAAAAAAGGTCCAAACTTTAACATGCATCGTTTGTTTTATGATTATAACAGGCATATTATCCTCTTTTCAGGCACTAGCGGTGATAGAAGTGGTGCTGAACTTCTAAAGAAAGAGATAGATACAGATTTTCCTGATCACAGGATCGAGTTAGTCAATATGAATATCAAAGATGTTATCGATTTGAATGAAATTAAACCAAAAATTGAATCAAGATTATTGGAAATAAAGGAGGATGATATTGATATATTCATATCTCCAGGAACACCAACAATGCAGGTTGCCTGGTATTTTGTTCACATTCAATTGGGACTAAATACCCGGTTAATTCAGATGAGGCCTGCAGATAAAACGGAATCAGGTAAGCCTGAAATTGTTGTGATTGATATTGAACAGACCAGTACACCAATTACCTCTGTTTTTAAGGAACAGACGTTAGAAAAAAGAGGATTGAAGGAAGATTATCTAATAACAAAGTCAATAGAATCTGTATATGATAAGGCATTGAAGATAGCTAAAACAGACAGGGTAACCGTTATGATCCAGGGAGAGACTGGAACGGGGAAAGAGCATCTGGCAAGATTTATTCATGAGCATTCAATCAGACAGGACCAACCTTATACAGCCATAAATTGTTCTGCATTTCATGACCAATTACTCGAATCCAGACTGTTTGGATACAAGAAAGGTACCTTTACCGGAGCGGATAAGGATACAAAGGGTCTTTTCGAGGAGAGTAATCGCGGTACAATCTTCCTGGATGAAATAGGGGATATATCACCATATATGCAGCAATCCTTGCTACGTGTAATAGAAGCTAAAGAGATCCAGCCTGTTGGCGGCAAGTCGAAGAAAGTAGATGTAAGAATTATCAGTGCAACAAGTAAAGATTTGGCAAAAATGTGCAGGGATGGAAAATTCCGCTGGGATCTGTATTACAGGCTTAATGTGACAGAACTTGAATTACCTGAATTGAAAAATAGAGGACCTGAAGAGATAAAAGAATACATAGATTTTTTCCTTTTGAGGAAGCAAAAAGAATTAAAAAAGGAGAAAATAATCTCCCTTGGCAAAGAGACGTTACAATTTCTTTTAAATTATCCCTGGCCGGGAAATGTCCGGGAACTGGAGAATCTTATTGAAACGTTATACGTCTATTATTCTGATATAGTTGAGTTAAAGGATCTCCCAGTAAGATTTAAGGAAATCCCTGAGAACGTATCTTTGCAATGGAAAGATGTCGAGAAGAAACACATTGAAAAAGTACTGAAATTAAAGAAAGGGAACAAAAGGCAGGCATGGATGGCTCTGGGATATAAAGCCTACAATACATTTGCCAGTAGATTGGAAGAATATGGGATTGAGGCGAACATGTTTTGATTTAGGACCAAGTTACTGGATGATCTCCAGCAAACCTGAATATATTGACCTCCAATCCTGATTCAGGCAAATTGTTTTAATCCGGATCGTATGATTCTCCATCTTGTAATTCAGGTCTATTTCATCCTGAACCGTAGGATACAACAAAATCCCCTCACAATTCCTTGCAACCTCCCCCTGAGCTTCAACATTCTTAACATACGAAAACAATTGGTAGAGATTTGCTGAAATTACTTTATTCTGGTCATGATGAGGTTTGAGGGCTTCCAGATAATATTTTGTATCGATGATTATTTTCCTCTGTGGTGAATCAAGGGATATATCTGTCTTCATTAATGGTAGATAAGCCAAATCCTTTTCGTTTTCTGTTGTTGCAATCCAGTTGATCAATTCTGGTTTTACCCGGAAAACAGATTGCTCTTTGGCATAAAAGTTACGAACGAAATTCTCGAATACATACGCCATTTTATGCTCATCCCGCACAAAGTCCATAAACTGATAATCACCGGTCTTTTCATCCAGTACCAGATTTTCGTTGATAATGCGTGATACGTTCAGCAGAAACCGGTAAAATTGATTGTTCCTGTGGAGCCTGACATTTTTATAAATATTCCCGTTAATTTTTACTTCATCAACATTCTTAAAACGTTTATATACTTCAGCAAGCCGATTTCTGATTTCCTTGTCCAGGTCCTGAACCTTTAAGACCTTACCAATAGTGGTCTTGATAATCTGATTGTGCAGGATGTTATAATCCAATTCATCAAAAGAGCAAAATGCTCTTGCCTGGTGAAAAAGATTCAGTTTAAGGCTTACTCCAAAATCGATCTTTCCCCTGATACCTGCAATTACCTCTTCATATGAAATATAATCCCGATCCAGTCCTCTTTTAAACAGGTATACAGAACCGTTGAGCAGGATCTTTGCAAAGAGGTTTATATAACTGTTGTAGTCTGAAGCTTCAACATTTATTTTCTCCTTCTCTTCCAGCTGGTTCCATGCGTAGCATAGAAGGAAATAGATATTCTGAATGGGAATCTTCATCTATCTCAGCAATTTATCGATGCTTTCATTCGCTTTTGATTCATTGTCAAACCAATATTCACGGAGCATTGGACCGATTTCATTTCGGATGATTTTTTCGTACCATGTTCCATCAGGTTTATCCGGTACAATGCAGAAATAACTATGCCCTATTCCGAACCAGCGACCCAGGTTGTCATCTTTACCAATGGTTTCATTCAGATCAGTAAGCTGGTTAACAATTTTGTCAAGAAGCTCTGTGGAGACGCGATTGGATTTAAGAAAATTTTTGAATTTATTATTGAATGCCGGCATAATTTCCAGGAATGAAAATCTTCGCCTCAAGGCGTAATCAACCAGAGCCAGTGAACGGTCAGCAGTGTTCATGGTTCCAATCAGGTGAAGGTTTTCTGGAATATGAAATTTATCTTTAGCAGATTTCGAATAGGTAAGTGGGAGAGCAAATTCTTCTCCACGTTTGTCATTCTCTATCAGCATCATAAGTTCTCCAAAGATTTTACTCAAGTTTCCCCGGTTTATTTCATCTATTATGAAGAAATAGTCGTTTCCAGGATCCCTTTGTGCCAACCTGCAAAACTCATAAAATACTCCATTCTTGAGTTCAAATTTACCAGTATCAGAGGGTCTGTACCCCTGAATAAAATCCTCGTAAGAATAGGATTGGTGAAACTGGATCATGCTGATCTTTGAATCATCCTTTTTACCCATCGATAAGTAGGCCAGTTTCCTGGCAATATAGGTTTTGCCTGCCCCCGGAGGCCCCTGCAGTATGATGTTTTTCTTATATTTAAGAACATCCAGAATTTCCTTTATGTAATTGTCTTCAAGAAACAGATCTTCCTTAACCATATTGAAGTTGTATGGTTCTGCCTCCTTAATGATTTCCCCCATACAAAGGTTCAAAATAACATTAAACTCCTCTTCTCTAAGTTTAAACAGACTGCCCTGGTTATTGATAAACACTTCACAATCCTTTAGCTTTGGCTGCTGTTTCAATTCTTCCCAGGTAATCTGGTTTTTGACGAACTCTTTTACTACAAATGCAATCACTTCACCCTCCTCATCGTCCTGATAAATCCCCTGTGTAACCTCAAAAACAGCTTTCACCTTCTTATCAGGTGTTGCCTGGTATCCAATGATCTGATCTCCTGGTTTTACCTGAGTAAAATATTCGTAAATTCTTCGTTTATGCCCTTTCTCGTTATGTGTGGTATAGGTCTGCTCCTGACCAGGCAGATGGTTCTCTATTTTCCAGTATTTCTGATTGGCATTCATCCACCAGGAATTTCGTTCACCTGAAACTGGTTGTTTCTCTGGCTTTGGTTCTTCAATTCCAATAAGGGTTTTAAGCTTATCCACATACTCCGGATATTTCGTGATATCAGTCAGGGTTTTAAGAACAATCGGACCTCCTGTCTCAGGCCATAATCCTTTTTTTATCCAGTTTACGTTACGAAGGTGGTGATAATCTTGTCTCGATGGGTCGTAATAATAATCTGATGTGAGATATCCATAACCCAGATATTCTTTAGTACCTTTTTTTGCTATTATGATATCACCTTCTTTCATAACTTTCAGATATTCCCAGCAAGCTAAGGAATCGTTCTTGAAAGATCGTTTCGGATCAATCTTCTCCTGCATGCTTTGAGCCATTTCTTCCCTGGAGGAATATTGGCTCAAATCTCCTATCTCATTCCATCCCATTCCAATTATACCTTCATCATAGTATATATCCCAGAATTTAGCATTTCTACCAGGAGCATAAAGCCAATACCTCCTTTTCTCACTATAGGGTTGTTCAGGTTCCTCCATTATTCCCTTCTCGTCTTTGTACTTACTTTCCTGCCAGGCATGATGTGAAATCTCATATGGCTTCATGCCTGTTTTTTCACAGGCGGATTCAATGATCTTCATATATTCATCAAATGACTTAAAATCCGATTCCACACCCAATGAAGCCAGGTAGGATTTCAAATGTCTATCAATGGGCAGATATCTGGCAGGTCGTGCCTTGAACATGTTGCCTGTCAGCTTGGCAATTCCAACGCCATGAAATCCTAAACTTCTCTGGAATCTTTCATCAGAAACGCGCCCCTTAAGTGCGTCTTCAAAAAGATCCCACAATTCGGGAATGACATGATCCGGACGGTCTTTCTTATACTCAAAAAACCAGACATTTCGAGGATCTGCACTTGGAAGTCCTGATGTATCAACAGGTTTAGGTGATTTAAGATCTAATTTTTCTTTGATTTTTCCAGTATATTCAATAAATTTCTGTGTTCCAAATTTGGTTATAAAGGCGAAAAAAGTAAAAGGATCTATCTCTTTTAAAGAAAATTCCATTTCGTCTACATCAAAATCTTTAAATCCTTCCTTAATACCAATATCTTTCAAAACATTTATCAATTGGATTTGTCGATTTTTGTATTCCAGAATTTTATCGGCTAATTCTTCAAAAAGAGGGACCCAGGTATACATCATCTCTTTGGATAATATTTCTCTATGAGTATAGAGAATAAAATCCTGGACGACCCAAACTTCATCAATGCTTGAGAACCCAGATAAATTGATGACACTTTCCAAAATGGCTTGAATTGATTCCCTGTGAATCATTACTGCCTCTCTCAAGACGGTCAGTATCTCCTGAACAGTCATAAAAGCTTTAAATCCCTGTTTGGGAACTTTTTGCTGATCGAACAACCAGGCTAGAGCATCAATTAATTCAACATTCGGGCAGGTATTGAACTTATTGGGTATCATGGTAGCCAGCCATGCTGAAAACTTGGGATATGTTAAAGATGACCCTGAAATCAATTTTTCATTGAGTGCTTCACCTGAATTAAGCTTCCTTATGATCTCAATGTCGACAAGCTCCAGAACCTCCTTCCCAAATCTGCGGGGTGAAAGAAGGAAGTTGACACCCTTCGATTGATTATCGTATTTTGCCTCCTGCGAGGCGATACAGATTTCAAGGATCTCTTCATCCGTTTGCCTGTTAAAGTCTACTCTTTCGTTCAACCACCGGGCAAACCTGAATTTGTAGACTTCATTAACAGTCAACCAGTCGGTTTCTCTGCAGGCATCCAGATACTCACTAAATGCTCTGTCGAATTTTTCTTTATTTAACGTGTATTTTGCCATGTTCGTTAAATTACCTATGCTACAGAATTATTGTATATATCATCAATGATATGAAGGATTTTATTTGTATCCTCTCCGGAAAAAACGCCCACCACTCCCTGGTCATTGATATCCGTAAAGGGTGGCTCAAACAACATCTCTTTCTCGATCACTCCATTCCGGGTCAGGTGATAGATGATGTTGTCAATAAACCGGATCTGGTCGGCATTCAGATTCCCTGAGGAAAGGAATTCAGCAAATGCTTCCTTTGCCGAATTGGTATCCATTCCGATAATGCTCCGGATAAAATAGCCCAGTGGTTTTTCTGTTCCATAATATTGCTGGAAATCTTCCTTTGTGCCCCGTTCACCTCCATCGAACAACACTTTTTCAAGTTCAACAAGTTCATCTGCCGTTATGGGCTGATTGGTCTTCAGCTTCCTGATTGTCAGATGGTCCTGATGTTCACGGATGAAGCGCTCAACCCGCAGCCGGTAATTTTCCATTTTTGAATAACCTTTAAGGATATCAAAATCCTCCTTACCCGGTTCAATGATGTCTTCAAAATCTGTATACACCTCCCTCTGCTGGTCACGATCAATGAATTGAACCAGGTCCCTGATCTTTTCTCTGACCTCTTCGAGAACAGGCGGGTTAATGTTTTCCCAGAATTCTGGTGTACTGATCGATTCCAGTAAAGGCATTTGCTGTTGAACGGCAGGGATCGATTTCTTTTTCTGAAGTTTTGAAGCAATACCCATAATTTGCTCCTGCAGGAATTGTTGCCGTGGGTTTTCTTCAAGAATGGCTAATTGAAGATTCAGAATTAGCAGGTCGAAACGACGGGCATATTCATCCCCTTTTCGCTCCTCCGGTAAGGCTGAAAGCTCGGTGATGATCTCATGAATGTCTGATTTGGACAAGTCTTCCCATCGGTCTCTTTTTTCAAAATCCACCACATACCTCAAATGCATTCTTACCATGAAATTCTCATGGTTCAGGTCGCTGATCTCTTTATGCAGGCTATCCAGTAACTTTGTGCGTAATGATTCCAGATCCTCATCTTTCACCGAATTCTCAAGAATTGCCTGTGCAAGAAATAACCTGGTTTTAAATATCTTCTGGCTTATCGATTCCTGTTTTCTGGGTTGAATACCATCAGGGAATGCATCAAAAAACTCAAAATTTCCGCAGAAATCAAATACATAGAAAAACTTCTTATCCATTCCGGGTCCGAACAGGTCTTCACACAATCGTGTACCACGACCGATCATTTGCCAGTATTTTGCACTGGATTTTACCGGTTTGAAAAAGACAAGGTTCACAATTTCGTGAATATCAATACCTGTATCAAGCATATCTACCGATACAGCTATCTGTGGAAGGCTTTCCCTGACTGAAAAATGGTCCAGCAAGTCCTGGGCATAGGGTTCATAGTTGTCGATTACTCTCAGGAATTTCCCCTTCTGGCGCTTGAACATTTTGTTAAACCGTTCCTCGATAAACAGGGCATGGTCGTGGTTGCGGGCAAAAATGATGGTTTTACCAATTTTATCACCTCCCTCAATCTTTATTCCGTTCTCCATCAAATGAGACAGCACTTTGTCAACCGTATCCTTGTTGAAAAGCCATGCATTTATCGCGTCTGCCCCTATCTCTTCAGGCATCAATCCGGTCGCTTCATCACAAAACGTAAGTTCATACTCCTCCTTTTCTTCTTCTGAGAGATCTTTGTATTTGATTCCGCCCCGTACAAAACCGAGATTTACTGCTTCTCCCCTGGGAGGAACAAGATACCCGTCTGATACTGCTTTCTCCAATTCATAGGCATAGGTAGGAATATGGTCTTCCAGTTCGAAAAGTTCGTAGGTGTTTTTATCTACTTCCGATTTGGGTGTTGCAGTAAGGCCCAGAAAGAGGGCATCAAAATAATCAAACAGGGCTTTGTATTTCATGTAAACTGACCGGTGTGCTTCATCAATGATTACAAGATCAAAATGCCCCGGGCCATAGAACCGGTTATCCTCTGTCTTTTCACCATCAATCCGGTTCATGATGGTCGGATAGGTGGAAAATACCACCCGGCTGTGGATATCCTCTGTTTCTTTTGTCAGATCAATGGAAGTAAGATGCGGCAGGTTCTCTTTAAAGGCATTTTTTGCCTGGGTGACCAGGGCATTCCGGTCAGCCAGGAACAGCACCCTGCGGATCCATCCTGCCTTCATTAGCATATCCACTGCTGCTGCGGATGTCCGTGTTTTGCCTGATCCGGTAGCCATAACCAGAAGAACTCGCCTTGCTCTGGAATCAAACGATTCGGCAATCCTGCGTAGTGCCTCTTCGTGATAATATCGTCCGGCAATTTTATGGTTTATATCAACTCCCCCGAGTGGAATATGGTCTTTTCGGCGGTTACATACCCATTGCAATTCATCCTTTGTATAAAAACCCTGGACAATCCTTGGTGGATACCAGGTGTCCTCCCAGTTCCAGGTTTCAAATCCGTTGGTATAAAAGATTATCGGCCTCCTCCCGTGCATCTGTTCCAGACAATCGGCATACAGTTCTGCCTGATGTTGCCCGGCGTGGGGATCTATCTGTGTTTTTTTTGCCTCTACCACTGCCAGTGGCAAGCCGTCATCACCCCAGAGCACATAATCTGCATATCCAATGCCCGTTTCATTGGGCATACCATAAACTTCATATTCAGCCACGTTCTTCCCTTTTGGATCCCAACCTGCCTCGCGGAGTAAAAGATCAATAAAGAGTTCACGGGTAATTTTTTCAGAATAGTCTCTTTGGGAAGTAACCGGATCCTTTCTGAAATTGGTTTCCCGGACATTCTTATAGTGGGCAAGCTCGGTTTTCAACCGGTGGATCTCAGCCAGGTTATCATGGATCAAAATCCGTGTCCGCTCCAGTTCTTTCCTCTTCCGTTCTACCTCGCTCTTCAGCTCATTAACCTCAGAAAGTGTTTTGTCTTCATTCCCTGTAAGGGGAATTAATCCCTCATCAAACTCCAATGAAATTTCAGGAGGTGTTTCAGAATAGAGCCTTACAACCCATCTTGAAAAAGAATAGAGATAACGAATGGATGCAAATGTTTCTTCCGTAGATGGACTGTTTTTATGATGGGCAGCAGCATTACCCAATTTACGGATATAGGTAAGATTCCGGAGCATACCGGGGGGAATGATATTCCGGAAACTCTGCTCATAAAGCAGGGCACTCAGGTTATGTTGAAAAGGCAGTATCAGGTCCTGGTCATGATCATACAACCAGCGGACAAAAGATTCCAATGTGAGCCGGCAGTAAAATGCAGATATACGGGGAGCAGTAAATGCATTCTTTTCTGCTTCCGCAGCATTCGGTAAGAATTCGGACCATTGATCTTTCAGAAACCAAAAATTTGATTCCATGGATAAGATTTCAGTGCAGCTGGTTTATCATCCTCTAAATTAGTGAAAATGATTGAAAAGTGTAGTTTACAATTATTTGAAGGATAAAAATTGAATGTCATCCTGAACTCCTGCTTGCCTTACTGGCAGGAGATTCAGGATCTCTTAACTGTCTGGCTGCGTTTATAGATGCTGAAACAAGTTCTCCATTAGGAGTCCCTTTGGACAGCATGACAATGTGTAACACCTTCTAATTGTCCCCCTTTTCTAAAGGGGGTGTCCCAACAGTATCGTCGGGACGTGGGATTTTCCCCTTCTCATGAGGTAATGCTTAATACAAATGCAATGTAATGCAATTCAGCACCCCACCATATTCTGCCAGGGGAGTTGCATTCTTCTTGACCTGAACTACTTGAAGGTTTAAGTTGTGTTTCGCCTTATAATTTAATAAAACCTGTTTAGCAAGGTTGCACTCTTCATTGTCCCCATAATATGGTAAAAAGATCTTATCCTGCACTCTCAGGAAATTCATGTAATTACCGGTTGCATTTTCGAAGTCGTAAATATTTTTTCTTGGAATTCCACTTGGCATTCTGAGCACAGTTAGTCCCTTTTCTATTTTAAGATAATGTGCAAGCCATCCCGTATAATCCCTGCTGGCCAGGTATTCACTATAGGATATATATTTATCAGATTGAATATAATCATATGGATACCAGTTTACCAGGACTCGTTGCTCATCCAGAAAACGGACCATACCATCAACATGGCCGGTATCATCTCCGGGTTCCGGCGGAATAATGATCAATTCACTTATGCCCAGGCTTTTTTTAAAATCCTTAAGATTTTTCTCCTCTTTAAGAAGTTCATTCTCACTTAGAATTCTCGAGGTAATGATTGCTTTTCCATTACCATTATGAACCAGGTTTCCACCATCCAGCTTGATCTCCTTACCGTTTACAGTAACATACTTAAGTTCTTTTCTAAGAAATTCAGTGACAATTTGTTGACCGGCTTTTTCATTTCTATCACCCCATTTTTTATCTTCAGCAGTATAATGATAGGAAGGTTCATATAAGAATTTAACCGGACAGGGTACTCCCTTTTCATCTCTCTGGAAGACCGGCCCGAAATCCCGGATCCATAGATCTGAAACTTCCTGGAAATATTTAACATCAACAAGTTCATCATTATTAAAGTCCTTCCTGATTTCAGTTTCATCCTTCATGCAGGTCAGGATTAAAACGGGAATTTCATTCGAGATCAGCAATCGAATGAAAAAAATATAATACTCCAGGATCCTGGCTGCATTGCTTTCATTCTTATATAGCTCTTCCGGCCAGATTAGTCCAATTTGCTTTGGGTTACCCCATTCTGGAATTAAGTAACGAGCTTCCATACCAAAAGTAAATTATTCTTTATCAAATGAATCAATCCAATTTCTATATTTCTTTATTTTCTCAGTTTGTCTGAAGGATTGCAGAATTACTTTTAAACTTTCAATTAATACAGTTCTTAGATTAGTTTCAGATTCAATTCTTGCCTTTAATTCTTCAAGATTGGTCCTTCTTCTTTGAAAGCTTAAATGCATTTTCCCAATTAATCCACTTGCATGGCTAATTGCACTAGGATCATTTGATTTATAAATAATATCATGTAAAAGAAATTGTTGAAATTCACTCTGTCGATCTTGATTCATTTCATCGTAGGAGATGTTAATAGCATTTATCAAGTGGGGATAGTAAGCTGTTTGGTTCTTTACAAAATCAAAGCATTCCTCTGATAAAATTCTTTTTTCACTTTTATTTAAATACTTGGTATCTTTCAGGACATTTAATCCGATTCTCTGAATATTTTGATCTAAACTTTTTAAAAGTGAAGAAGTTTGAGCCTTAAACTCCTGCAGGTTCAATTTGGTTTTTGCAATTTTTAATCCTTCGAGCGTTTTATATAGCCGCGCTTTTTTATCAGCATCAGGCACAGTCTTGACTTTCGTAAGTAGAGCATTTCCAATCTCAACCTTACCAGGGATTTTAAAATTCAGTTCCTCAACAAATGATAAGAAACGTTCAGGATCAGGTATGTTATTCAGTAAAAGCAGTATCCACCTAATTTGGATTTCATTTGAGAAATAACCATATAGCTCATTAAGAATATTTTGATCAGCTTGAATTCTTGTATCCAGAATTTTAAGTATCTCCTCATCGCTTTCAATATCCCGATCTGCACTCAAATGATCTTTTAACCAGATAATACTTGTGTGTGGTCCACTAGTAAAAAAAGTTTTAACAATATTTCTGCTTGAAACTTCTAGGTTTGCAGGTCCATATTCCTCTATCTCAAATACCATGGGCATATAAAAATGAGATCCAGCCCATCGGGTTTTGTTAAAACCTTCATTTATTTGAGTGAAAAAGTTCTGTAATACTGCAGGTTCACAACTTTCAGCTTTAGATGAAATTTTATTGTGGAAGATTTCAGTAATAACAGATAATTGCTGTTCCCTTTCAGTTAATCTTCCTTCTATAGGTCTAGCATTTTCAACAGTTAATAACTCTGTAAATTTTTGTATCAGTATTTGAGACACCTCATTTGTCACTAATTTCTGTCCCACATTTTTAACTAAATTCAATCTACTTGTAACATCTGTATCATTAGTAATATCCTTGTTTTCAATACTTTCAATAAAGTTCTCTATAAATCCTTTAGAAAGGAAAGTTTCCTGTGTAACAATGTCATCAATGAAAATTGTTGCTATTTCAAGATCTTTACTAAAACTTTCAGCTAAAGTGGATTTTAATGACTCAATATCTTTCTGAAAAATTGTATCTGAAAATTCTTTAAAACACTTAATGAGGCGATATTTATATTCATCCGATAGTTTAAACTTATCCTTATCATCTGCATGTTTGATTACTTTATTTACAAATTGTTGAGAAATACTTTGTTTAGACTTTTTACTTATTTCCGAATAATTGGCAAAAAATTGTCTGTATATTAAATCAGGATAGATTTCATTAATGTGCTCTGAATAAATATTAATTCTCTTTTCAAATTCTTTGAAATTTTTTGTATTCAATTTGATTTTTAATTGATATGAAATATTAAGAATTGCATTTATGAACTTCATAATTCTAATTGCATTATGTATCTGCAATAAATATTTTCTAATAATATCATTAAAATCGTTAAGGTTTTGTTGATTAATTAAACTTTTTGCTTCTTGTAAATATTCATCTGGAATATCATTTTGTACTAATTTCATCAAATGAGCAGAACCTGGGATGTTTTGTTCCTGCTCTGTAAGTCTATGAGTGAAAAACAACTCAAGTGAATCAATATAAACATCGCTTGTCTCATTTAGAAAAGAGTGGTATTGTACTGCTTCTAGCTCATTAATTCTCCAGTTTTTTATCTCATCGCCATCAAGCGTTTGTAAATAGTATATTCGATTTTTCTTGAATGCTTCCATTACACCTGGATACCGCTGCATCATCATAAGAAATTTAGCAAGCTGTGGAACATTCTCCTGCACGAATTGAACATCAATTCCTTCTTGGCTTCTCTCACACATCAATACATAGTTAGAAATAAGCACATTAATAAATTGAATGATTTGTCGTGGATTATCGTGGAAGATCTTTGCAATAAACCAAGCCAACAATTCATCTTTAAATTCGGGAATCTCAGTTTCAACAAGTTTTTCAAAAGTAAACTTCTCTATTTCTATTTCATAAAATTCAGGAATCCAAATTTGAGTATTAAAGAATTTTCTTAGAAACTCTTCTGCAGTTCCCTTTGCATCATGCTGATAATTCGGCTCATCCTGATATACCTTTACAAGGTGTCTCTTAATTGCATCTATATCACAAGGAATTAAAAACGAAATATTTATATCTTTATTTGCTAAACCAGAGGGTTCCAAAAAGGTTTTAATTGATGAAATTATGCTAACCGCATTTTCGCCTGTGACTCTATCCAAATTATCAAATACAATTAACACTCTTTCTTTTCTGATATTTTCTAAGATTCTATTAAATTCCTTTTCAAATTCAATTGGATCCTTAAATCTCTCATAAGTGTAATTTATATCATTTGTAGTAGTAAACTTAGCTATACGTTTGAACAGCCATCCAATTAAAGCAGTTCCAAGACCTAATGAGGTCACAATTACTAAAATTTGGCTTAAAATGTTAGCAAAAGTTTTTAGCCCTTGTGGGTAAAATATACCTAAAACAATAAAAATAATGAACAAAGCCGCAATACTGATATACAAATACTTACTGCACGATTTCCATATTTTTTTAAGAAGGGTTTTATCAATTTTTAATTCTCCCTTTATTGTTTCTTTGTATTCTTTTGTAACTCTGTCATCTAATTGGAATTCCTTATCAAGGTATTCATCACCAAGGTTTTTTAATTGTCTTTCGATCTCGGCTAAAAAAGATCTTTTAAGTCCTTCACCTTCATGTTTCCACACATCAAATATCAAAACGGGGATACTCTTTTCTGAGAATAGCTGTTTAAGAATCAATATGAGACTCGTTTTGCCAGTTCCCCATTTACCATAAAGCCCAATGGTATAGGGGGATGGACATTTTATGATGAGCTCCATTAAAATTCTGGCTAGACTTTTATGTCCAAATGATAATTTCCTTTCTTTTGTTTCTTGAGAAATTGGTAGATCTTCAAGTAATTTATATTTCATCTGGGCCTTTTTTTAGTATATAAGTTCTCCTTTAAACACCCTTTGCAGCAAACTCTGAAAAAGCTCCTCACTTTTTTGGAAGTTAGTTTGAATAAGGCTTCTTTGTTCTTCAATTTGTAAAATTATGTTTGCAAATTTTTTTTGAGTTCTTAAATCTGGCAATGGCAATACAAAATCTTTAATCATGTTTAAATGAAGATCAGGAACTCCAATTCCTTTAATTGATTTATCAGCCTGTCGCTTTATTGCTAAACAAGCCAATGCTTCTCTTAAAAAGTATGGATTTACTATATCTTTGTTTGGTTTTATTAGAGCAACACTAACATATATACTAAACTCAATATTTTGGTCAACAATAGCTGGTCGACCATATGTTGCTCCAACTTTTGTATATAAGATATCATTAAGCTCGGGTTTGCATCTCTTAATATATTTTCTATGATCAGTTTCAGATATATATTTACACTTATCAAATGATAGTTTACCAGTAGTAATGTCTTTTACAGAAACAAAGGGAACTCCCTCTTCAATATATTTTGGTTTTTCATGTACTCCATCAGTGATTTTAGTGGTGATATCTGTTAATTTTACTATTCTATCAACTTTTGGATTAATAACCGGATCCCCAAACATTTCATAAAACACACTGTGGGCGAGCTGGTCATACTTTTCAAGGATTTTTTTGTAATTCTGCCGTATGGCATCCGCCCAGTCAAGTATCTCGGCAATCTTTACCTGGACGGGTAATGGTGGGAGTGGAACATCAATATTATTTAAAACATTTTTCGAAATATGAGGGATTGTAGCACCAGTACAATTCTGTCTTAGATACTTTGATTTCGTTTTTAAAAATTGACCTAAATAGGGGATAAAATTACTATCGCTTGTGGTTTTAAGTTTTGCTATTGTACTTCCAATTACACCTTCCAATCCATATCCAATAGTACCAGCATTAGCTCCATCCCATACAATTAGTATATCATTTTTGGAAACAAAATTGGATTTTCTATTAGACTTGCAATACTTGACAAATTCATCTCCACGAAGATCCTCAATTTGAATATATCTTGTACCCTTTTTCACAGAACAAGTTATTTCTTTTTTACCCTTTGATATTTCAAATAAATCTTTAACCTTCATTTAAGTAAATCCTCAAGTTTTTCAATTTCCTTCACCCTTTTCTTATCTAATTCAATAATTTCTAGAATAATGGTTTTGGGTGAATCATATTCAACCTCCTCATATATAATTTCTTTATACCGGTTAACTGATAGATCATAGCCGTTCTTACGGATTTCATTTACCGGGACAAAAAAGGATTTTTCAGTCCGTTCCCTTTTCTCTTCCTCCTCCAGAATATTCCACCGTTCGAGGATTTCCAGAATATCGTTCTGATCCACCGGATTTCGCTTGTCATCCAAGCTGAAGCCATCAGCCTCCATATCATAAAACCATACCTTATCTGTACCGCCAGAGTTCGTTTTTGTAAAAACCAGCACCGCCGTTCTTACCCCGGCATAAGGTTTAAAGACGCCGGATGGCATGGAGATGACTGCCTGTAGTTTCTGGTTATCAATCAACTCCTTGCGTAACGATTTATGGGCATTGGAAGAGCCAAACAGTACTCCGTCCGGGACAATCACCGCACACCGTCCACCGGTTTTCAATGCCCGCAGCATCAGGGCAACAAACAGGAGTTCCGTCTTTTTGGTTTTCACGGTTTTCAACAAACTCTTTTCCACCGAGTCATAATCCAGAGAGCCCTTAAACGGTGGATTGGCCATGATCAGGGTGTATTTCTCCTTCATTCCGGCATTCGATTCCGAGAGGGAATCTCTATCGTCCAGGGTTGGATTTTCAATGCCGTGAAGGAGCAGGTTCATAGCCCCGATCCGGATCATGGTGGCATCAAATTCATTCCCGTTAAACATGCTCCGGTTAAAATGTTCCCGCATCTGTTTATCGTGCATGATCTCCGGGTGTATTTCCTGGAGGTATTCTGAAGCCGTAAACAAGAATCCGCAGGTCCCTGCTGCCGGGTCGCAAATGATATCCTCCGGATTCGGCTTAACCATCTCCACCATCATCCGGATAATATGCCTGGGGGTACGGAACTGTCCGTTCTTCCCGGCTGTAGCTATTTTAGATAGAAGGTATTCGTACAGATCTCCCTTGGTGTCCCGGTCGTGCATGGGGATATCTGAAAGCATATCCACAACCTTGCTGAGCAGGTTGGGTGTCGGAATCATGAAAACGGCACCTTTCATGTATTTTGAATAGGTTGTACCGTTTTCTGCACCATAGCTTTTCATAAAATCAAATACTCCGTTATCCCGGGTAAACAGACGAAACATCCGTTCCGGATCCATGTCCTTGAACCGGCTCCAGCGGAATTCCTGCTGGTCAGGTTTGAATACAGGTTCTTCAATTTCTTTTCCAAGTGTATTGGCTTTTAACTCCCTAACCGTGTGTAATTCGTCCAGCCGTTTTATAAACAGAAGGTAGGTAATCTGTTCAATCACCGTCAGCGGATTCGATATCCCGCCCGTCCAGAACGCATCCCAGACCTTGTCAACTTTATTTCGTAATTCTCCTGTTAGCATTTTTGAGTTTTTATATTTTATAGCATATGTTCTATATATGCATAGTTCACAATTTTTATCCTTTATTCATATTGGATTGGAGATAAGAAATGTAATCATTTATAAGAGGAATCATTAATGAGATTACAATTACTGCATCAGTCCGCTCATATTTATGACCATTAATTTCAGGGATATTAGAAAAATATATATTGTCATTCAAAGGATCAGTTGTATGTTCAACATTATTCCTGAATTCAAAAGCAAGAGTAGCGTACTCACAAGCTTTCCTTGTAATTAAAGGTTTGAAGCTCAAGATTTCTCTTGGTTGGTCATATCCTTGAAACTTCCTCCCTGAGAGTTTCATCAACCTATATTTTACAGGAGGTTCCTTAGTCCCTCCACTAATATCATCGAAACTCAATCCGAATTTATAAGTCAGTTCATTTATGATTTTTCCAACCTTTATTATTATCGCTTCAGAATTCTCATTTTCATTATCTTCATTTATCTCCTCGAATTTCTTAATTACACTGGAATTTATTTCATTGAAAAGTCCCTCATCGTAAGATTGTAAATTTTGTAATCCGTGTTTTCTAACTTCCGCAAATTCTATTCTTGCTGATGTGTAAAGCAAATCACAATCCAAAGCTTTCTGCATTGTAGTAAGTAATTCATTCATAAAACTCTCTTGGTCACTTGAAAACCTATTTTTATCAAAAAATTTAAAAACTTTTCTCGGGTCTTGCGTCAGCCATTCCCGAATACCTTCATCATCAACAGTCCCAGAAATAACTATGGTTTTTATTTTCTCTTTATGTCGATAATTATAATTCTCGATAAAATCAATAACCTTTTTCGAATTTCTGCTGTCCATATCCTCACCTTTCTTTTCAGGTATTTTTACATCAAGAAGTACAATATTAGGTTGGAAATCAGGAATCAATGATTCAGCTTCGTTCAGATTTTCTGCAATTTCAATATTTTCATAGGAAATATCACCAAATGAGTGCAAACAGCGTTGCATATCCAAGTTTATATCACGTTCGTCCTCTACAATAAGGATTTTTGCAGATTGAAGAGTATATTTCTCCATAATTTGTTATGCCTTCTTTAAGGTTATAATTACTTTAAATTTCTTATTCAAACTGTACTGTTTATAATCTGCCAATTTTATCATACCTCCAGCATTATTTACTTCCTGAAATGCAAAATATAATCCAGTACATGGTTTATCGGTGTCACTCAGGATCCAATCCTTACCAAGTTTCAAATAAATACTCTCATTTATAATATTATCTATTTTATTTTCAATACTTATTGAAACAGAATTTTGTTTTTCATCAATTAACAACTCACATGTCTTATCAGATGAATATTTCAAAGCATTTTCTAATAAATCAAGTAATGTATGCTCAATAATCGTTTTATTGACAAAAACATTTATAGGATCATTCTCAGATTTGAATTTAATCGGATCATCTAGCATTGGCAAAATTTCCCTTATCTGTTCAAGAATGTTATAGTTCTCTGACTTTGTGTCATTTTGCATGAAAACTTTATGAAACTTATCATAGAATTTAGAATAATTAGACAGATTATCAGATAATTTCTTTAGCATATTGAAAGCGATGAAATCATCCTTTTTCATATTATGGCTATGAATTCTTTTTTTGATCATCTCCTGATCATCAACAAGTGCAGATTTTAGTGATGATATTAACTCAGAGTTTGTTGAATTTAAGATTCTGTTAATAGGAGATTTTAAACGAGGTAATAAATTCTTAGTCGTATGGGCAAATTGGGACAATTTAATATTGATAGGCGCTTGATTGAAACTGATGTAACTTGTGATAAGGAAATTTGCATATGCATTGATTTCAGCATAAACCTCGTATTCAATATCTTTTTCCTCTGAAAGAATAACCACTCCAATTATTTCATTATCCTTGTTAATTAAAAGCAAGTATTTTATCAAACTGTCAGCTGATGATTTAATAAAGTTACCGCGTGAAATATCTTCTTCTTTGAAAGGAAATTTGTCAAACTCGAGCTCATATTTAAAGTCAATTTGTTCTGAATTAGGAAAATATTCCTGGATAAATCGCTCAATTTCAGCCTTTAACTCACTTACCTCGCTTATTAATTTCAAATTATTAATAAACCGGACTAACCTGAATCCTTCTTGTTGTTGCTTTTTATATTGTGCTACTCTATTGATTTGTTCACTATAAGGTGGTAATGGAATTTTAAGATTCAGAATATCTTCCTTTGAGTAAAATGGGATTGTTGTACCTCGTTTAAGAATCTCCAGTTGCTTTAGGACTAACTCAGAGTTTAATTGATATATCAAATACTCAGGATAGACTTTTTTCTCATCAGGGTGGATAGCAAGAATATTTTGATTTATGATAATTGGATTATCCTGAAATTTATAGTAAGTAGGTTTTATCTTTTCACCCTGAGTAGCAATTAAAACCGAATTGGAACTTATGTATTTACCCGATTGTTCAATTCCTTTAAAGGATGGCAATATTTCTGGATTTAAATAGCAGTTAAAAAAGTCCGTAGAAAGATCTCTGATCCTTGTGTACGGTAATGAAGACATCACTTCATGGTTCCCATTACCGAAAGGCATATCAATCTTTTTACTCCCATCTTTGCTTTTTGTTACTCTAATGATCGGATTTCTTCTTTTAACTTGAATATCTTTTAATATAACAACTTCTTCTCCTTTTTCTTCCAACTTTTCCAGACCAAGTAGAACTTTGTTAGTGTAGCGATCTGGTGAAAAATTATATCTATTTTTACCTAATATGGATTCAGAAAGTATGATTCCTGTACCTACATCCATGTGAAAAAGTTCATTGAACCCACGATCATAAATCCATGAATTGTTTTTAAAATTATCAGCTAATATTGAAGACATTGCATACTTATCGTCATCACTAGGAGTAGGCAGAAGGAAAGCTTCATAGGCATCAATAAAAAGATATTTTTTTATCTTTTTTTTCTCTTTCGCTTTATTTATAACTAAAATAGAGACTCTTACTTTTGATTTTGATGAGTATATTTCTCTTGGCAATGTGATGACAGCTTCAAGTAGATCACTCTCAATCAGTTTTCTCCTCAATTTTAGATTCATCTCATCCCGTAGAAATTCATTTTGTACTATTATTGTCATCCTACCACTATCCTTTAATGCTATTAGCATGTACTGAAGGAAAATACTTGTTGAATTTCCAACCAGAAGGTAGTTGTGGATAACCTCTTTTTTCAGATTTTGTAATATTCCCTTATTCAAATTGAAGAATGGAGCATCAGTAAATGCAATATTAACTGAGTTCGCTTCAATTCTTGGATTTACGAGTGAATCTCCTTCAAGTATTTCCGCTTTGTAAATTCCATTCATTATCAGATTCATTCTGCAAATTGCTAATATTTCAGGATGGATCTCTTGTCCAATAAGGTGAAAGTCATCTAGACCGCTATACTTATGTTGTTTGTTGATTTCCAAAAAGAAACCTCCTAAACCTACAGCAGGATCAAACAAAGTTTGTCCTGGTTTAGGATCTAAAATATTAACATTAAACTTATTAATAAGAGATGGAGTCCATGAATTCTCTCTCTTTTTTTCCTTTACAACATAATATTTCAATAGAAAAGCATGATATCTATTTCCAAATGATTCTATTGAATGAGCTTTGAAACTGAAATCATATCTTGCAAGAAGTTCATTTACTAGTTCATATGTAAATGAAATTTGGGGTTCCAATGAGATAAGAAAAGGTGTAAATATCTGTTGTAAATACTCAGATGTATTTAATTCTTCAATTATTTGAATATAATTATTGTTTCTTTTCTCACCTAAACATTCATGTATATATTTAATTTCTGCATCTGAGAGGACCTTTTCAAATTCTCCACTTTTAAAAAGAGCTACGAACCGGAAAAAAAACACCAGAGTTGCAACCTTTAGCTCAGGATTGTTTTTAATCCCGAGTGTAATAAATGAATCAACTAATTCCTGAAATAATTTATCTACAGATAAAACTTTATTCAAATCAACTGCTGGAGTTAGTGCATTCTTTAAATAATTATACTTCATTAATCCTTGCTCATCCTTACTTAGGTTAATTAGTAAGTCGATTTCATCTGAAGTAAGTGTATCATCGGACATATCTTCATGAACGTCAATAGGTTCTTCAGGAACTGGAATTTGAAAACTGGTTAGTAAAATAAATCCACTACTCTTTTCAAATAGATGAGGGTAATTTTTCACTCTTGCATGTATTTGCGATGAGGGGACTGGATTACCATCTTTACGGCGATATAGTTTCTTCCCATTTATTATATCTGCTATTTCTTTTGCAGTCAATGGCTTACCAACTTCCTGTAATACTTTTTTTATGGCTTCATGTAATGTCATACTGCTCCCTTTCGTTGGTTCACTAAATTTACAACATATTCATCAAAAACGGGTTGATAGCGCGTAAGTATATTATTCATGCTCACTTTATCAACAGGGATCTCGTCATAAATTGAAATCCGGACGACCGGGATTTGATAGATCAGGGATGATACATCCCGGAGAAAATCGTAAAATGCCCGTTGTTTCCAGCGGGGGGAGCCGTTCCTGTTAAGATCGCCTCTGGGTGAAGCTTTTCCGAATTGCTTCTCGGTACTGTTGCTGGTCCAGTATTTTCCGCGAGATGCCTTTTTAATGCACTCCGGTTCTTTTATCTTACACTGTAGTCTATAATCGCTTACATTGAAGTATTTTGAGGGAAAATAAATTGATGAATTCAGTGTAAAGGCGCGGTAACGATTGAAATGTTGCTCCTCATCGAGTTCCACAATAAAATCTTCATATACTAAATCCCAGGACCCGAAACCCAGAGGTGGTAATTCCAGGATTCCCCCCAGGCTCCTGTAGATGCTGACTATTTCCTGATAGAGACCATTCTCTTCCAGTGCAGCAATGGTTAATCCCGGCATGTTTGGATTCCCGGGTTGAAAATGACCATCCAGAATGGATTGTAATATTTGCTGTCGTTTGAAGGCCATTGTATAAAAGTTTGTAGTTCAGACAGCAAATAGTAAACCAAGCGACAATTAACCGTAATAACAATATAAGAAGGTAAATATTTATATCAATATATTTAATATTATATTATTATTTGATACACTTCTTAATCAATAACAAAAAATGCAGCCCAATAGAATGGGGCAGGATATTTCTTTCTGATTGTATCTTGAGCCTTAGTTAAAGCTTCTTGGGCTGATAATCCAGACAAGTAATTTTGATAAAACAATTTCATAAGTTCAGAAGTTTGTTTATCCGGTATTTTCCATAAACTCATTACAAGACTATTAGCCCCAGCAAGCTTAAAAGCTCTTTGTAAACCAAATACCCCCTCACTTCCTCTTATATCACCTAGCCCGGTCTCACAAGCAGACAGTACAACTATCTCGACATCTGTTAAGTCTAATCCTGCTATCTCATTAGCTGTAAGAACTCCATCATTAAGAAAAGAGGTTTTATTAATTGAATTCGCGCCGGCAAATAACAAACCCGATCTAAACATGGGATTCTCAATAGTCATGTTATAATTTGTATTGTCAAATACAATATCACTTGCCATTATACTTCTTTCTTCAGGAAAATAAAATCCATGTGTTGCTACATGTATTATGGTGGGTAGATAACTAGTTATTTCTCTAAATGATTTCTCAGTAGCTCCATGTCCTGTATAAGTAAATACATGAAATTGATGCTGGTTCAAAATTTTGTTTATTTCATTAATTTCAATTCCTGTTCCTGGTAAAGCCTGGAACCTGTTAAGCTTTAGACTTCTATAGATAGAGAAGTTAATATTTCTATTTGAGTTATTACTTGGATTAGAAGTTCCATCTTCAGGTAGATTATAATTAATATCACCAAAGAGAACAGCATTTTTAGTTCTTAATTCATCTGAATAATCACGTGAGGTTAATAATCTGGTGCTGCTGAGAATATGGATAACATTCGCTTCATTGATTGTAAGTGCAGGGAAAGAAATTTTATGTAAAATACCACTTAATGATATATAAATTTTATCTGATTGATCTATAAACGGCTTAATAGGTTTCCAAATACAATTGTAAAGTTTAATGAAAGATGAATCTGAATATAATCTATTTATCCCGTCAAATATATCACCTTTGAACTCCAATAAATCTTGAAGGTCTTCTTCATCAAACAGTGAAACAAGTTTAGGAGAATCTATATTGGGCATAAGTATCAACGCATAATATTTATTATTCCCTGTCAAACAGGGATTTGCAGGACAGTTGATAAATTCAATTGCAACTTCATTTTCATGCAATGAATTTCTTATATCCTTCCATTTCATTGTAGTTATATCAAAAGGTTGAAATTCTCTAAATTGATTTATTTCTTCTATGAAATGACGCTCTGAAAAATATATGGAATCTGAGAGCTTTTTAAGCCTAGGTTCATTTTTTGATTGAGCAATTAACAAACTTTCCAATTCTTTCTTTTTTGCAAGAATATTATTATACCGATCTTTTAGCTTTTGCCGGCCAATTGAAGAAAGCAAATCGTTCATGTATTGATTTGATTGAAGAGCAATACTCTTCAAAGCAATTACATTATCGAATATATTACCATAAAGACTTGTATCCTTCAAAGCCAGGTACATAGAATTGCTCAACCTGAAAGATTCTCCGACTTTCAAAACAAATAACTCCTTTTCATCTGTGATCAACATTTCAAAATTCTGGTTAATTTGATCTTTAAGAAGAGAATCCAAAAGATTCATACCACTTAGCGAGAGATTATATTCTCCAAGAGCAAAATTAGATAACGAAAGCCCAAGTATCTGTGATTGCCCAACTGAAACAAAGCTTTTGAAATTTCCAAAGGACTTCCTTAATGATAATTCATGGTAATATTTAGCTTTCTGAAAATCAGATTGACGAAAATAAAATGATGCTGTAGATGTAAGCTTCGTAATATACTCAGACCTACCTTTTTTACGACTTTTTCTTAATGCTTTTAAGTATAAATTTTCAGCATCTTTCAAGTGCCCATTATATTCTGCATAACGAGCTTTTACTTGTAAATAATCCAAATAGATTAATTGCTTTCTTCTCCTTTGTGCTATTTTTTCAGACTCAATCACTAGACTTTGCGCTTCTTTGATCTGATTTTCAACAAAGTAATCAGATATGACAGATAATAGAAGTGTTAAATACAAATGACTTTCTTTACTTTCTTCTGATTGTTTATAAAGTTCCAGGGCTTCTTTACGTAATTCTCTAGCTTTATTGAAATCGCCGTGTCTTTCAATAAACATAGAATAGATCAATATCATATTCACAGTATACTCGAGATCTTTCGGCTCAAGATGGTAGAAAAAAGAAGACAGTTGATTGTAGCATTTCTCAACCTTAATTGGTTCCCCCTTATAAATATAAATCAGAGAACGTCCGACTATGGGAAGTACATAATAATCGGGCTCATTTATGAAATGTATTTTGGAAATATCCTCACAATTCAGATATAGTTCTTCAGCTTCATTTAATTTATTTCCCAAAGACTGCAAACAAAAAGCATAACATACTGAAGCTTGGTATCTGCGCAAAACAAGAGTTTTTTTCCCTTTTTTTGAATTCTGAAAGATTTTTTTTAAGACCCAAATACTTGAATTCGATTTTTCTGAACTTGGTACCTTTTGGTAAATTTTCTCAGAAAACTTTAAGGCTTTATTATACTTGCCCTCATTTAGATATCTCTCCGTTTTTTCTACATATCTGTATCTATCGTAAAAGGCTTTCGTAATAACCAAATTTGGTCCAACGGTAAATACAATGCTTATTAATGTAAATACAAAAATTCCTAATATGGCAATGGCGGTTATATTCCCTGATTTCTTTATCAGTAAAAGAGCAATTACCGTTTGTAATAAGGTAATAATCACTACCGAGATTGCTCCTGAGACTGATATAAACCAGAAAATACCCCAAAAACCAATAGGATTAATAATCGACCATAAAAGAATCTCAATATTTAAGAAAATATAAAAAAAAAGTAAAAATGCTATAAGAGATATTATATTGCCAATTCTATTTTTCATACATATGTGTAATATTATTCTCCTTAAATAATTAAAACCATCGCATGTCTTTTAAAATAAGAGTTGCCTTCCCAGAATATTGGTTATTGTTTCTTTCAAGTGATTTAAGCAATCTGCGAGCTTTATTCAGATTTTTATTCTTAATATAAGCTAACGCTAAATAAAATTTAACATCAGCAGTATATTTAAAATCTTCACTTGAAGCCAGATACTCAAGATTATAAATTGACAACTGAATTTGATCTGAAAGTAGTTGGGAAACAGATAAATAAAAAAATATTTCCTCATTCTTTTCTTTTAGATTATTGATTCGTTCCAAAATAGTAGCTACATTCTCATAATCCTGGGAATCGTATAATTCCATTGCAAGAACTATTGTTTCGCATTCATTAGTTGTGAATCCTTCAATAAAACATTCATTTCCTCTTAATATTTCTTCGGAAGTAATATCAATCTCAAGTTCATTAGGATAAGTAGCAATAAAATTATTATATAGCTTTTCGTTTTGCATTTTACCAGGTTGCCAAATAATTAAAGCTATACCAATAAGTGCAGCAGCGATAGCAATTTGTGGAAATCGAATCAATTTAGTTAGGCGTGATTGATGAGTGCTTCCAATAGCTTGTTCATCCCTCGAAAGCAGTGATAACACTGATTGACGAAGAAAACCAGTGTTTCTAATTTCAGATTTCCGAAATTCAGTTTGTTGTTCATTTAAGGAAATAGGATCAAAAACAGGTGGAAGAGGGTCTTCTAAAGTTGCAATATATTTATCCAATAAATCTATAAGGACAGGTTGTTCATTCCACGTCTCAATTATGAATGGGAATCCTATAAACTTAGTGTTTGAGATATGAATGTCATCATCTGCTTTGTATTCTATTTGATCTGATATAGGTTGGACCCTTACAAAATTTGAATCATCAAGTGATAAAGGTTCACTTACCACCAACAAATAATATTCATTTAAACCTGTTATTTCCTTATCTAGTTTGTCTGAATAGATCTTTTTTGAGAGCCATATCTGGTTAACTCCGATCTCAGGTTTTAAATCGGATTTAAATATTTTTTTATTATTATTCGAATCCTTCATTTTACAATTGTCTCCGAGTTCCTTACAATTAATCGTTTATCATAAACCCTTACACATTTTAATTTGCCACAAAAAACTCTCAAGTTGCTTATTATTGAGTTTCCTTACATTATTCCAACCTTTTTTTAATACAATAAGATCTTCCATAAGGTAGGGCATCGCAAGGTTCAGAAGAAAGTATGTTTTCTTTCTACTATTGAGGTTTATTCTATATACGCAGCTTCCTTTCTTATAATTCTTTGTTGTACCAGGAGTTAGGGATAGAGATATTTTATCTGTCCTGATTCGTTCAACAATTGATGGATGTAATCCATCCTTATTCGAGTTTCGCGCAAATCCTGTTGTCCAGATTCTATTGGGTGCTTTCCATAAGGAACCAACAGAAGGAGAGTAATCGTTTCCCTGATTATTGTTGGGGTCCATTATTTATTTAGCATTTGGAATTCAATTGACAAACCCGCTTAGCCTTTTTTAAAAGGTTACTAGCCATAAAATTTTTAATTTATGGCAATCCAGAATTCAAATCTCAATAAATTTAAAAAATTGATCTTCAAATAACAATGTTTTTCAACAATTTGCTGTTCAATTAATTGAGCAGATCAACCAGGAACATCTTATCCTTATACAGGTTCCAGTGTGCTAAAGCATAAATATTCCGGCTCCATATATCCTCAAAAACAAGAAGGCTTATAATAGCTGCCCCTTTATTATTCATTTCTTTTTCAATCAATCCGTATTCTCCTTTCCTGATATTCTCCAGGTAAAAACGGTTAATAAAGTCATCATCCATGAATTCAGAATCTCCCCAGGCATTGTATACTGTCCGCAGCCGTATCGATTCCATCTCCTTCTCTGTAAATTCGATGTTTCGTGTTGCTATTCTCCTGAATTCTTTTTCAAACATGGTTTCTTACATTTTAGGTTTGCCTTTTCTTATTCAACTTTAATGCCGTTTATTTTGTATCTTGTAATTTCGTAGAATCAAAATATTGATATATTAAAATTTAATTCTAAATATTAATTTTTAATATATGAAGTCAACAGATATTTTTTGGTTTGGACAATATAAAGGATATACCCTGAAAGATGTTTACCAGGGCTGGTCTGAACCAATTCTAGAATTTTACAAAGATTTCATAACCTATCGACTCACAAATGCTGAATTAAGTTGGACAGATGGAGAAGATAAACAATCAAGAAAATTGGTAGTGTCTGATTTTGAGTTCATTAAGGAAAAATATGTAAAAATTCATTTCAATATTACATTCGAAATAAATGATATTGGAACTATAAAATTTGATAATACAGAAAGGTTACTCTTTTCAATTAATGCATTAGTTTGGGCTGGAGATGATTATACACATAGAATGGCTTTTGGAAAGGCAAATGACACAATTCTAAAAATGAATCTGGAATCCAAAACTAGATACCCAGTTTTCACTAACAGTCAATATATCTTCTGGTGTATTAAAGAAATTGAGGAATTCTACATTAATCCGGATGAGTTAAAATCTCTGGAAGAATTGGAACTTACCTCATTTGGTGGTATAAACCTTAAACATTATCGAAAAGATTTATTTACCTACACCCCAATGATCGGGAAGCCGAAAAACGAAATTCCAGAAGAAATAAAAACCTTCAATCTAAAAAAATATAAAAATTCAGGTAAAACTGATTCAAGAAACAAAGTTCTTTAATATTTAATATTAACCTTATAAATTTAAAATAGGGCCAGCTACCGACTTAAATTATTTTATATAATTATATGCAATGCAAGCAGGTAAGTAGTTATTTTTTGATAATAATACATTGATCAATAATCCTTACATTATTGATTTACATCATGTTATATAAATTTAAAAAAATAGCTGTCCCTGGTTACTAAATTGTCATTATATCCAAATTTTCTAGTTAAAAGTATGTTCTCCCAATGTTTTTCTGATTCTGCCACTCCTGCCATTTTTTAAACTTCCCCTCAAAGAACGCATACAATGGTTCCTTCTTGACCCTGTAACCAATTGCAAAATGTATTTTAAACTCCTTCAGTTTCTATTTAAGTTCTGGGAAAAGCTGAATGAAATTGATCATATAATCGTATAGAGATTTTTATTTTTTATTGACTCGAAAAGTAAATTTACGGATAAACCGGGTTAATGTCAACATGTCTGTTGGTTTACATGGATTTAAAGGTGGATATGGTTAGATGGATATTATTTATCTTTGATGTAAGTGAAATAACTGCATAACAACACATATTTATTAACTAAAAATATTCAATCAATGGGATCTCTTGTTTCAAAAGAACAATACAAAACTTTTCTTTTAAGACTGATTAAAGCTACCGATCTTAAGGAACTTAAAGAACTTGAAGAAATTCTAACAGATCCTCAAAACATTTCTGTTGAATATCCAACCTCTCCTGGCACACCAAATTTAGATTCCATTGAATCTGCGGGCGAAAAAGCTTTTCAGAGAGCTCTTCTAAATTCAAAGCATTCCTATCTTAAATACAGAAAAGACTCTGAACCAGAAAAGGTCATGTGGCTCGATTTGGAGTTGCCTGTTTCATTTAGTAACAAAGCAAGAAGAAGGTGTATTGATTTGATTGGTGTAATGGAGGATACACCAATTATTTGTGAATTGAAATATCTTGAAGTTTCAAAATCAAATCACCCAGTTTATGCAATATATGAATTACTTACATATTACTATTTAATTCAATGCAATTACAGGGAATTAGATTCAAATAATGTACACCATCAGCTTCCTTTACCTAAAATAAAATGGGAATCATTAATTAAGAATTTTTCTACTCAATTATTAGTTGCCGCAAATAAAAGCTATTGGGATTACTGGTTTGAAAGAGTCAATAAGAAAGATCTTATTGAATTACTCTTCTTAATCATAAAGGAGTTAGATGTAAATCTTCATTTATTTCTTACCCCAGATGAAGATTTCATAAAGCAAAAAAACAATAAGAAATCATATAAACCCTTTATATTATCAACAGATCCTTGGATTAAGGTAAAAATATGAATCTCAAAATCCATCGCGGCACGAAGGAAATTGGTGGTTCCTGTGTTGAGGTATGGACGGAAAACACAAGAATCCTGGTGGATTTCGGGATGCCCCTGGTTGAATCGGATGGGAGTGAATTTGATTTCAATAAATACAAAGGACTGTCCTCAAAAGAACTCAGGCAGAAAGGCATCCTGCCGGATGTGAACGGGCTCTATAAAGGGGCAAGAAAACTGATCGACGGACTCCTGATCTCCCATCCCCACCAGGACCATTATGGATTGTCAGACTATCTCAATAAGAAGATACCGGTTTACATCGGCGAAGCCACACACAAAATCATTGAACTTTCCAACATCTTCACCAGGCAAAGCATCACCCTGAACAATTGCAACTATTTTACCTCATCCGTACCCTTTCGCATTGGGGATTTTGAGATCACACCCTACCTGATGGATCATTCTGCGTTTGATTCGTATGCTTTTCATATCAAAGCAAATGGAAAAAGCATCTTTTATTCGGGTGACTTCAGGGGACACGGGAGGAAAGGCAGGGCTTTTCTCTGGTTTTTGCACAATGCCCCGCAACATGTCGATTATCTGCTACTCGAAGGAACGATGATCAGTAGAAGCACAGGAAAAGAGAAAACGGAAGAGGATATCCAGGGTGAATTTCAGCATCTCTTCCGGGATAAAACAAAAATAAACCTGGTCTGTGTTTCCGGGCAGAACATCGACCGGCTGGTCAGCATCTACAAAGCCTGTCTCAGAACGGGCAGAACCATGGTGGTGGATGTGTACATTGCCAATGTCCTGAAAGAGCTGTCCCAGTTTGCAGACATCCAGCGTCCTTCCGACAATTTCGCACAATTGAACGTGATATATCCATACTTCTTAAGCAAACGAATCGCTGATTCAGGGAAAAAGGAGTTGCTCTATCGGTTCAGGAAGTGGAAGGTGACGAAAGAGGAGATTAACGACAATCCCGGTGGCTATGTTCTTTGCGTCCGCCCCTCCATGAAGAAAGATCTCGATCATATCCCCCGAATGGACGGAGGCAATCTGATCTATTCCCTGTGGGAAGGGTACCTTAAAAAACCCGCAACCAAGAGATTCATCGATTATTTAACCAACCGGGGGTTCACCCTGCATACGATCCACACCAGCGGTCATGCTGACCTTCCCACGCTAAAAATGTTTGTTAATGCAATAAGTCCCAAAGCAATTATACCCATCCATACCTTTGCAGCAAAAGAATATAAGAATCATTTCTCCCAGACGGTGATCACGTTAAAAGACCGACAGGAACTGGTTGTTTGAGTACGCATTACACGAATGGGTGTAATAAGCTGCACTGTGAAAGGAATAATATTGAAAATACAGAAGCATCAATTTTTCAGTCCCTCAAAGTCAAAGGTATAACTGAACCAATTCAGCTTAGTTTGATCCTTTTGCCCAATCAATAATAGATATTCAGTTTGTTCATTTTCTTGATAACCTTCATTGGACTGCAGTTTAATCTTACGAAAATTTTGAACAATCAATTCTTCCATGAATTTATAGTCACTTTTGGAATCGATATTCTCATTATACGTAATCAACACCTTCAACCTGGCCCGGCAATAGCACAATTTTGCCATTTCCTCGAAACACCTGTAGATATCGTTTTCGTGTTCAACCAGGATACTGTAGTATCTGGGGTAGAAAAGTACTTTACCATGATGTTTTTTTGTTAACTCTTTAAACAGATCTTTTGGTTTTTCATGGAGTGTATTCAGCCCTTCAAAATTATTATCCGGAGCAAAAGCCAGATCAACAAGCCCATCCTCCTTGCGGTATCGTAATCCGGTTTTACTCTTTATTAAATCGCCAAAGGGAGAATTTCCCTCTTCTGAAACAGGCAAGCCGATTGTTTTTTCAGTCCATGTTTTATAATCGTGGTCGTACCACTCTTCCCATTGAGAATCTGTTATGATCTTTTGCTTTATGAATTCAATCCAGTAGGCGGTGAATTCATCTGCTGAAATGTAGTTTTTCATCTAATTATGAGTTTGTTTGTTTTTCATGTTTGTTCGCGTTTTGCGAACAGGATTTTTGTTTTTTAAATCCCCCAGTTCCACTGCGGCTTATTCCCCCCTGTCTGTGTGTCGTTTGCCTTTCCGGCCGATGGAACGGAGTGCAAAAATCACCTCTGGCAGTTCGGCCGGTATTAAATATGCTATTTAAACCCGGGGTTTCACCCCGGGCTATTGACTGTTAGATCCCAATAGGATCACGTAGTTTCTTTAATGCAGAAGTTTGATTTTTAATGTTTTCACGTTACTTCATTATGAAAATTCTTGATGATCGAAAATCAAATTGCTTTCATTCTCGATATATCCATATAGTAATAAAAAGTTACTAATCTCCTTATAGATAGCAAAATCCCCAATTGCATGACTAACAGGATGGGCAAAAACGATGAAGGAGGTAAGGAGGTTCTCTTTCAGGTTGTAAAAGTCAAAATTATCATCTTTATTCTGATCTTTCCAGTCAGAAGATATGGGTTTAATACCAAGCCAGATTTTTTTATCAGTTGTGGAAATCTTTTTAAATTCTATCAGTTTATCAAGATCCCCCTTGTAATCAACTTCTTCCCATGGTTTGAACTTTAATTCAACTACCCCGATGATATCCTCGCCCCTGGTTATTACCAGGTCAGGTTTGGTTTTATGAATCCCCGTCCCATCCAGATAAATTACCGGTTCTACCCAGATATCATAGTCTTTACCATTCTTATTAAGGTTGTTTTCTAATAAATGATAGATTTCTGCCTGGAGCTGCCGTTCATAGACCAGTTTGCCATCTTCAAACTTTTCTTTGATATCGTTTTGCCAGATGGAGATTAAGGTTTTTTTTAGGTTTTCCATGGTGTTTGCTTATTTAAATCTCTAATTTATTATACTCGTTCGTCTTTCGTGAACGGATAGGGGTGGATAACTTTTTATAAATCCCCCTTTAAAGGGCCAATACTTCTCTCTTAATATCGTTCCTCTATGCGGCCGATGGAGAGGAGTGCTAATGTGAACTCCGGTAGTTCGGCCGGTGTTAAACTTCGTTTCGTGTACCCGGGGCTCAAGCCCCGGGCTATTGATTGTGGTTTTGCTCCGCAAAAATTTACAGGATCAAGGGATTTATTCTGCGATTATTGTTGGTTATTAAGGCTTCAAGTTACTTTATTATTTATTGTTAATCAAGTGTTTTTTAAGCAGGGGGTTTGTTTCCCCATCCGTCTGACCGCTCGAAGCGGTCTGACGGTTGGAATGCCCCCCTATAATAAGGCTTCAAAATTTTTTGTTACCAGCCCCTCTTGAGGCGCTTAACAAAGAAAAAGCCTGTTGCCTTCGGCAACTGTGGCTATTCATTTTAGGTAACTTATGAAAGTAAGCTTTAAAAAAGTGTTCGAAAATGGACAAAAGCAGGATTGATCCTTCTCCACATATCCTTCTTTTTGTACGTAAGAAAATCGTTGTTATGCACATTCCACTAGCATATAATTAAAGTTTGAATTCATTTTTCATTATCAAATGAAAAAAAATTAAAATTAATTTGATAACTTCTTGTTGGTCAGGTTTTACGTTAATCGAATTTAACCTGCTTTATAAAATCAGGAAAGAGCAGAATGTTGTTTTTCTCCTCAGGTTTAATTAGGAAAGAAGAAACATCATTTGCCATTTCTTGCATATCAGTTTCCCTACAACGGTCAAGAATCCGTTGCTTCAGTTCATCGGAGTTTTTAATTCCTACCTTCACTTTAAGAAAATCAAAGTTTGGTTTTATTTTATTCAATAAGAAAAGTATATCATAAAAATCTCTTCCTTTTGATCTTGGACGGTTTAAAATGGCATATATTTTCTGTGACAATAAAAGATCCGGAGGGGTAAAAAAGATTCTTGTAAACACATCCCATTTATTCAATATAGTTGTACTTGGTTTAAAATCAAAATGCTGTGGCTCAGTATCCATCTGGATTAATATTTTCTCCTCAGCATGCCCGGAGAGGCCCTCATTGTATAACAATTTTGGAAATTTTATGGTACATCTATAAGCAGCACGATGCGCAGTTGCTATTTCAACCTGGTAACCTTCTTTTGTAAGTTTATTTTCGACGATTCCGGCAATTCTGTCAAACTGCTTCTGATCCAATTCAAAATTATCAAAATCCAGGTCTTCAGAAAAACGGTTGTTGTTATGCACAATCCTTAAACATGTTCCCCCCATAAAACATAACTTGTCTGAAAATTCACTTACAAACACGATCTCAAGGATTTTGTACTGGAGATACTCACGAAGAATGAATCTCCTAAACTTCCTTAGATTTTCAGGATACGCATTTTCTATTTCCTTAAGATTCAACATGTTTATTTTGGTTTAAGAATGAATCCACTCTCTGGCTTAAGGAGCTTGAACGAATCTCCTTAAGATAGGCTCTAATTCTTTCGGAATTGATTTGTTCGGCCAGCTCTTTCGTATTGATTCGAAGTCCACTGAAATCTTCAGCTTCATTATAACGAGGATTCAGGTATATATAATCGATAATGGCCTTTTCGATATCTGCGATCTTTATCTGGCTTACACCATTATTGACCAACATATAACCGAAAAACAATGAAGGTTTTATATGACGATAGGTAAAGTAAGCCATTGCTGTATGGAACTCCATGGTTTTTTGACTTGTCACTGAAGTAATTGTAAAAACGGCTTCAGGAATCAGATTATAAAACGATAAGGCGGTTTCGCAAGAGATGTATGAGGGGCCATATATCTTATTGGCAACATGGAACAGGTATTTTTCATTGATTTCAACATCGGAAAAGCAATACCATTTGTTCCTTATCTTTTTTAGATAACCTTTTTGGCACCATTCAAAAAGTCTGCGGGTATCAAACCGTGGAAAGACCTTTCTTACCTCATCTACAGAGAATAATGGGTATTCTTTAAATGCTGTCCGGAAATTAAGGTATAACATTTTGTTTCTAAATTTTG
>Ga0315547_1000312_pt1 | contig 50997 bp, 42 predicted proteins | sample SalMarSW160240MG_2_FD_202542 | JGI IMG/M metagenome (GOLD analysis project Ga0315547, IMG submission 202542) | Salt marsh sediment microbial communities from the Plum Island Ecosystem LTER, Massachusetts, United States - Salt Marsh Sediment SW1601-240 ...
CATCGGGATGAGTTCGACTATCAACTTTCAGCTTGACAGTTTATTCATGAGGAAATGGTATTGAGAAATGGAAAGATCCCGATATCGTTTCACTCATCGGGATGAGTTCGACTATCAACTTTCAGCTTGACAGTTTATTCATGAGGAAATGGTATTGAGAAATGGAAAGATCCCGATATCGTTTCACTCATCGGGATGAGTTCGACTATCAACTTTCAGCTAATGCTGAAAGTTGAGTCTCACTCACTTTCCGATACAAAACTTGCTAAAAATATTAGCTAAAATCTCGTCGGTAGTAATTTCACCGGTAATTTCGCCAAGATAGTGCAAAACCTGTCGTATATCCTGTGCAAGCAAGTCGCCGGACAATGATTCGGAAATCCCTTTTTTAGCTCTCTGAAGAGCTTCGGAAGCATGTTTAAGGGCTTCATAATGTCTTGTGTTGGTTACCACAACATTATATTCTCCATGCACATTCCTGAGAGCCAAGGATACCAGCAGATTTTTTAATTCATCTATGTGAATTCCTTTCTTGGCTGAAATATCCAGAACATGAGCCATATCGCTCCATGCTTCTTTATACTTTTCAATCGCATGGTTTACAGCAGAATTTGAAAATTCATCAGCCTTATTGAGTGCAAATATGAATTGTTTTTTACCCGACGATTCCTTCCTCAGAAAAAGAAGGGAATGATTTATTTCTTCGACATTATCATGCATATCAATCACGACAACAACTATGGAAGCCTGTTTTAACTTCTTATGAGTTCTTGCTATACCTTCGGTTTCAATTGAATCAACGGTATGACGTAAGCCGGCAGTATCAATAAAACGGAACTGAAGACCTTCCATTATCACAGTATCTTCAATGTAATCCCTGGTAGTTCCGGGAAACTCAGAAACAATAGCCTTTTCTTCTTTAAGCAGTGTATTCAGGAGAGTTGACTTTCCGGCATTTGTTGGGCCAATGATTGCAACGGGAACACCATTTTTGATCACATTTCCATATTCAAATGATTCAATTAACGAATCAAGAATTTTGCTGATTCGTTTTACCAGGTTCATGAATTGCTTTCTGTCTGCAAATTCCACATCCTCTTCGCTAAAATCCAGTTCAAGTTCAATCAGACTGATAAATTGAAGCAGCTCGCTGCGCAGGTGTTTAATTTCATTGGAAAAACCTCCTTTCATTTGCTGCAATGCCAGCCGGTGTGAAGCTTTCGATTCAGAGGCTATCAGATCGGCAACTCCTTCAGCCTGTGAAAGGTCCATTTTACCATTCAGGAATGCCCTTTGTGTGAATTCCCCTGGTTTTGCCAGCCTGGCACCGTTTTGAATGAGCAATTGAAGAATTTTCTGCTGGATATATACCGAACCATGACAGGAGATCTCTATCACATCTTCACCGGTATAGGAGTGGGGAGCTTTAAAGATCCCTGTGATTACTTCATCAATGCATTCTCCCTGATACTGAATACGTCCGAAATGAAGGGTACTTGGCTTCTGATCTTTCAGTTTTTTCTTTTTATCAGGAAACTCAAAAAGTGTATCTGCTATAGAAACGGCTTCGGAGCCGCTCAATCTTACTATAGCAATAGCAGCGCTGCCTGCGGCGGTTGAAAGTGCGCATATTGTATCTTCACCAATCATGATCTATTGATATAGATGATTATAAAAGTCAATCTCTTAAATTTCAGCTCTAAGTTAGCAATGTTGTAAAATTATTCCCTGTACTTTAATTTTCGGATATATTTAGTATCTTCATATAACAAATTCAATACATTAGCTATCTCATTAAAATAAGATTTAATATATTATTGTGCCATAATTTAAAACCTATTAACCAAATACTACCTTCTGAAAATCTGCCCTGAATATCAAAAAGATATTTAAGATTGTTTAAATATGAAAAGATCCGGTATTATTCATTTGGTATTTCTGGCAATTCTGATCTTATTTCTAACAGAACTGGATTGTTATGGAGATGAAAATGAGTTGAGATTTACATACATCAATACCGACAATGGTTTATCCAACAATATAATCAATGCGATCATTCAGGATCCTCAGGGCTACATGTGGATCGGGACGATGGGTGGACTAAACCGGTACGACGGATTTAACAACAAGATCTTTGAAAAAGTGCTGGGAGATTCAACCAGTCTTGCAGACAACATGGTCTACAGTATAAATATTGACTATAAGGGAAATATCTGGGTGGGAACACAATTGGGATTGTGTCTGTACAATAGTGACAGGGAAAATTTTAAAACGTACCTTCTCGATGAGGAGAGATATAGCTTGAATACCGCAAACAGGGTAACAGGAATAGAAGAAGATTCAGAAAATAATCTCTATGTTGCGGCAGAGATTGGGTTTTTGTATCTCTATGACCGTAATGCAGACACTTTTATTAATGAGAAATTTAATTTCAGAAGCATCAAGGATTTTGTGATTGACGAGGATGATAATTTCTGGTTAGGAGGGATTTTCGGATTGTATTATTACAATAAAAAAGAGCAAGAGGTAATTCATTATGATTCATTTGTAGAAAATGGGGAAAAATATCCAGTTCAAGAGATCGTTACGATTTATGAGGAAGGCGATACGATATGGATCGGAACAATCAAAGGAAAAATACTCTATGTATTAAGGGAAAATATGGAATTGCAGGTGCTTGATTACGATTTTGGAGGAACCTATTTCATTTATGACATTTTTAAGGATAGTAAGGGATTAATGTATTTTTGCACTACAGTCGGAATGTTTGTTTACAACAAAGAAACCAATCAGTACACTCCTTATCAATACGATAAAAACAACAGGGTCGGTCTGAATAGTCTGGGCATAACAAAGGTTTATGAGGATATGCAGGGAAATTTATGGGTAGGTACATACCAGGGAGGAATTAACCTTGCCGTTTCCGGAAAGGCTTTCAGGAATTACAATACTTTCAGCAAAGGAATTACTCTGGATATAGTAAACATAAACGCTATTGAGGAGGATCATGAAGGCAATTTGTGGCTGGGATCTTTCGATCTTGGAGTCAATTTTATAAATACACAAACAGGAGAACGTAAACTTTTTATGCCCAAAACCAATGATCGTGGTTCACTGGGCTATGGATCGGTTTACAAAATCTTTGAAGACAGTAAAAATAATCTGTGGTTTGGTACATATTTAGGGAATTTTCAAAAACTTAAACCCGGTACTGAGAAATTCACATCCTACCCGATTTCTTTCGGTATGGGAAGAGACAACAAACGACCTGATGTACGGTCTATTGAAGAAGATAAAGAGGAAAATTTATGGTTGATTTGTCATGGAATAGGTTTATACAAATTCAATCCTGAAACAAAAGAATCCAAATGCTACAGACAGGATGAAACCCGTTTGGATAAAAGTCTTGCAGACAATTATGCATTCCAGGTGCTGATCGATCATAAGGGTATACTTTGGATTCCCACACCTTCGGGATTATCGGAATTCAATCCACAAACAGAAGAATTCAGGAATTATTATCATTACGAAAACGATTCACTCAGCATTTGCAATAATTATATTTCAGTAATATTTGAAGACTCAAATTTAAATTTATGGATTGGAACCTCCTTTGGTTTGAGTTTTTTCGACAGGATAAACAATGTATTTTACCCCTTTTATGAAAAGAATGGATTGCCAAGCAACCAGATCAAAGCCATTCTTGAACACAAACCGGGTGAATTGTGGATAAGCACGGCCTACGGACTTTCACGAATGAGGTATAGATATGATACGCTGACCAAAAAAATTGCTGCTGATTTTAGAAATTACAATCAATCGGACAATTTACAGGATATCTTTTTCTGGGAACGTTCTGCCTGTAAGACTCATGACGGAGAATTGATATTTGGTTGCGAAAAAGGAATTGTTGTGTTCGATCCTGATGAGATCAAAGACAACAAACGGATTCCTGAAATATATATTACTGGCTTTAAATTGTTCAATAAACCTGTTTCGGTAGGGGAATACAATTCCATTCTTACTAAAAATATAAGTCAGACATCAAAAATCCATCTGAAATATGATCAGAATATCCTATCCTTCGAATTTGTGGCGATAAATTATATCGCGAATGAGAACAATCAATATACTTACAAAATGGAAGGTTTTGATGCTGATTGGGTGGGAGTGGGAAACAAACGGGAAGCCACATATACAAATCTTGACCCCGGAACCTATACATTTAGAGTCAAAGCATCGAATAACGATGGCTATTGGAACGAAGAGGGGACTTCTATAAAATTAATTATTTCACCGCCATTCTGGAAAACATGGTGGTTCAGAATTTTACTGGTTCTGGGTATCCTGTCCGTTGCACTATCCTACTATTTATTCAGGATCAATTTGCTGAAAAATCAGAATGTAATCCTTGAGGAGAGGGTACGGAACAGAACCCGTGAGTTGTCGGCATTAAATACAGAGCTCGTAGAAAAACACAATCGTATTTTGGTACAGAATGAGGAGATCCTGACGCAAAATAAAGAAATCCAGAGCAAAACCGAAGAAATAAGTGTGCAGAAAGAACTTCTTGAAGAACAAAAGAGCAAGGTTGAGAAAGCTTACGAAGAGTTGACACAATACCGGAATAAACTTGAAGAGCTTGTTGATGAACGGACCAAGGAACTCATCATTGCAAAGGAAAAAGCTGAAGAATCTGATCAGTTAAAATCTTCTTTCCTTGCAAATCTATCCCATGAGATAAGAACTCCTCTGAACTCGATTATTGGCTTTACAGGTCTGTTTTTTGATCCTGAGATCAACGATAATGAGAGACAAACATTTAAAACAATCATTGACAGTAGCAGCAATACATTGCTGAATTTAATCAATGACATCATTGATTTCTCTAAAATTGAAGCAAGGCATCTGGATATACATATAAATGATGTCTTTATCAACAGCATATTCAATGAGCTTGAGAAAATATACAATCTGGAGATTAAAAGACAAAAACCCAAGGAGGAGGATAAAAAGATTGATTTCAGAATAAATATAGATAGAAGTATCCGGTCGCTGGTAGTTAAAACGGATGAAATGCGCCTGAAACAAATCCTGTCTAATTTAATCAACAATGCTATCAAATTCACTGACGAAGGGTATATTGAAGTGGGTTGTCATATTTCCAAAGAGGATACAAATTATTTGGAATTCTTTGTAAAAGATACCGGTATTGGAATTAAAAAAGAAGATCAGAAAATTATTTTCCAGAGATTCAGAAAAGTGGAAGATGACAGAGACTATTTATACAGGGGTGCAGGTCTGGGACTGACGATCTGCCAGCATCTTATAGAACTGTTAAAAGGAAAAATATGGGTTGAATCTCTGCCTGATGAAGGTTCAATATTTAAGTTTACCATTCCTCTTGATCATTTTTCCAAAGTGGATATAACAGGTGCAGATCTTCCGGATAGTCAGGAAATACCTGTTCTGAAGAATAAAACAATCCTGATAGTTGAAGATGATTATGCAAATTACTCCTATTTGAACAAAGTCCTTTCGAAAACAAATGCTAAAATTCTTTTTGCTCAGAACGGAAAACAGGGCATTGAAATGTATTTGGAGAATCCTGACATTGATTTGATTCTGATGGATATTAAAATGCCTGTAATGAACGGCATGGAAGCTTTAAAAGAACTTAGAAAATTAAAAATAAAGATCCCTGTAATAGCTCAAACAGCCTATGCCTTTTCCGATGAAATAAGAAAAATCAAAGATGTCGGCTTTCTTGATTTCATATCAAAACCCATAGCAAGTAAGGATTTGTATAAACTGGTTGCGGAACACCTTAAATAAACATTTGGTAAATACACTGGAATACACATTTTCTACATTTGATCTGTTTCGGGTATATTTCGAACTTATGCTAATCCAATTCTCAATTCTGTTTTTCCGGAGGGACTATTCTTTTGAAAAAACAAGAATAACGTCTATTTTTGGCTCCCGGACACAAGCAATATTTTGAAATGAGTGTATTGGTTAACAGGAATTCAAGGGTTATTGTACAGGGCATTACCGGCTCTGAAGGAAGTTTTCATACCCGTGAAATGCAGGAGTATGGTACAACAATAGTTGCAGGTGTTACACCCGGTAAAGGGGGACAGAAACACCTTAGTGTGCCGGTATTTAATACTGTTCAGGAAGCAGTAATCGCTACAGATGCCGATGTATCTGTTATTTTTGTTCCTCCTGCCTTCGCTGCCGATGCAATACTGGAGGCTGCAGATGCAAACATTAAGGTTGTCGTATGCATAACCGAGGGAATTCCTATAAATGATATGATCCGTGTAAAACATTTTTTACATAGCAGTCAAACCCGACTTATCGGCCCAAATTGTCCCGGTATAATTACTCCTGATGAAACAAAAATCGGAATTATGCCTGGATTTATCCATCAAAAAGGTTCTGTGGGAATAGTATCAAGATCAGGCACTCTGACATACGAAGCTGTTGACCAGATAACTAAAGAGAGATTGGGCCAATCTACTTGCATTGGTATCGGAGGGGATCCGATTGTTGGCACAACTATTCTGGATGCCATAAAATTGTTTATGGATGATCCTGAAACAGAAGGGATTGTTATGATTGGTGAAATTGGAGGCAGCATGGAGTCTGATGCGGCAAGGTGGATAAAAGAACATGGAACAAAACCGGTGGTTGGATTTATTGCCGGCAGGACTGCTCCAAAAGGCAGAAAAATGGGGCATGCAGGCGCAATAATAGGAGGTGCTGAAGATACAGCAGCAGCCAAAATAGCAGTTATGAAGGAATGCGGTATATTTGTTGTGGAATCTCCTGCAGATATAGGATCAGGCATGGCTGAAGTATTGGCAAAATGAAAGGCCTGTAAAAAAAAAGCCGTCATCTGACAGCTTTTTCCCAATTGCTTGTGGATAGAAAGTATTTTTCCCCCTGCGGATTAAATTACTCTTGTTGCCAATCGTTCCAATTGTGCACGGATAGACAGTTTGCTTTTCACAGCATTTTCTTTTGCAATTTCAAATCCCATGGCACCCTTGTCATTTGTCATAAAGCTTATGGTTGATCCTTTTGTTGTCATACCTCGTCTTTCAGTTACATAAAGAACACCGCCTTTGCTTTTACCAGCCAGTTCCTGTACTTTGCTGCTATTCAGATTGTCGAGGTATACGATCTGATTGTTTCCATTAAGATCATCGGTGGTTTTGCAATAGACAATATTATAAGAAGCATTGCCTACTTTTTTATTGATTGCCAAATTCTCAAGTTCAGTATATACCCTTTTATCACCAACAACAGCGATCTGGAAAACAGTAGCCGATGAACTGTTGGGCCAATCGATCAATTTTGAAAAATTATACAGGCTATAAGCTATAAAACGTTCTGCATTGGAAACCTGCAGAGTTTGTTGTGCGGTCAGTGATTTTGTGGTAATCAAAATAACCGATAATAACAACAGAGAAGGGATAGATAATTTGGTTTTCATAGTAATTTGTATTGATTTCATGTTCGTTATTAGAATTTACGTTAGAAAGGACAGATAGTTTTCAAATTTGATAGTTCTCTGTTTTTTATGGATAAATTGTCAGATTCATTATTTAAACAAATCTTTGAATTATTGAAGGAACTTTATTTATTTTACCCGCTGATTCAAATAATTCATGTGAGAACGAGTATAACAAGTGCTTGCATTCGTTTATTTTAAAAATCAAATGTTTAACCATATTTTATTTCAATGAAACTACTTGATGGAAAAACAGCCATAATAACCGGAGCTGCCCGGGGTATAGGACGGGCAATTGCCATTCGGTTTGCTCAGGAAGGTTGCAACATTGCATTTACTGACCTTCACCTTGATGAAAACACGCAATCCCTTGTTAAAGAAATTGAAGGCATGCATGTTAAGGTCAGAGGATATGCTTCCGATGCCAGCAATTTTACAGATACTGAAAAAGTAGTGAATGATATTCTCAATGATTTTGGGACCATAGATATTTTAATAAACAATGCCGGAATAACAATGGATACCATTCTTATGCGAATGACAGAGGAGCAGTGGGATACTGTAATTAGAGTAAATCTTAAGTCCGTATTCAATTTCACGAAGGCAGTGCAGCGTACTATGCTTAAAAACAAAAAGGGCTCCATTGTGAATTTAAGTTCGGTTGTTGGCGTTCATGGCAATGTAGGTCAGGCAAATTATTCTGCATCCAAAGCCGGAATCATTGGATTTACAAAATCAATAGCACAGGAGCTGGGTTCAAGAAATATCAGGTGTAATGCCGTTGCTCCGGGATTTATAATTACAGAGATGACTGCCCGACTATCAGAAGAGCAGCGCAAGGCATGGGAGCAATTTATTCCGATGAAAAGGGGAGGTACACCCGAGGAAGTTGCCAATGTCTGCCTGTTTCTGGCTTCCGATTTATCATCTTATGTAAGTGGTCAGGTGATAAACATCTGCGGTGCAATGAAAACCTGATTCTTTCCCGTAATTCGTAAATCGTGAATCGTGAACTGTGATCAGTTTAGTAGTTGAGACGTTTAGATATTAAAAAGTTGAGAAAACGGGAATGTGAGAGAGTGAGAAGATGAGATGGTTTTTAGGTTATTAGGTTGTTGGGTTACTGGTTTAACTGTTTAATCGTGGAACTGTTTAACTGAAAACTTTAGATTAGAGACTTGTTAACTCTTTTGGCTATGACCATTGAAACAAAATAAAGGCCGTCTGATAAAAATCATCTATGAATTCAAGGAAGGATTTCGTTGCGGTGGCTTTGGAGGAACCCTGTCTGAGCGACGACGAAGGAGGAGTGAGTTTGGGTTCCGCAGGGAGAAAGCCTTCCGTAGTAATTCAAGTGATTTTTATGGAACGGTGACCTTTTTTGCATTCTTTTTTGTGTGGAAGATAAAAAAGAATGTCGAACCGTATTGGGAGCGGTTCGAAAACATGGCTTGTGTGATGGATGGGTTTAATTGTGTAATTGACTTTCCTGCCAGCTGGTTTACCTGCCGAAGGCATGGCAGGCTGGGTCGAGCTCGCAAGCTCGGTTGTTTATTTGGTGAGTTGAGAGTCAGGTTGTTAGGAAATGATTAATCAGGAAACTGGAGAATCGCTTTGCCAGCCATAGCTGACCTTGGGAAGCGAAGGCTGGAATAAATGAATTTATATATCGGCTGATTCTGGGGATACACCCTGACCGCGTGTCGCTGAAGCTCTAGCGGAGTAGTAAGGGGCCTAAATACAATAGCACGGGGCGAAACCCCGGGAACAGGGTGCAAAATATAAAAGCGTTTTATCTGCCTGCTTAATTCAAGGATTAATCAATCTATGAAACGCAAACCACATAGATATTAAGTATGAAACTAAAGACCAGTGACCAGAAACTTGTGACTAAAAATTTTATTATTGAAGATATTTTTTTGCTCTTGGCAGATAATTATTTTATTTTTATTATAAATCTTGATTTTTTTTGAAAATTTAGCTTCAATAAAATAAACTGCTTACTAACCTAACTCAAATTTCTATGCTTCGAATTCATAAATTCCATGTTCAATTTCTGGCAGCTTTATTCACGGGTTCTTTTATAATGGCCCAATCAGAGAATCTGGTTGAGAATTATGGTTTTGAGGAATACAAAGAATGTCCGCAAACCTATACTCCGCAGGACAGAAGTCATAAGCTGGTTCCCGGCTGGACCTATCCTACGATAGCCACACCCGATTATTTTAACAAATGTGCACCGGTGAGAACAGAAGGAGTGGATGTTCCTAAGAATTTTGCAGGCGAAAGCCAGCCCAAATCCGGTGACGCATATGCCGGGGCAATATTAAGTGGTACCGACGACGGGTACAGGGAGTATATTCAGGGTACTTTAAAAACTCCGTTTGTGGCTGATAAAAAGTACTGTATTACATACTGGTATAAACTGGCATCGTATTCCAAGTTCGCTGTTGATCAGTTAAGTGTGTTCTTTAGTGAAATTGAAATCAGAAATGATTTAATGGTTAACCTTCCCTACAAGCCACAAATTAATAATAAGGTTGGGCTGTTCCTGGACAATATTGATGAATGGGAAGAGATATGCACAGTATATGAGGCAAGTGGCAATGAGAAGTATTTTATCATTGGCAATTTTAAATCATATGATAACACGAATTATGTTGCAACGGATAAGAACATGAAAAACCTTATGAATAAGGAATATGCATATTATTATTTTGATGATGTCATCGTCAGACCCCTTGAAAACTGCACAGATTGTCCGTGTGTTCACCATGATTTCGAGGCTGAAGTTATTGATACAAGTTTTACAGGTGGATTTGATCCGAAAACAGGAACAATTCCGCGTATGATCAATGATGGCTATATAAAAATTGGCATGGTAGGAGGGACACCTCCATACAGGGTTGAGTGGACAAACGGGATGAAAGGCAATGTTCTTAAAAATCTTCCGGCAGGAGTTTACAATTATACAGCCTTCGATGCATTCAACTGTCAGGCTTCGGGCAAAGTAAATTTCAAAGCTCCAGAAATACTGATTGATGAATTTGAGGAGGGATTGCAAACAATTGAAGAAGGCGGATCGATTGTGCTTGAAAACATTTTCTTCGAGTTCAATAAAACGGCTTTGCTTCCTGAGTCATACAAGGAACTTGATAAAATTGCAGCATTTGTTCTGGGCAATAATATCAAACTCATTGAAATAGGAGGTCATACCGACAGTGAAGGTTCCGTAAGCTACAATCAAAAGTTATCCGAAGGAAGAGCCAGGTCCGTCGTTGAATATTTAAAAAGCAAAGGCATACAATCGGAACGAATGCAGGCAAAAGGCTATGGAGAATTAAAACCTATAGATACCAATTTATCTGAAGAAGGACGTGCTGTCAATCGCCGTGTGGAATTCACATTAGTTAAAAAATAAATCTAACCTGAATACATAAGTAATCATGAGAAACATATTTACCCTTATCATGTTGTTTGCCTGTATTTTGACAAGCGGTCAGAATATCAAGAAAGGTTTTAAAAGTCTGGAGAAAAAAGACTATGAAAAAGCAAAAGAGGCTTTTGCCAAAGCTGTTTCTGACGAGCATGAAAATGTCGGAGCCAACTTTGGCATGGCACTGGTTTTGGCTGATGATGAATCTCCTTATTTTAATATCATAGATAGCTGGCAGTATGTTGAAAGAATAGAAGGAAGAACAAATGAGTTGTCGCAGGAAGACATTGAGTTAATCGGAGAGTATTTTATGAATACGGAAGTCCGCAGAACCAGCAGACCTGTGAAGAAAAAAATTGAAATTGCAATGGAAGCAATGGAAGCACGATTGATTAAGTATATCAGGGAAGAGAATAACCTCGATGCAGTGTACGAAGTCTTGAACAGATATCCAAATTTCAGGCATTACGATAATGTAATACACATTCGGAATCAGTTTGAATACAGGAAGTATGAAAAGCAAAATACACTGGAAGGCTATAAGGAATTCATTACGAAATTTCCTGATGCAGCCCAGGTAGACAAAGCCAACCGACAAATCAATAAGCTTTCTTTTGAAAGAGCAAAATCGCAAAATACTGTGAGTGCCTATACAAACTACATCACATCCTTTCCTGAATCGGAATACATACAGGCAGCGATTAAATTAAGAAATGCAGCTGCTTTTGCTGAAGCAAAGCGTATCAATACGCTTGGTGCATACGACAATTTTATACAATCGTATCCGGATGCTCTTGAAATTGCCGAGGCAAAAAGCCGACAACAGGCGATTCTTTATGAAAAGGCCAAGCGTGTAAAATCTCTTGAAGCATACAATGAGTTTATCGAGAGGTATCCTGACGGCATGTACTTTATTGATATTTTCAATTTAAAGGCCGCTGAGCTCGGGACAAAATTTGTTCAGAACAACAGTCTTAGCAATCCTTCTTTACTGTGGGCAAGAGGTTTTGATAATAATGGAAGAATTGAATCAGGAGGAGTTATTGCATCAACAAAGAATGGTGAATTTGTAGTTGCCTGTAATTCAAGAGAGAATGATACTGCTTATGCAGATGCCTGGATCATTAAATTGGATAACACCGGTAAAATGCTGTGGAATAAAACTGTAGGTCAGCCTTTCGAGGATAGTATAAGCTCTGTCCTGGTCGATTCAAGGGGAGATATAATTGTTCTGGGATACACACATGTTACACAGGATAGTGCTTCCAGAATGGGATGGATGTTCAAACTGGGTTCAGATGGGAAAAAGATATGGAATAAAAATCTTGGCAAAAGGCAAATTAAATCCTGTGCGATCGATCACAATGACAGGATTTACATTGGAGGATCCATTGCTAAAGACACACTTCAGAGTCATTATGCAGTTACTGTATTTAATTCGGAAGCAAAAAAGGTATCGGAAAGGATTTATACAGGAGTTGGTTCCATCAACGATATCAATATTGATTATGCAGGAAATATGCTTCTGTGTGGTTCCAACTGGCTGTTGTATACTGATTCAAGAAGATACATTCTATGGGATGATATACTCAATTCTTCCTTAACAGCTACAAATTGTGCAGGTTCAGGAAATTCAGGCTTTTATTTTTCCGGTAAAAACGGTAATAAAATTTTTTATGCAGCATATAGTGCAGAAGGCAAAAAATTATGGTTGCAGGATTATGATAAATCCGATCCGTCTCAGGAAATAAGAGATATGGCAATTGTGGCTCAGGGTAACCTGCTGGTGCTTGAACAGAAAGAGAATGGTGCAAAGATAAAAACATTTTCTCCCAGCGGATCTGTAATACGTGTGAAAGAATTTGGCGGAAACAACGAAGTGAATAGCATTGTCTCAGATTCAAATGGGCTTTTACTGGCCTTAAGTAATGGAGATTTAATGATCTTTAGATTTTCGCTTCTTTCGTCTCTGTAAATTTTTTTTTTCTGCGAATGAGATTGCCAAACTTATCTTCAATGTATTCAGGGGCAAATACAGTAAGCATGTACATGATAAAAAATGATGCACAGAAAACATAAAATATAATTAACAGAACATGCATTTTACTGTCTTAAAAAATTCACTAAATAATGAAAAATCAGGTATAGGTAGGGTATATAGAATATTTCAAATATAGTTTTTTTTATTCATTTTTACCAGATTCTGTAAAATAAAGTGTTGTATTTTAATAAGTTGGTAAAAATTTAAAGTTTGTAATATCATTTAGATAATGTATGACGTGGAAGATGTAAAACATAAATTTGAGAAACAAAAGAAGGAATTAACGCAGAGTTTGAAATATGCCAGTTACATTCAAAAGGCACTTTTGCCGGACAAATCAGAACTGGAGAAACTCTTTCCGGAGCATTTTCTGTTGTATATTCCAAAAGACATAGTGAGTGGTGATTTTTACTGGGTTTCGAAAAAGAAACATTATTTGTTCGTTGCTCTGGCAGATTGCACAGGTCATGGTGTTCCCGGGGCATTTTTAAGTATTCTCGGCATTTCGTTCCTTAATCAGATCGTTGATCGGGATGAAACCGTCATCCCTTCAGGTGTTCTGAACAAATTGCGGGAATATGTTATGAAATCTCTTAAACAGACTGGAGAAGATAATGAGCAGAAAGACGGAATAGACATGTCTTTTTGCAAGATAGATACTTCATCCGGATTGCTGCAATATGCAGGCGCTTTCAATCCTATTTACATCATAAAAAATTCTCATCGATTGGTAGAAATTCCCGGCGATAAAATGCCTATAGGCATTGCAGCTGAAGAGGAAACATCATTCAGAAACCACGAAGTAAAACTTCAGGAAGGAGATATGGTGTATTTGTTTTCAGACGGATATGTTGATCAGTTTGGAGGCTCCGAGGGAAAGAAATATAAGTACCGCCCATTCCGAAACCTCCTGTTGAATGTATGCAAACTTTCCATGGATAAACAAAAAATAGCGCTGATCGATAATATACATGCCTGGAAAGGTGATTTGTCTCAGCTTGATGATATGTCAATATTTGGTTTTCGGTTCCGTCAGACAGTGAATTAGCCTTTCTGAATGATTTGTAATAACCTATCCTGAATTTTAACGTAGAATTTCATATTTATTAACAGTCAAAGAATATTTTATTTTAAACAAAGGCTGTTAAAAGTTAAAAAACAAACTGATCAATAGGGTTTAATAACTTAATTTTGTGAAAATTTCGTATACACCAATACATAACAGAAGTATCTTTTTTATGCTTTTCCACAATTACGGAAAAGAATTGAAGTTATTTAACAGCAGGTATTATCTAAGTGCCTATTATTTGTTTTAAATAATGAAATTATTATCGTTCAACATTCAAAATTATCGTTCTATCATTTATTCAGGGTTGTGTGATTTAGCTCATGATAATATCACTGCCCTGATTGGACAGAATGAGTCTGGTAAAACATCTGTTCTGGAGGCATTGCATAGTTTTTACACCGGGAATATCAATGAAGATGTACTGAGGAGTGACCTTTCAATACCGGTGGTAAGCTGTAATTTTGAACTTGAAAAAAAGAAAATAGCCGATTTGCTTGAAACCAACAGAATTCCAACACCGATCCTTGAACTTTTGCAATCAAAAAAAGAATTCACATTAACAAGAAAATGGAAAACAGATCGATCCAGCCTGTTGTACTTTTCAAGTGACGAAGTCCTTGACTATTTTGAAAATCTTGAACTTAAGAAACTTGAAATTGAAAACAGGACGCAGGAAGAGATCAATAAGTTGTTTGCTGTTTCCGATGGATTATTTAAGGAGATGGAAGTTGCTGAAAGACTGAAAGAAGAATCGCAACAAAACCTGACAACAAGAAGAAAAAAACTGGATGAAGCAAAGAAAAAATTAAGAAAAGCAAAACAGCCCGATGCAAAGTTGATAGCCGAGAAGGAACTTGAATCAATGCATTCGGAGTACACTGCTGCTGAAGAGGATTTTAAAAAGAAAGTTGAAGATTTTGAAAAGACAAAGACAAAAACCCAGGAATTGTCCGAAAAGGTTACCGCATGTAAATTATGCAACAACATTGTACAAAAGGTTTTTGATGTTACTACAGAACTTGAAACCTACAGGGCAAATTACAGGGAGGTTGAGCATCAGTATGAAATTTCCACAAGCGAAAAGGACCAGAAATCAGCTTACAATAAACTGCAGCAAATATACTCTGAACTCAAGCTTATTGAGAAAACCTATCAGGAAATAAAAGACGAAGCAGCACTTCAAAAAACTATTGCTGCCAAAGTACTCTCAGGAGTTAAATTCAAACAGGCAGAAGTTGAGGCAGAAAATGAAATTCAACAGGAACGAGAGCTTTATGATGTTTATGATCTTGGAGAAATATTATTTCAATACTTGCCTGTATTTGAGTTTTTTGAAGATTTTAGCAGCCTTTTGCCGAATAAAATCGATCTGGAAGATATTCTAAATGAAAATACCAACGTTGAAGGATACAAGGCAGCAAGGAATTTTCTTGAAGTAGCAGGACTGGATGCAGCATTTTTCAGGGAAAAAAACCATCGTATCCTGAAACAAAAGATTGAAAACCTAAATGGAGAAATAACGATTAATTTTCAGGACTACTGGAGTCAGAGTGTAGGCAGAGACAATAAAATTAACCTGAATTTTGAACTGGAGCATTATGATTATACCCACCCGGAAAAAAGCGGGAAACCTTATCTTGAGTTTTGGATCAAGGACAAACAGGAAAGTTTGTATCCTAAACAAAGGAGCAGGGGTGTGCGATGGTTTCTTTCTTTTTACCTCGAATTAAAGGCCACTGCAAAGAAAAACCATGTATCAAGAGTAATTCTGATTGATGAACCCGGCCTCAGCCTGCATGCCCGTGCACAGGAAGATGTATTGAAGGTTTTTGAAGATCTGAAGTCAACGATGCAAATCATTTATTGTACACATTCTCCGCATCTTATTAATGCAAATAAGTTGTACCGGATACTTGCAGTACAAAGAACTGATGATCAGGATGATCGAAGCGAAACGATCATTCTGCATGCAAATGATCTGTATTCGGCCTCTTCTGATACTTTGTCTCCAGTGTATTCACTCATGGGAGTGAGAATAAACAACCAGGATTTTATTCAATCAGGAAATAACATTATTGTTGAAGATACTGTAATGTACTATTATTTAAATGCTTTCTGTCGCCTGGCCGCTATGGAACCTTTGCCTTCATTTATTCCCTCAACGGGCCTTACAAATATTCCTGTATTATCTAATATATTGCTGGGATGGAAAGTTGGATTTTCTGTACTTACAATGGGAGAATCAAGATCGGATGAAGTGCTTTCTGATCTTCTCAAATCTATATTCTTTAAGAAAAATGGAGAACTCGAACAACAACTTATTAAAGTAATGGATTTTGAATATCCCGAAGATATTTTTTCAACTCTGGATTTTAAGAAGTTTGTGATTCAAAAAAGAGAAGGTATTACCGAAAGGAATTCTGATTATATTTTAGAAAATGGACTTTCAAGGACAATTTTGGCTTCACAATTTATCAATTATTGTGAGCATAAAAATATTACTTTGAAAGACTTTGATGATGATACAAGAAAAAATATTAAATTGCTGATCAATAAAATTCAAAAACCGTAACACAAGTTATTGAATAAAAGCAGTTAATTTTTTATGTGTTATACCCTAAAACTAAACCCTAGGCTTACCTTATGGACGTATCTTACTTTTCTTGTTTTCCTTCTTTTCACCCGGAATGCTTTTCCACAGAAAACTGAAAAATATTTCGAAAAGGCTGGTCATTATTATCAATTGGAGAAATATGAGAAAGCAATTCACTACTATACAAAAATCATTCAGACCGAATTTGATAATGTGCAGGCTTATCTGCAGTGTGCCCGTTGTTATGAAAAGATTGAAGAATATGCAAAAGCTGATGAATTGTATGCACAGATCATTTCAAAATCAGAATACCTTGAACCTGAAATTTTTTTAGAATATGGCGATTTGCTGATGAAATTGGGCAGGAATGATGATGCAAGGAGTTATTACATGAGCTACAACAATCTGATGGAAAACCATGATCTTAGGGTTCTCAGGAATATTAAAAGCATAGAAGATATTGAAAAATACTACCTTGATACTTCATTTATTTCCCTTCAATTGCTTTCTTTCAGTTCTGATGAAGAAGATTACAATCCGAGGGTGTACGACAACAATTTGTATTTTGAGTCGAACCGCGAATTTGCAGGAAGCGATCCCTTATTAAGAACTGTATATGTTCGTTCGCTTTCCGATAATCCTGATAGCAAATCAAAAAAAGTTATGATATTCGGAAACAACAAAGAAGTGTTAAAAGGATTTGCCATTGCAAATTCTACAGGTGAAATTTTCAAATCGGTAAGCGAAAACACCAATGCAGATAAACGATATAAATTAAAGCGCGCATTTATTGAAAATGCCGGTACCAGGTTTTCAAAAGAAGAGATTGTGTCGTTTGATGATTTTGAAGAAAACATATTTTTCCCGGCAGTAAATCATACAGGACAAATCCTTGTTTTTGCTTCCGATGCAGAGGAAGGCATTGGGGGACTGGATTTGTACATTTCATACAGAGGTTCTTATGGATACAACAGGCCGGCCTTAATCGACGGTTTTATTAACACCAAAGGAAACGAATGTTATCCCTTTTTAGTGAATGACACCATTTTGTTTTTTGCATCAGATGGTCATGGGGGATTAGGAGGTTATGATCTCTATTATGTGAATTTAAATAAACCGTCATCCATTCCGGTAAATCTTGGTTCGCCAATAAATTCGCAATACGATGAATTTGGATTGTCCTTATCTGAGGATCATACCATTGGATTTGTAATATCCGATCGTACAAAGACCCAATCAAGGGCAGATATATATCAATTCGAGCTGAATATGGTGCGTGCAATAGGAGAGGTGACAGATCAGAAAACAGGAGACAACCTGAAAAATGTAGCAGTTAGTTATTCTGCACCCGGAGATGAAAAGTCTGAGATGATCCTTGCAGATAATGGCAGATTCAGTCTTATTGGAATGCCCGGAGAGGAATACAACTTAATCGTATCGAGTGAGGGCTATGAAATGGAAGAATTCTATGTTTCCACAGCATCAGCTCCATCTGTTGGATTGTATGAAGTGAATATCGGTAGATTTCCTATTGTAAAGGTTGAACCGGATTCCATGCCAGCTCCGGAAAAAGAAATTGAACCTGTTATTGAAGAAACAATTCTTCTTGAGAAAACAGTTGAAGAGCAACCTGCTCCGGTTTCCGGGACTTTATTTCGCTTGCAGATTGCTGCAAGCAGGGTGCCTTTGGACGAAGGGGCTTTAAAAAAAATATACAAGGGATCAAGAGAAATATTTATGTTTGAAGAAGACAATTGGTATAAGTATGCAATTGGTGATTTCCGATCTTTTTTTGAAGCAAATGCAGTGCGCCGGCAATGCAATGTAAAGGGTGCATTCATTGCTGCCTATTCGGATGATTCAAAGCTTGAACTCAGATCAGCTATCAGAGAGTTTCATTCCAAACCGGCTGAATTACGAAGTGAATCTGCAACGACACCAGAAAAAAGGGAAATCATTAAAAAAACAACATTGTTTTTCCCATTTGATAATTATAAACCTACGGCAATGGAGTTGAAGAAAATTGATGATCTGCTGAATATCCTGAAGAATCATAACGATTACCTTATAGAAGTAGATGGTTACACCGATATTCAGGGCAGCAAAGATTACAATTATGGCCTGGCGGCCGAAAGAGCAAGATACGTGAAAGATTATCTTATAAGCAACGGAATTGATCGCACAAGAATTACCGATCTTGGTTATGGCGAAAAACACTTGAGAAAAGTGTGTTATCAGGATTGTACTCCTGCTATACACAGAGAAAACAGAAGAGCCGAAATCACTGTTTATACAAGAAATTGATTATCAATATTTTAAATCCAATTATTGCTTTTTGTTAATGATCCGTTGAAATTTTTTTTGACGAATGTTTGTTTTTTTTTGACTAAAATGTATATTTGTTATGTAATTCAATAAGAAAAAGTCATGATACTATTAGCCATTTTGATACCGTTTCTTTCGCTGATCTGCATTGGATGTATTGTATATTCTGCACCTGAAGTATCAAACGATTAATAGTAAATAAAATATTTTAACTCCTGAAAGCGATGATTATTCATCGCTTTTTTTGCATTGTGTACTGCCTTCTTGCAGTGATAATATTCCTCTTAAACTTTGGAGCAAAGTTTTTAAAAACAATATGAATTCAATATAAGAATCAGATTAATCATTTGATTTTTGCGTTCTTATTTATACTGATCGTGGTGTAAACCCTGGTGTTTCTGACTGCCGGTTCGGCAGGCAGGGTTAAAGAGAACCTACTCACCTTAAATAATTGATCTATAATTAGTTATATTTCTAACTCCTGGTAAAAACACTGTTACACGATTCGTATACTAAAAGGAAAATAGTACTCAAAACGTTTGATTTTGGGATGAAAGTACATTTTTTTTTGACGAACGGTTGGATTTCTTTGACGAATGATTATATTTGTATGTCGATCTAAAATTTTTGAATATGTGGTTGTTGTTTCTTATTGTTCCATTTGTCTCATTAATTGTGGTTGGATACCTAGTGTTTGAAGCACCTGAAGTATCTAATGATCTTACAGAAGTATAATTTTCAAAGGTTTTTTATATTTTTTATACCGACAACTAGCTTGTTTGGTTATTTTTGGGGATGAAAATTAAATTTATGATTCAGATTATTTGTCATCCCGTTATGAAATTATTCACGTCGATTCTCATATTCACTTTATATTCTTCTTTTATATTCTCTCAGGATATCTCTGTTACAGATTACAGAGGTGAACTGAATATAAAGATTGAACTCATTGATGAGAAAAAGATCGAAAAAGGAGTAGAGACCTTGAATGAGGCCGGAAAGATTGAAAGGGAAGCTTTGTCAATACTTAAAAAAATAGATGATACCGAAATTGCAGAAGGTACATCATCAGACTACAAGAAGATGTTAAAAAAATTTATTGAAGCATCGCTGCTTTACGGTGAAGGACACACATTAATATATAATGTATTCAATGAAAACTGTGCAAAGTTCCAGTTGGAAATGAAAAAAATGAACCATTATGCTGCGGGATTAAGCAAAGCAAAGTATTATGAATTGAAAGGAGAACGAAACCTTAGAAGAGCAACGAGTATTCGCGAGTTTTTGCTTGAAGCCGATAAACCGGAATGGATCCAATACAAAATGCATGAGGCATTCCAACTTGAAAAACTTGCTGTACGTAACAAAGGAAGAGCACTTCAGATCTATCAGGACTTTCCCGTAGAATACAATTATGGCTGGGAAAACGATGTGACACCCGAAGAACTCGCAAAATTTTTTAAAAATCCTTTGATCAAACTTCCTCCGGAGGATATTTTTAAAAGAAAACCTGTTGAAGAAAGAGAGATTCCCGAAGGAGGTGAAGTGATTTTCAGAGTTCAGATTGCGGCACATACAGTTACTTTAACTGACCAATATATTAGAACATTTTATACCGGTCAGGATTCCGTTATAGAGGTACATGAGGGCAAATGGTTCAAATATCAGATCGGAAGTTTCGATAATTACAAATCGGCCGATAGCCTTAGAATTTCTTGCAGAGTGCCTCGAGCCTTTGTTGTGGCATATCAGGAGGGAAGAAAATTAACAATAAAGAAAGCTCTGGCAATAATACAGGAAAACTAGTATATGACAATTCTGTATATTGGTAACTGACTATAAACCTTTCCTTCGGATTCTACTGTTAACTTAATGCTGATTTCCCGGTCAGGTCCCATATACTCCAGTATTTGTTTGGTTTTTGGTAAGAGTTTATTGGAAGGATTTTGGTGTGAAACATGAAATCCCCCGTAATTGTATCCAATCAAAAATTCACTTATATGAAACCAGTTTTCTGAACCGATAATGTCATTACTAATAAAAACAGCAAGGCTGTCACATTCCAGCAGGGTCCTCTTCATTATTGTGTCAGTAACATTTACCAGGGTATTGTTAATAATCAGCTGTGGGTCAGGAATTCGTTTCACAAAGAAATGTTTATATCCCAGAACATTTGTATCTCCGTCTGAAACCGCATAAAGAGTTAGCCTTACTTTTCCCGGTCGCTGTGGAATTAGCAAATACAAACCTGCGCTATCAGCAAATATTTCACCGTTAGTACATTCAATATGAATTGTGCCTGAATCAGAATAAATGCCTGAAGATATTTTCAGATAATTATCGATACCACTGTACAGATGGCCGCCCCAGGAAGAAAGTATAGTAAAATCAACGTTTTGTAACTCATTGCCATACCTGTACTGCGCATTTATCCTGTTTGTCAGTAAAACAATCAAGAATACAATAAACAGTCGCAGAAAATAGTTAAATTCCATTCGGATAGTATTACCAGGGTATTCACTTCTTATCACCGTTGTCAAATCCCTATGTAGTATTGTAATAAACTTTTGTTTTTCAATTATTTACATTAAATATTTTTAGCATCCTGTGTGTCAGTTCATAGGTTTTTTCCTGAAATACCTTTAGGACAAGTTATGATTTATTACTCATTCATTGATCATGAATAACCAATGCATTCAATTCTTTTGTTGAGAGCAATCCGCAGGCTGCCATAATATCTTCTCCCCTGGAAACCCTTACAGTGGCAGTTATACCTTTTTCATCCAATTTGTCCCTGAATCGATGCACTGAAATTTCGTCTGTACTTTTTAGATCAGTACCCGCTATTTCATGAAATCTTATAAGGTTAATTTTACATCTCAGGCCATTTAAAAGACGGGCAATCTGGTTAATATGTTTCTGAGTATCATTGATGTCTTTAAATACTATGTATTCGAATGACAATCTTCTGTGTCTGTCAAATTTATTGGCTTTTAATGTTTCAACTACTTTATCAATAGGATATTTTTTTTGCACAGGTATGAGCATTTCTCTCTCATCGTCAAAAGGACTGTGTAAACTAATCGCCAGATTGCAACGACTTTTTTCCATAAATTTTTTCATTCCAGGCAACAACCCAACAGTTGAAACAGTGATTTTTCTGGAACTGATTGCCAGTCCAAAATCTGAAGTAAGAATTTCAAGGGATTTCAGAACCGCCTCTGTATTATCAAAGGGTTCACCCATACCCATAAATACAAGGTTTGTGATCAATTCTTTTTCAGGTATTGCGATCACCTGATTAAGGATTTCCGCAACAGATAGTTGTCCCTGATACCCTTGTTTTCCGGTCATACAAAACATACAAGACAATTTGCATCCGATTTGCGAAGATATACAGAGAGTATGCCTCTTTTTTTCAGGTATATATGCCGTTTCAATAAACCTTCCCTTTGCAGTAGGGAACAGGTATTTTTTTGTACCATCCTTTGATATTGTAACTTTCAAATAGGGGGTTATACCTGTTTCAAAATCCTGTTTAAGCAATTCCCGGCCCTGTTTGGAAAGATTTGTCATCTCATCAAAAGAACGGGCACCCCGCCTGTAGATCCACAAAGCGATTTCGCGGGCTGCAAATTTTGGCAACTGAAGGTGGGCCGTCTCTGTCTGTATCTCAGCAGGGGTCATGCCCAACAGTATCTTCTTTGTTTGTGTCACCTTATAAATAGTTCGAAATTGTAATCAATGAAAATATAAATGAATGATTGCAGCAAATTGCCTGCATCAATGTAAAGATAATACTTAATCACCAGAGCGTTGAAAAACAAAAGGCTGATGAAACATCAGCCTTTGTATTTGAATTATAAATGTCGCGTTAGTAAAGATGTATCTGGAATGATTCATTGACAATGATCTCCGGCTCTCCCTGGAAAGATGCAATCAGTCCGGTTACTGCCAGATACCTGTTGTCAAAATATCTTTCGGGTCTTCTGCTGTATTGTCTTGCGATCCATCCTGGTATTACTACTGTAAAGTCCTGGTAGGGATAATATGGTCCATAGTACAGAAAGTACTCATCGGTTGATCTTGAATAGTACACTTCTGAAATTCTTCCATAGACAGTCATTACCTCACCCATGTAATACTCTGCAAAGTAAGCAGATACATTTGCTATCCTATATCCGTAACTGTAATGCCAGTATGTAACCAAAGGATAAAATCTGATGTAATGTCCGTGCATTGCAGGTGTCCAGATAATACTCAGAGATACCGGAATCCTGTATGCGTAATGTTTTGCCCTGTATTCGCGGCTGGGCGGAGGTGTATGATAGTGATGTACCACTGTATGAGTGCCTGTGTATCGGCGTGTGGAAACATACACTGTATTTTGATTCCCGGAACTTCTTACGTAGGTACCTGATGTACTCCTGTGAGGTGTTGTGTGTTCGGAATCTGATGTTCCACGCCTTGAGGTGTTGTTGGTAACCTGTGTATTTGACCGTTGGGTATTTGTATTGTTCCTGCTCCTTGAAGTGCTTGTTGCTGAACTTTCCCGGGACCGGATCGATTGAGTTTCAGTTCGTCCCTGGCTATTGCCTGTATTTGTTCTTCTTGTGTTCACCTGTGTATTGTCAGACCTGCTTGTATTGTCCTTCCTTTCATTTCTATCCTGGACAGAATGATTCGCAGAAGCATTGTTCGACCTGGCTTCATTTCGCTGAGCAGTTTGCTCACTATTGGCAGTCCTCCTGGAAGACTGATTGTATGAAGTTGCTGCTATCAACAACATAGCCAATATAGTAATTAATTTTTTCATGATCTGCGAGTTTTAATGTTCAATAAATTAAATACAAATTGAATGCCAAAATTATAAAATGCATCAAATCAATAACTTATATTATTTGGTTTCATGTTGATGAGACTATTTTATTCTCTATTAAGAGGGTACTATAGAGAAAATTCGGGATTTTAATTTTATTTTTGCAAGCTAAATTGATTGATATGCCACTGAATATACCTGACAAATTACCCGCAACAGAAATTCTTGAGAAAGAGAATATCTTTTTCATGAGAGAGACCACCGCAATTCACCAGGATATCAGACCTTTAAAAGTTGTCATTCTAAATCTGATGCCTTTAAAAATTACTACCGAAGCGCATATGCTAAGGTTACTCTCAAATACTCCGCTTCAGGTGGAAATTGTCCTGATGCATCCTGAAAATCATGTTTCTAAAAATACACCTGCCGAGCATTTGGAAACTTTCTACAAAACTTTCACACAAATTGAAGATCAAAAATTTGATGGTATGATTATTACAGGAGCTCCTATTGAGCACCTGGAGTTTGAAGAGGTGCATTATTGGAATGAATTGCAGCGGATCATGGACTGGACCAGATCGCATGTTACTTCGACCATGTTTATCTGTTGGGGTGCCCAGGCGGGACTATATCATTTTTACAATGTGCCGAAATACAATCTTCCCCGAAAGATGTTTGGTGTATTCGATCATACTGTGAATAATCCGCTTGTTCCTTTAATTCGTGGATTTGATGAAGTATTCCAGGCACCACACTCAAGAAATACTGAGATCAGAAGGTCGGATATTGAAAAAAATAAAAATCTGGAAATTGTCTCTGAATCGGAAGACGCAGGGGTTTTTATTGTCATTGCCAAATCGGGAAGGCAGATTTTTGTTACCGGACATGCTGAATATGACCCTACAACACTGAAGGAAGAGTATGAAAGGGATATAAAAAAAGGAATTGACATTGATGTACCTAAAAATTATTTTCGACAGAATGATCCTTCAAATATGCCAAAGGTTAGGTGGAAAAGTCATGCCAATCTTCTCTTCTCAAACTGGCTGAATTATTATGTATATCAGATGACACCATACAATATTGAGGAGATTAAATAGTCAGACAAAAAATTATCTGATCCGATCATCCTTTGATAATCTTTGCATTGCCCTGAAGCCTTTGTTAATATCATGTTTTGATCTTTCAGGAATTACCGGTGTTTTTATTTATAGTGTTTCATGGAATAAAACCTGCTACTTATGTAAAAAATAAACTTTTCTATAACTGGCACGTATACTTGCGAGTGTTTAAAGTATTGTTACAATGTCACTACTATCTAACGCGTGGGCTCGTAAGATTATGAATGAAAGTTTAGAAAGGAATAATTCAATGACTAAGTTTAAAGCTGCTTCAACTTCAAATATGACAAATGTAAAAGAAACAGAGTGTGATTGGACCCATTACACAATTCTGATAGCAGAAGATGAGGACACCAATTATACTTATCTTGAAACTGCGCTCGAAAGAACAAATGTAACTATTCTAAGGGCAAAGAATGGCAAAGAAGCCGTTGAAATGGTCAAGGTAAATCCAATAATTGACCTTGTACTGATGGATATTAAAATGCCGGTCATGAATGGCCTGGAGGCCACAAGAAGCATAAAATCCTTCCGAAAAGATATTATTATCATTGCACAAACGGCTTTTGCAATGGATGAAGACAAAAGAAACTGCACAGCCGTCGGGTGCGACGATTTTCTTGCCAAACCTATTCGATACAAAGTACTTTGTGATACATTATCAAAATATCTGAAATAATTATCCCCATCTGGTTCTTGTTTGTAAATTAGCAGGATAATAGTAATATGTTTGCTATGAAATTATCCCTTGCTACTCCTGCATTATTATTTTCAGCGATTTCATTGTTATTGCTGGCATATACCAACAGGTTCCTGACAATCGCACAGTTGGTAAGAAACCTGCATGCCAAGTATAAGGAAAACCAAAGTCATATAATTTTTGGTCAGATTCAAAACCTTCGGAGAAGAATTATCCTGATAAGGAATATGCAGATTTTTGGCATTATCAGCTTGCTTTTATGCGTAGTATGCATGTTTTTGCTGTACATAGAATGGATTGCCCTTGCCGAGATCATCTTTGGAATTGCATTGCTTCTTTTGATTGCTTCCCTCGGATTATCAGCATGGGAAATCCAAATCTCAGTGAAAGCACTGAACCTTCACCTTAGCGATATTGAGGAATAGACTTGTCTCTCCTTGTATTTATGATATAATAGTCATTCTTGAGGCCTGGCGGAATTGCAATTCAATTCTTCAGAATAACTATCTTGTCTGTAAAAACTTTAGCAGAATTTTCAATTTTCAAAAAATAACTTCCTTCGGGAAGGTGACTGATATTTATACTATAAATACCTTTCTCTGCTTTTTTTGCAGTTGCTGTTTCGTGCAGTAACAATACACCCTTCATGTCAATCACTTTAACAGATACGGGACTTCCGTCTGATTCAAACTGGATATACATTACTTCATTACATGGGTTAGGGAATACAATCACTTCCGACCTGTTTGCATTTTCCGGGATACCGGTGGAAACAGCCCTGCTGATAATCATGGCTTCATCCGATAAATCTTCGTATGAAACCACAAGATACGATGTATCGGCGCTTTCCCTGAAAACTCCCGAGGTCACCGGAGAGTAACCTCCATCATTATCAATTCCATGAAGCAGGTAAACACTCCATCCATTCAATGAAGCCGCTGAATCCGAATTTTCCCTAAAATCATCGGCTGTTTCAATATCTCCCTCGGTGCCGCAGACAATTGAACTGATGTTCAGAAAATCATCCGGCGTGCTTTTTTCTATATATCCCTGGCAATGGCGGGCAGCAATATAATATTTGCCGGTAATTGTATCATCTGCGGGAGCGCAATATGGATAAGCTATCGTAAGGCAAGACTGTCCACTAATATGGGCATTTATTTCATCCTGAGAATTTTTCAATTCCGCGTCCTGTTCTTCACTGTTTAATTCGCTTAGATTAGCATGACTCAATGTATGGCTTCCGATCTCATGTCCGGCATCAACAGCATTTTGAAAGTTTGTCCAGCTGGGTGACCAGTTAATAACTGGATAAAATGTAGCATCGAATCCAAATTCGTTTAATGTTGGTATGGCAACAGAATACTGATTTGAGGTATTGTCGTCGAATGTATACGTAATTGCTGCTTCAGTGAAACCTTTCCAGGTGCCCACTTCATAAGGTGCTTCAACCACCTGGGCATAACTCATAATTGTTGCCTGCAGCAACAAAAAAAATGCAGTTAATCTGATATTCTTTCTCATCTTTTCCATTATTCGTTAATATCTATTGTATAATTTAATGCAAGTTGTATACATTAACTCTCCGGCAGGAACAAACACATAATCTCCGTAACCATCATTCACATGTTTTGGAAGAGATCTTTGACAACCAATTGATACAATGAGCAGCGTTAATATTGTAGCATTAAACAAGAATAACCGGATATGGCAAAATGGTTTCATAATAGAATAGTGTTTTTTGGGTTTATCAGTGTGTTTTATAGAATCTGCAATACGTCTGATATGCTTTTCCTCCGGGACAAATTATATTGAAACTGCATTTCTTACACTGGTTTGGCATAAACAAAAGAATATGAACAGCAAAAAGTGCAAAATATATCAGAATATAATACCAGTTTGAAAGGAAAATCCAGTACAAAGGAAAAAGCAAAAACAGAGTAAGCGCAATTTCTCCACCCGAGGCATTTTTCTTATAAAATTTAAGATCAAATTGACGGTTCTTATAAAGAACACCTGAAAGCATGTTTCCAAAATATACACCACAAAAGGCAGGACAATACTTTCCTCTGTATGGGCAACCAACACAACAACCTGCCTGAAAGACATTCACGATCAGATATAAAAAGATCCAAACCATAGGAATATACAATGAATATTTAGTGAGCAGACAGAAAGTACCAACAACCATTACAGCAAACGGAATGGTTGAAATACTATAAAGCCATTTGTCTTTTTTTGTCCATGTGTAGTATTCCTTATTCATTTTCAATTCTTTTGTATGGTCAGGTCCATCAATTCGGTCTCTACCTTCCAGTCTTTACAGTCAATTTTTTGCAGAATAGTCTCGATTTCTTCTTTTGTATAAGCCGCAGCAATGGATGATTTCCAATATTTCGCCATTTTTCCTGCAACAAGCGGTCCTGCAATGTTTACTATCAGCCTCCCAAACAGATTTATATCTCTCCTGTGGTCGTGTATATAAAGTTTCCCCTTTTCTTTTAGTACCCGCCTGATTTGCAGAAATACTTTTTCAGGGTCAATCCAATGGTGCAAAGAATCCCGGGATATTACCAAATCATATTGATTGTCTGAGATCCCTTTCATTTCTTCTGCAGTGCCTTCTATATATTTGATTCTATTTGTTAATCCTTCCTTTTTTGCATTATCATTAGCAACTCGTATCATATCAGCAGAGGCTTCTAATCCTTCAAGATGTAAGTCGCTTCGCTTTAATAATAAATTTATCCCTGCCCAGCCTGGTCCGGGGCCAATTTCCAATACTCTTGAATTTTGAACGGGAGATACTTTGTTGATTACATGTTCAGCGAAACGAATATATTCTCTGCTAAGTTTCCTTTTCATTGTCTCGCTATATTGTTCCATGGTCATTTGTGAGTTATCTTCTATTGCTCCGCCTTCGGGAATTCTTGGTTTGATTCTTTTCATATTGTGCAAAGGTTGTTTGTGGTACGTATTTGTATACTATGCAATGGCAAACAGTATAACTGATAAAGGCTCTCCGGTACACATTCCTGTTTACCGGCATAAATGTACAAAACTTATCCAAATCGCTTACCTGGTCATTTGCAATACTGTATATAAATGATCCTTTTCATGCGATTATGCATGATAGAATTGTTTTAAGAATAATGTAATGATTTGGTATTTTAAGCTAAATTGAACCGATATTCAACAAATAATCCGGCTATGAAAAAACTAACATTTCTTTTCATCATGATTCCATTGTTGGGTTCAGCACAACAAGCAACAATTAAAATCGATATCGACCGGGCTATTGGCGAGATTGATCCAAAAATTTATGGGGTATTTATGGAGCCAATTGTTTTTAATATGGGAGAAATAAGTATTAGCACACTCTATGGGACAGTTTATGATCCTGATTCACCTCATGCCAACAAAGATGGTTTTCTTACCGATTATATTGAGGCAGCAAAAGAACTTCAAATCACCAATATGCGTTGGCCCGGTGGCAATTATGTGTCGGGATATAACTGGAAAGATGGCATTGGTCCGAAAGACCGGCGCCCCTTAAGAAAGGAACTGGCCTGGGGGACTATCGACAACAATCAGGTAGGCACTGATGAGTGGGTTCAGCTGAACAAAGCAATAGGTTCCGAAAATGTGGTATGTATAAACCTTGGTACGGGCACTCTTGACGATGCCCGGTATTGGGTGGAATACTGTAATTCGGAACAGGGGACCTATTATGCCGATTTAAGGGCTAAATATGGCAACAAAGAACCGTTTGGAATAAAATACTGGTGCCTGGGCAATGAAGTGGACGGTGAACCCTGGATACTGGGGTATAAAAATGCTGAAGATTACTGTAAAATTGCCAAAGAAGCTGCCAAGGTGATGCGGAGAACCGATCCCGGAATATCATTTATTGCCAATGGTTCATCCAACTATGGCCCGGATATGAAATGGGTGGAATGGAACTGGAAAATAATTCAGGAATTCAGGGATATTGCGGATTATATTTCTTTGCACCGATACTGGGAATATTCCAACGATTATTATGTTTATATGGGGCAATATGCAATGGACCTTGAAGAAAAGATTTCTATACCGGCTGCTCAGATAAAAACAGTTCGCGACATTTACAAAATCGAAAAACCCATCTATATTTCGTTTGATGAGTGGGCTCCCCATGGAAGGGGATTGTTGTCGAACCTGGTAATCGCACAGTATTTTAATTCATTTATCCGGCATGCCGATATTGTTAAGATGGCAAATTATACGCTGCTAACCTCACTGCTTGACCGTGACCGGGAAAACAGGACCTTCAAAACCCCGTTGTTTTATACATTTAAACTGTTTTCAACAACATGCCATGGAAAATCACTCGATGTATTTGTTGAATGTGATACGTTTAATACAAGTCCTTATTACCAGGGAATACCTTACCTTGATGTGTCCTCGGTGTATTCGGAAGAATCAAAGACAGTGATAATCAACGTTGTGAACCGCCATAAGGATGAAGCAATTGAAACTGAGATCATTAGTATTTCAGACAATTTTTCCGGAAAAGCAACGGCAAAAGAAATTTATAGTAAGGATCTGAAGGAAACGTATACATACGAAAAAAGAGAAGGATATATACCGGTACCCAAAGAAATATCCGCAGGCAGCTCAAAAATCACCTATTCATTTCCGCCTCATTCCTTTACACAAATTATGGTCGGGGTCGGCAGCAATCCATAAAATAAAAGCATATCAAGAAAACATGAATATGCTTTGTGTTCAGGTTCGTGAGAAAGGAGTTGTTCCCAAATACTGATTAAGTTTCTTTTATAGCAAGAATGGATTGAAAATATTTGTTATTAGTCATTGATAAAAATACCATCGTTTGTCCCAATCCACATTTTATTATCAGGCGATTTTCTGATGATTGCTAAATCAAGATGTATTTCATAGTATAAGTTTTTAAGTAGTTGTATAACCAGGCAGGTATTTCATACAATATATCATTCTGTTTTGTAATTGTTAACAAAAAGGTGAATCATATAAATCATAAATTAAGAGAAAATCAGGATTGTTTTTGTGACGATTCATAGTAAACCTGTCTTATATAAAATATGACAATCTATACAACAGAGAAGAAACTGACACATTTACTGAACAATTAGTTTATTCACCCAAAAGTCTTGTTTCGAAACTACCTTAACAAGGTATATTCCCCGGACGAGAACGGATGTATCTATTTTGCTGACATTGCTTGTGAGTTTTTTAGTATCCACAAGTCTTCCGTTTGTGTCTATGATAAAAAGTCTGGCTTCAGATATTTCTCCTGGCAGCCTCACATTCAATTCGGACGCAGCCGGATTTGGAAATATTTCCAGTTTACTGGCTGCCTGGATTTTTGTATTTTTTTTACCGGAAGGAATAAAAGGCTCACCAATTCCGTAAAGATAGCCATACAGGGCTGTTTTTCCCCGCATGGTCTGCTGGGGAGTGAATTCCGAATGTGCCCACACATATCGTGTATCGAAATAATCGTCAGCATCTGGCCATTGTGAGTAGTCAGGATAGCATTTTGAAGTCATCCAGCTTGGGCATCCCATGACCATGGCGCAATACCAGTCGTCGGTATTGAGGTAGGGAGTATGTCCGGGGTGCATTCCCGGAACGCCATCATCATAGCCTGAAGAATATAAATTTACAACACTTCGTTTTGAGCCGAGGCTGGTGGAAGCTGTTGTCATCTGGATCATATTTATCGGATTGCGTCCCAGTCCCCAGTCGACTTCAAGAATAAGGGCATCCAGAAGCAATTCTTTATCAGACGGGTCATCGGCAACAGCGTGAGCGATAATGGTTCGCTGAACATTCTGAGCCGTTTTAAAATATCCTGCATTGTGATCGGTTGACCGTCTTGATGGTCTGGACAAACTGAAATTTGCCTCGCTCTGTTTGGCATCGTGAATAATGGATGCTTTCATGTGGTTGTAGAGTTCGGGATAGTGAACGGTTTGCTTTGTGAAAAGGTAAGCTGCAGTGGACCATAACTGGTTTACTTCTCCGCTTAAGATGGCTGCATTATCAGATGTGGCTATACTTTCACTGTATACTAAATCTTCGTAAGAGACATCGCCGGTAACATTATACAGATAGGCAGCTGCCATCATCTTCAGTTCTCTTCCACGGATATTAATATCGCCTATTCCATGTTCTGTGTCAAGCAATTGTTCAGACACAGGCAATGCGCTTGCATAATTGTATGCGGCGATTGCAGAATCACGGTATTCACCGGCCAGCTCATGTAAGCCTGCGATCTGAAAACAGTTTGACAACATAGCATTGTTGGCAGCATTTGCCCAGGCAGCCATGCCATTGGTTCCGGCCTGGTAGAAAATATGATCATCAGTGGGATTGTTTAATCCGTGACTGTAACCTTTCCCATCCCGGAGACGCAACCAGAAGTCAACTTCGTTACGCGCTTCATCCAGTATATCGGGAATGCCATTCCCGCTTTCGGTAGTCCCCAGATGATCATCATCTATAGCTCCGTTAGTAAGAATAAAAGGAAGGAGCATATCATAGATGATTGATACATGTCCCAGGTGACGATCCCAGTCGAGCGCGTCGGAGTGTCCTCCCCATGCATCAGGATTTTCAGGATTCCCTTCTTTCATATAATCAGCCCATCCGCTTGATCTGTCCCAATTTCCTCCAAAACTTTCCCACTCGGGATGAAAAGGATGCATGGTAGTAATAAAAACCCTGGTATCCGGAGGTGATTCGTTGGGAATCCAGAGCGGCCGTCTGGGAACAGGAGAAATACCGCCTGTACTGTCCTGACCAATGCGCATATAGAAAAAGCCAAGTACAGATACCTGGAAAGGTTCGTAATAAAGTGTACTGCTTATTTTAAAATCCTGACTGCATCCAACATCTTCAATGGCCAGCCGATAAGTGCCTTCCTGATCAAACCCGGTAAAGTCAGCATTGTAAACATCGGAATGGATAAGATTGTACCAGTGCGCTTCCGTGGCACTTCCATTCCAGATAGTTACAGTACCCACTTCCTGCGATTGTTGTGTTTGCACATTGTACAAAAATACTTTTTTCCCTTCAAATCCGGAATAATCCCTGGCATCGCCATTGCCCATCCACATATATAGATCGACTGCTTTTACGCCGGGGGCAGTGGAATAGCCGACAAGATTTACATGTATGGCTTCTGAACAGCTCTCAAAAATGTTGTAGGTAAAAGTGGTTGATGTTGCATCGGTGTTGGTATTTGCATCGATTGTAAGAGTATATGTATTCCCAGGTGCTATAGAAGCCGGAAGCTCTAGGTAAATAGTATGTTCCATGGTATAATTGTAATTCCAGTCATTGGTTTCAGTGTTCCAGCTTTCCTCGGTCATGCCATTGAGTTTTGATTTCCGGTAACAGGCTATAGGGTGCAGACCGGCTGTACCGTAATTTGCATCATTGTCAGATGTGATGGTCCAGTTGGCGGCATTTGTGGCCTGACTTGTATTCAGCGAGGGAGCGTAGCTTACAATATTGTCATTGCTTTCATTGTGGCAACAATTTAAATAAGCACAATCACCCAATCCATCGTCAACAAAAGTGACTTCTCCATCCATAAAACGAATCATCAGGTAATCTTTGTCCACAACCTTCACTTCTGTCAGTTTGCTTGCCCTGGCATGCTGAAATATTAATAGCGGGATTAGGAAAAACAGCCAGCATCTGCATACATTATTTTTCATACCTGCTGATTTTGAGTTATTTGTAAGATAATGTTAAAAAAATAAATTCGCAAATCCTTAAAACACTAATATCCCGTATTGTCTCTATTTCGGTCAGTATAACACCATTTTCTGTTGTTCAATCAATGCTGGTGGAGCCTTAACGAATAAGGTTAAATACTCTGCTTATCAATAAAGAACATTTTTTCTGCCGGACTTGAACCTTTAAAATATTTTAATACACCGAATCAAAAAAAGACAATTCATATGCTGATGCTGCTGTTTGTACTACCGTGCGCTCATTGTATGAGCGTTATTCAATTTTTCCGTCTTCAATTAATTTGTTTACGATTCTGTTGTCAAGTCGGGGGTCAGCATATTGTTGAGAATTAAATCCAATTACGATCTCTTTATCATCCAGACTATCCAGGTCATAATAAGGTTCTTCGATGTAAACCCAGTTGCATGGTATTGAAGAAATAACAGGCCATTTAAAACCACAATATATTGGTTCCTTATCAATTGTTACGACAAACATTTGTCCGTACACGCTTGCATTTCCTATCTTTAAGGAATCATGAGAAATCCCAAGAGTTAATTTGTGATGTAAAGTATCATATTTCCTCAGGTCGTTATATCGAAGGATGGGTACATCCAACAATAATATCGTATCAAAATCCACTACACCGTAATCCATATCCAGATTATGACTAAATGGAGTTACAGTCATATAAATTTCAAATCCTTCGCCTGTATCAAAATTGAAATTACCATTATCTTTTTCGCAAGATGTGATCAGTAAATTAATCATAACGAGTATTGTCAGATGTGCTTTCATGATTTAACTTTTCATCTGTTAGATTCATATTACTGTATTTTGGTTGCTTTGTCAGAGATTTTTTTTGCATTACCATTAACGGTCTGGTGTAGGAACAGGTGAGGCTTTTTTACCTGTCTCTGTCGGGCGGTTTTTCTCGATAACAGACCAGAAATAGACCATCAGCGAGGCGGTAAAAATGCACCAGATGGTAAAGATTGCCGATGGTATGGCTACTTCCTTGTTGAAATGATTCAGAGCAAGGATAACACCCAGACCCGCATTTTGCATGCCTATTTCTATCGAAAGGGTTTTTCTCCTGGTGAAAGAAAACTTTACGGGATAGCCAGCAAGATATCCCAGGATCATTCCCATGGCGTTGTGAAATACTACAGCAAAAATTACAATGAAGGAAGCATAACCCAGGCTGGCCTTATTGATTGCAACAACATACGAGGTGATTACCACAATGGCAAGGACCGAAAGGGTGGAAGGCCATTCCCCGATGGCATGAACAAATTTAGGAAAGAATTTCCTTACAAGGAATCCGCCAAGAAGGGGAAGTATAACGACCAGGATAATGGTTTTGAACATCGGGAAGAAACTGATTGGTATCCTGGTTCCTGCCAGAAGCAAAATGATCAGTGGCGTTAATACCGGACAAAGCAGGGTAGATAAGGCAGTCAGGGAAACCGAGTAGGCTACATCGCCCTTTGACAGGTAAGAAATCACATTGCTGGTCATGGCTCCCGGGGCGGCACCTGTTAAGATCAATCCCACAGTCCATTCAGGTGAAAGTCTGAATAAGATGCTTGTTACCAGGGCCAGAAGTGGCATAATGATGAACTGACAGGCAGTACCATAGAAAATTTTTCCCGGTGTGCGGAGAATATTTCGATAGTTATCTCCGGTAATTACCAGTCCGATACCAAACATGGCCAGTCCGAAGAACAGGTTAATGGCAGGTTTTAGAAAGGTGAATAAGGAAGGTATAAAGAAGGCAAGGATTCCAAATCCTGCAACCCAAAATGCAATGCCTTTATTGAAGCCCGAAAGGATCCTGTTCATCGATCATATTATCTTCTGGAAAAAATCGAAGATACATTGAAAAAATTAAATAGGTATCAATGATGGATCGTATTTCTGTGGTTCTTTTTCCGGTGATGTGCCGGGTCCCTGTATTGAATCGGGCATAAAGGGGGACGAAGGAGGCATGAAATACTCATGATCAAAGAATTCCCTGAACATCTTTTCCTGTTGCCGTCTCATTTCTTCCATGCGTTTTTCCATTTTTTCTATGTACAATTCCTGATGTTCAGTCTCTGGTAAGGTTTTCCTGTGATATTCAAATCCAGGAGATCCCGGAAAGCCATAATGAAATGCTGAATCGGAATAGAACAAATCAAAGTTTTCATGGAATTCTCTCATGATCCTGTCAAATTCTTCAAAGTCATGACCAAAGTGCAAGTCGGGAAACAGAAAGAACTCATCTCCAGGAAAATGAAACCCGAAAAAGAAAGGATCATTTTTCATAAAATCGTTCGAATCAGTGAGAAAAGAGTCTTCATTCCATGACCAGGCTAATGAATCTGTAAAAAAATCATTGCTGTCTGAGCTCCAGACGTATACAGAGGTAGAATCATACTGCATAAGGTTCCCATTTTCATCGTATTCGCGATATACTTTGTAATTTTGTTTTGCATCCGGTGTTTGCGCCGGAAGGTCTGGCTGGAGTGCAGAAAAACATATGCACAAAGCAATCCATAAAAATGCCGGTGTTCTCATGACAAAATGGTTTATATTTATGAGATCAACAAGGTTTCACAGTGTAAAATTAATACATAAATAAACTCAAATCCACTCATTTAGAGTTCTTTAACAAAATTTAACTAAGCAAACTTATACTCAAACCCATGATGATAAATGATCTGATAATAAAACGAAAAAGCATTGTATTGTTCTCTTGCGATCCTATACCCGGAGAAACCATCAGACGGCTTTTTGATGCTGCAAGGTGGGCTCCTTCGAGTAGGAATGTTCAACCCTGGAGATTTATTTACTCCCTGAAGGGGGATTCATTTTATGACAAAATGTTATCCTGCCTTGTTGAGGGAAATCAACTGTGGGCTAAGAATGCCCCAATGTTACTGCTTACTGTGGCTCAGGTTATTTCTGATCATAAAGACAGTTCGAATATTTATGCCTGGCACGATACCGGGATGGCTTATTCCAACCTTGTATTCCAGGCAACGAGTGAAGGTCTTTTTGTTCATCCCATGGGGGGATTTGACAGACGAAAAATCAGGGAGGTTGCAGGTATTCCGGAAGGTTATGACCCTGTTGTTTTTGCCGCAGTAGGTTACAAATCAGACTCAAAGAATTTTTCGTCTGAATTAATAAAGAGAGAAAACAGTGAAAGGGTAAGGAATCCAATACATGCGATGCTCTTTCACGGGCGTTTTGGTTATTCCACTAAATTTTCGGGCGAATAAACAGGATTATTCTCTGAAAATATGTGTTGCATAGTTGATTTCCTTCGACTGCAAATAGGATTCGAATGATCTGACACGCTTAACAAAGTCTTTGTAGTTTTTGTTTTCCGGTAATGTCCATTGAATTTCTGACATGGCAAAAATTCGTGGAAAGATCATGTATTCTACTTTTTCAGGTGTCTTCATATATTCGGTCCAAACATTCCCCTGAACTCCAAGGATATATTGAGCTTCATCTTTTGAAAGCTTTTTTGGAACGGGCTCGTATGAATAGACTTTTTTAACAGGAAGATATCCTCCAATGGCCAGAGGTTCGCCGGAATCTTTGCTCTGGTAATAATCAAAATAACAGTGATCAGTAGGAGTCATCACAACATAATGTCCATGTTTTGCTGCTTCAATTCCTCCTTCGGTTCCCCGCCACGACATTACTGCGGCAGTAGGAGCGAGGCCACCTTCAAGAATTTCATCCCACCCGATGATATTCCTGCCTTTCTTCAACAGGTGTTCTTCAATTCTGCCTATGAAATAGCTCTGAAGTTTCTGTTCATCTGGTATTCCAAGGGCTTTCATTTTATTCTGAACGCTTTCGGAAGATTCCCATTGATCTTTCAGAGCTTCATCACCTCCTATATGTATGTATTTTGAAGGAAACAGATCAATGACTTCATCCAGTACATTCTGTAAAAATATGAATGTGCTTTCTTCTGCATTGTATATGTAAGGCGATATACCCCAAATTGTCCTTACTTCAACCGGATCATTGGTACATCCAAGTTCCGGATAAGCAGCTATGGCAGCCTGCGAATGCCCGGGAATTTCAATTTCAGGAACTATGGTGATAAAACGTTCCTTTGCATAGAAAACAATTTCACGTATATCCTCCTGGGTATAAAATCCTCCGTACCTGGTGCCGTCATATTTTTGTGGCTTATCAGAATAATGACCAACAAGTGTTTCTTTTCTGAAGGCTCCTTTTTCTGTAAGCAAAGGATATTGCTTTATTTCTATTCTCCAGCCCTGGTCGTCTACCAGGTGCCAGTGAAATACATTCATTTTCAGAAAAGCAAGGTAATCGATGTATTGTTTAATGAATTCTTTGGGCATAAAATGCCTGGAAACATCAAGATGCATCCCCCGCCAGGCAAACCGCGGAAAATCTGTTATGGTTTGCGCGGGTATGGCAATTGTATTTAATGGCGATTGAATAACGAGTTGTTTTACAGTTTGTATTCCGTAAAATATGCCAGCAGGAGAAGATGCTTTCAGATCAATCCCATCCCGGGTGATTTGCAATTCATATCCTTCAGGATGAATTTCAGCTTCGTATTGCAGGCGAAGTATAATATCCTTCTTATCTGAAGTGAATGATTCATTGTAATGAATAACAGTACTGGCAACTCCGTGTTCTTTCAGTATTTCCTGGATCAGCATTGCCAGTTTTTCAAGTTCTGCAGCAGTATAACAAATGCGAAGATCAGGTTCATTTTGAAACCTGCCTGCAGCATATTCGATTTTTGCTGGTAACGGTATTACCGAAGGTTGATCATTTTTCATACAATCTGGTATAAATATAAGAATGAACAGAGCAATAATACTTAGGATCAATAGCTTCCGCGTATTAGATAATTTATGTGATGTTTTCATGAGTTTCATTCTGGTTTTTATGCATCGAACATTGGAAGCAAGTATATGTATTCAATTCATTGGGATGCGTAGCTTTTGGTGTGAAATTTTCTGAAAGTACTTTCTCCTTTCAGATAATAAGCTGTTTGTTCTGATGAACTATGCACTTTTTGTCTGCTGCTCTTTCATCTCAGGCAATTCAGAACATATTTCATCCCTGGTCCGGGCAATCAGCTCGCCCATGTTTTTTTCATTAAAATTACGAATATCTATTGGTTTGTGAATTATCATTTTCACTTTTCCTGGTACAATATTTAGCGAGTTATTGGGGAGTATTTTCCTTGTATTGATAAGAGTTACGGGCAGTACCGGCAAATTCAGATCGATAGCCAGCTTGAATGCACCTCTTTTGAATGGTAAGGGTATTCCATCATTGCTTCTGGTACCTTCAGGAAAGATGACAACAGATGTTCCATTGACAAGCTTTTTCTTTGCAATGGCCAGACTTTCAACTGCAGCTCTCTTGTTTGATCTGTCGAGAAAAATATGCCCTACCTTTGCGCTTCCAAAACCTATACCCGGTATTTTCTTCAGCTCTTTTTTCATTACCCATTTGATATCAATTCCCATCCATCCGTAAACCAGGAATATGTCCAACGCGCTTTGATGGTTCGATACAATGATATAGGAAGTTGCCGGTGAAATATTTTCCCTTCCTTCAACAGAGACAAACATGGGGATAAACAGTGCGTTCAATCTCGACCAGACAACCCCTCCGTAATACCCTCCAATACGTTCATTGATAAGGGTAGACAATACCACTGCCAGTATTCCGAAGAACAAAGTGTTTATTAAAAAGAAAGGTACACAAAACAACCACTTGTAAGGCTGGTATAAGAAAACCAGGACTTTTCGCAGAAATCTCATTCGTGTTAAGAATTAAGGTCATGTCAAATATATAACTTCTTCTTTTGTTTTAAATGCATTTTGATAGTATGAACATATATGGTTGAACCGCTATGTTCATTTCATTTTTCACAAATGCAACAGATTCCATCTGAATAGACAGGATAGCAATGGTTTTGTGGATTAGGGATTTTCATGTAAAGGGTGAGAAAATTCAGAGTTTTGACTGATTACTTCAGGCAAGACGATTATCTTTGGCCCATCAAACAAAATATTATGAACAGCTTAAATCACTCAGATCAGCAATACAAATTAAAAAAGATCTATGAAGTTGCAGAGGAATTGGGTCTGGATGCAGAGTCAATTTTACCTCACGGACATTACATTGCCAAAATACCTATCCAATATCTTAAAGCCAGGTTAACAGAGCCGGATGGCAATCTTATATTGGTTACCGCAATGACTCCGACTCCGCAGGGGGAAGGAAAAACCACTACAACTATTGGTCTGGGTGATGCTTTGCGTGATCTTGGCAATCGAACGGCAATCTGTTTAAGAGAACCATCCCTGGGGCCATATTTTGGTATTAAAGGAGGCGGTACAGGAGCTGGTATGGCACAGGTTATGCCGGCTGAGGATATCAACCTGCATTTTGTTGGCGACATGTATTCAGTCAGCAAATCAAATAATCTTCTGTCTGCATTGATAGACAATCATCTGCAACATGGTAATGAACTGGGGATCGATCCGAGAAGAATTATCTGGAGACGTGTAATTGATCTGAACGACAGAGCATTGCGTGAAATATTCATTGGTCTTGGAGGGGTGAAGCATGGTGTTCCCAGGCAGGATGGTTTCAATATTACTCCTGCTTCGGAAGTTATGGCTATGTTGTGTCTGGCAGAAGATTTTAAGGATCTCGGAGACAGACTGGCACGCACTGTGGTTGGTTTTACCTACAAAGGAGAACCGGTGAAAGTAGAAGATATAGGTGCCCAAGGAGCCATGCAGATTTTATTGCGGGATACCGTACATCCTAACCTGGTGCAAACCATGGGCGGCACCCCTGCATTTGTGCATGGCGGACCTTTTGCAAACATAGCTCAGGGCACAAACAGTGCCATTGCAACCCGCATGGCATTGAAACTTTCGGATTATGTAGTTACCGAGGCCGGATTTGCAACTGATCTGGGTGCTGAAAAGTTCTTTCATATCAAATGTCGTATTGCCGGTTTGAATCCTAATGCTGTTGTTATTGTTGCAACTGCAAAGGCCGTGCACCATCACGGAGGAATTCATGAAAACGGTGGACTGGCAAACCTGTTAAAACACATTGAAAACATACGCATGTTCAATATTGAGCCCGTTGTGGCGATTAACCAATTTGTCGGGGATAAAAAGGAAGACTTACAGGCCATTGTTGCATTTTGTGAGAAACACGAAGCCAGGGCTGTGGTAGCCAATCATTTTCAATTTGGTGGTCAGGGTGCTCTGGATCTGGCTAAGGCTGTAATTGACAGCATAAAGGATAACAAGAAAAAGAAACTTAACTTCCTGTATCCTCCGGAAATGTCAATTCGAGGGAAAATTGAAACCCTTGCACAAAAGATCTATGGTGCAGACGGCGTTGACTTTGAGAGAAGAGCAGAAACGGATATTGATCTTATTACTGAAAATGGATATGGAGATCTGCCTGTTTGTGTTGCAAAGACTCCGAAATCACTTTCTGATAATGCAAAATTACTGGGCCGGCCAAAGAATTTCAGAATTACTGTAAATGAAGTAAGAATATCAGCAGGAGCCGGCTTTGTTGTTGTAATTTGCGGAAACATAATGACTATGCCGGGTTTGCCAAAAGTACCGGCTGCTTTGAGAATAACGGTTTCACCGGATGGCAAAGCTTCCGGTTTATCGTAATATATTTCATTTTTCGCACTGTCGTCTTATATGCTCTCTGTTTCATTGCCGGGTGGTTGATAAGATAATAATAACTTTTTCATGGATTTTCTGAGGTAAATTATGTTATTTCCTATCTTTTCCTCAGGATAAATAGTCTAAAGAGTATGTTGAATATACCGGTTATAACAGTATGTGAAAAGTCACTTGCCCTGGCTTTTGAGAAAGCCCTGGTGGGTTTGTATGAAAAGGGGATGCGTTTCAAAACCCAGTATGATAAAGAGGGCGACCCTCTTAGCATTGATTGTACATTGAATTTAACAATACGGGAACCGGAAAGTGAACCTATGATTCACCTGGCTTTTCCGGGTGGTATTGAGGAACTGAAAGAATATGTCCTTGAGCTGGAAGGATATAAAGACCACTGGGTAAAAAATATGAACGACCCGGATGACACTCGCTGGGAATATACCTATCATGGCAGGCTGAAAAAATATGGGATCTGGATGGAGAAAAACGGGAACGGTTCTACTGAAAACGGTCCGTTTAAAATTGATCAGATTGAATCGGTCATTCGTAAACTGTCTGCGCAACCTTTTACCCGGCAGGCACAGATGATTACCTGGATGCCTAACCTGGATACTGATTGTTATGATCCTCCCTGTCTTCAATCTCTATGGTACAGAATGCCGGAAGATGAAGACGATGTCTACTGGCTGAACTGCAACATCCGGTTCAGAAGCAATGATGCGTGGGGTGCGAGTTTTATGAATATGTTCGGTTTTATTCAATTTAATAAAGAGATTATTGCTGCTGAAGTGTCAAAACGAACAGGCAAAGAAGTGCGACTTGGTCGTTTGAACTGGCAGGCCGATTCATACCATATTTATGGGAAAGACATCCAGCTGGCAAAAGAAATGTTGTTTGACAGGTTGGGTGAACTTAGTCTTGAAGAAAGAACCTACAATTTCACCAACGAATTTATCAAAGAGATGTACAATGGTGCTGAATTGAGAATTCTTGAAAAAATAAAAGACTACGATCTGAACCATTAACATAGTTCTGTTGTTGTATTTCCGTTCGAAAAGTCTTATCTTTTCTGTAACGCGATTCAATAGCATAATCTCTTACCGTTATGAAAGTGCTTACAACTATTCTGCTTTTTTTATCAATCGGAAGTTATGGACAAAAATGCCAGTATGTTACAAACAAAGTAAGTGGAATGGATGGTACGCGCCTCGTAATCACGAAGCCTCTTATTCTCTCAAATGATTTTGGCGCGGGTTCGGTTGATGTGTGGTCTACGATTTATGGCGATACTTCACTGGTAATTTCCTTTGTGTTCAACGTAAAAGAGAATTTTCCACTGAAGAAAGGTGATAGTATCCTGGTTAATTTGGATACAGATGAGATTATCGGACTGAAAGTACTGCAAAAACCCGTGATAAAAACGGAAAACAAAAACAAATCCCTGACTGCCTTAACCATAGTAAACAAGAAGGCAATTGAATCATTTCAAAATCATCCGGCAAATAAAATAAAGATTCATTTTGATACGGCTACAATAGAAGGAACTATTAAAAAGAAAAAACAGGCATTGGCAATTCAAACTGTTATAAATTGCGTAATTGAATACCTGCATTGAATTGAATTTGAAAAAATATCATCGCAAAGGGTTACTTTTACCATGTTTGGGGAATTAATCCATGCGTTTGATGATAAATGTTAAGTCCAACCAATTACAATTATCAGAAATTTACTATTCGCAGGGGCACAACTTTTTAGTTGTGCCTTTTTTTATTATCCATTCTGAATGCTTTTGAGAATATCATTCAATGGCATTCCTGTAAGAACACCCACATACATCGCGATGATGATGAGGGAAACAAAAGCATTGATCTTAAGCTTTAATACCATGAACAATAACAGAAGCACGGCAGAAAGCACAGTGAAAATTATTAAAGTTACAGACATGGACAATGCAGATAGATTTAGACAAATATAGCTTTTGTAATTGGCCGTTACTATTATCTGTTATTTATTTGAATATTATTCAGATATTTGTCTAAGCAATACCGATCATTATGGTTGAAAAACAGTCCTATTATTCGCGATGGCTTGTTATTGTGAATCCTAATGCAGGCAGGGGCAGGGGACTAAAAGACTGGTCTTTGATCTCTTCGCTTTTCCGGAAACACAATTTGCCTGTTCATGTGGAATTTACCGATACAAAAAGTCATGCAATCCAGCTAACAGCGGAAGGAATAAAAAAAGGCTTGGAACATTATTGTTGTTGGTGGTGATGGTACAATGAATGAAGTCGTAAATGGTTGTTTCAAGCAAAAAACCTGTGAACCAAAATCACTTACTATCGGGATGATTACAGTAGGCACCGGAAATGACTGGGGCAAAATGTTCGGTATACCGGCATCATACGAGGAAGCAATAAAGATCATCAAGAGGAAGAACACGTTTTTACAGGATACCGGGGTTGTGGAATATTCTCTGGGCAAGAGAAGAGAACAGAGATACTTTATTAATATTGCAGGATTGGGATTTGACGCCATGGTTGTCAGAAGAACAAATTATAACAAAGACAGGGGCAGGGGAGGAAAAACATTGTATTTCTGGAATTTGCTCAGAAGTCTTGTTACTTATTCGCACACACCTGCAGACATTGTTATTGACGGGAAAAAGTACAACAATGAATTGTTTACTATGAGCCTGGGGATCGGAAAATATTGCGGTGGCGGAATGATGCAAACACCCAATGCCATTCCTGATGATGGCCTGTTTGATATTACCGTGATCAATAAAATGAAAAAGAGAGAGGTTATCAGAAACCTGAAAATGCTGTATGACGGAACTATACTTGAGCATCCTAAAATCGACGGATATACAGGCAAAGCTGTATTAATTGATGCAAAAAAGCTTATCCACCTGGAAGCCGACGGAGAGACTTTGGGACACTCACCTGTTGAGTTTAAGATCATTCCAAGGAGTATTCATGTTGTTTACAACAAGTTGCTTGCGTAATACTGAATATAATGTCATGGCCAACCAGAATTGGTGCTCAACCATAGCGCTTAGCAAGTAATCTTCGCGTTCTTTGTGAAAACTTCGCGATCTTAGCGGTTTATTATTTTCAAAAACACACACATAAATATTTAGCTTTATTTACTATTAAATGAAATTCATTCGGGGAGATATACGTTGGGGAATCATTGGTGCAGGCAATGTATGTGAGAAAAAAAGTGGTCCTGCCTTTCAAAAAGTACGCGATTCACACCTGGTTGCAGTTATGCGCCGAAATGAAGAAAAGGCAAAGGATTATGCGCTTCGCCACAATGTACCGAAATACTATTCCAATGCAGAAGATCTGATACACGATCGTGAGATCAATGCTATCTACATTGCCACTCCTCCCTCTTTTCATAAGGAATTTACCCTGGCTGCCCTGAAGGCCGGAAAGTCCGTTTATGTTGAAAAACCGGTTGCATTGAATGCGGCTTCATGCAAACGAATGATCGATGCTTCAGTGAAATACAATTTGCCTGTAACGGTTGCACATTACAGGCGCGGATTGCGTTTATTCAATACAATAAAAGAACTGCTGAATGAGGGTAGGATAGGGAAAGTATTATTTATTACCATTCGTACCTTTCAAACACCTGAAAATGATCTTGTGGCCAATGCCGATGAAAACTGGAGAGTGGTTCCTGAACTATCCGGCGGAGGCATTTTTCACGATCTTGCTCCCCACCAGCTCGATCTGATGTACTGGTATTTTGGTCTTCCGATAACAATACAAGGCTTTTCAACAAATCAGGGAGGAAATTACAATGCCCCCGACCTGACAATGCTTAGAATATCTTTTGATCAGAACATTTACCTGAATGGTATTTGGTCTTTTGCCATTCATCAAAGCACTGATACGGAACGTTGTGAGATAATCGGGGAAAAAGGGAAACTTGTTTTTTCATTTTTCAGGAGTCCTCTGCTTGAAGTGTATACTGATGACGGATTAAAAACATTTGAATTTCCGTTTCCTGAACATATTCAGCAGCCCATGATTGAGAAAACAGTTGCATTTTTTCGGGGGGAAGGGGATAATCCCTGCTCGCTTGAAGACGCATTGGTGTCCATGAGAATGATGGACATTACCCTTTGACAGAGAATACTCAAATGAATAAAAATCCTGGTATATTTTAAAAACAAGGGATCAGGACGATGTCCGATCCCTTGCAGAACCTATTTTCAAGTAGGATAATTGCACATAACGGTTTCTCAAATTACAAATGATGTTACGGTTCAGTTTATTATGTTTTGCAGATTCATCTGTTTGATTCTGAAATCAACGTCTCTGGCTACTTCGTCGAACAAATCATTGTACATTTCGTTTGTATAGGATTTACCAAGGTAATCTTCCAGCAACTGCCTGTAAAAGGGTGATTTGCTCAGGTTTGATGTTACATAGGGGTCAGAGCTTTTTTTGTATTTCCCATAGCTTGTCTTTGCTATTCCGTCTCTTATGGTTTTAATCTCTGCACTGCTCATGGTCGATGTGTTTGGTTGTTTTAAAACTCGTTTTAATTTTAATCTGCACTTAATGAAATAAAACGAAATAGGTAACCCCATGCCAATGTTTTTTTTTCAGGATCGGGCAAAAAAATGCAGGCTAAATAGGGAAATCATGTTTAATCGCGATGTTTTTTATATTTTTATTCAAAACTTGGGTTACCTATTTTCAACGAAATCATTAACTACAACCGGATGGATTGGAGCTCATTAATTAAAAAAATACGATCAGGCGATTACAATGAGCTTGAACAGGTTTATAAAATGTACAGGGAAGAGTTTATTTTATGGATTATAAAATCCTGTAAATGCTCGGATGACGATGCCAAAGATGTTTATCAGCAGACAATTGTGGCGCTCTATGAAAATATTGTAAATGATAAAATTCAAAATTTTAACAGCAGCATAAAGACCTATTTGTTTGCAATCGGGAAAAATAAAATGTATGCGACGTCAAGAGATAAACATAAGATTCAGATGGAAATAGATGAAGGATTTGAGTTGACTTCTGATGAAACGAACAGGGAAGAAGAAAACACAAAAAAGCTGGAAGGAGTGGAAAAAGGTCTCGACAAATTAGGCGACCCTTGCAGGAAGATCCTGGAACTTTATTATTACCATAAAAAAACCATGAACGAAATTGCAAAGGTTGCAGGATTAAAGAATTCAGAAACAGCAAAAAATATGAAGTACAAGTGTTTGAAGAGATTGCGTGCAATTTACCTGAAAGGCGTTTGAGTTTAAACAACAGGGATTATGAAAAATGAAACTATACATATTGAGTTAATAGAAAAATACCTGGAAGGGAGGATCTCAAAGAAAGACAAGAAGAATTTTGAAGATCGCCTTTGTTCTGATTCTGCCTTTAAGTCTCTTGTTGAGGATGTTAGAGGATTGATAGAGGGAATCCGGTATGCTGCGCACAATGATCTGCTGAACGAACTGAAAAAAACAGAAAAGTCATTGTCTCCGGTTCAGACATTGCATAAGCCGAAAACTGTCGGGTTCAGAAGGTTCAAATACGCCGTTGCTGTTGCCGCAACCATTGTCCTTTTGCTGGGAAGTATATTTACCATCATCATTTCACGCAGTCAGACAGGGAAAGAGGATTACTTTATGAAATATTATACTCCCTATCCAAACATCATTCATCCTGTGCAGCGGGCAGAGGAGGAACAGATGACCAAAGAAGAGCTTGCATACTATTACTATGAAAGCGAACAATACAATAAGGCCCTGGAGTTGTTTTTAGAACTGCAGGAAGAAACTGGAGATTCTGAAAGCACACGTTTCTATCTTGCCAACATTTACATGGCCATGGGAAATTATGATGATGCAATTGAAAATTTTACTATCTTGCTGAACGATTCGGTTCTGTTTGAAAATCAAACCCGGTGGTACCTGGGTTTGTGTTATCTGGAAGACGGAAATTTGAAGGCTGCAGAAGAACAGCTGGAAAGGATAACTGAAACCGAAAATTCATACAAGGACAAGGCAGAGGAGTTGTTGAGTAAGATCAAAAAATAGAAAAGGCAGATGTTTTATATATACTAACTCAATCAAATTATTAACCTAAATTCAAATTATTATGCCGGAAAATGATGATGACATTCAAAAAATCAGATTACCATTATTTTTTTCTATTTCAGTAACAATTGCAAGTTGGATGATAATCATTTATATCATTCTTCAAATACTAAAATGTTGCGGATAATAGGAATTAATCTAAAGTTGGGATTTAATTCTTCTTTTTCTTATTCCAAAGAAAATAATTGATATTCCTAACAAACTACTGATAATAATCCACCAGAGCTCTTTGATGTTAGGAAAATCTAAGGATTTAGTATTGCCGTAAATAATAAATGTTGCCCAATTGGAAGGGTGGGCAGTGTATTCATCTGCCTTTTCCAAATATTTAATCTTTGATTTGCTTAATGCCTTATCAATATCTTCTTTTTTTATAACTTCTTGATAAAAGCTCTTCATTATTATGGAAGTGCTTAAATCATTTGCTTTCCATAGGCTTAATACCAAAGACTCACAACCAGCATAAGCAAATCCCCAACCCATACTAAGTAGTCCTTCGCCTGCCTGCATTTTTCCAATACCAGTCTCACATGCACTTAACACAGCAAGTTTAGCATTCAATGGTGTGTTATACAATTCGTATGGATATAAAATGCCATCATTCATGGTATCCCTTGCATTATTAAAATAAAGGCAGGAAGCATGCATTTCTGCCGAATCGGATTTACCATGTACTGCCAAATGCAATACATCATAACTTGCTCCAAAGGATTTGAAATTTGTTTCAGTAGCTTCTTCATCAACTAAATACTTCCCTTTACAAACTTTTGATAACGATTTAATTTCGTTTTCGGATGCTTTCAATACAGGCAATGTTGTGCTGTTTTTTTTCCTGTTATCTAATGTATTACTCTCCGGTTCGCTATATCCAATGGCCAGTAATTTATTTACACGACGTTCTGTGCTTTTACTAACTGAGAATTGAAAAAACCGAGAAGAAAAATCATAACTAATGTCATATTCATTGATTAGATAGTCAAGGTTTTTATAATCAATGGTATGATTAATGGGCCTTTTGGTAATTAAAGATTCAAATGGTAAATAGGCAAGGTTTTCATCAGGGATTATAACTAATTTGAGTTTATTGGCGCTATACTTTTCATGTTTATTCATCAATAATGGTTGTAATAGACATTTAAACAAATAATAGCAATTATCTGTAAATGCTATATATTCTTCAAAAGAAAACACGTTATTACAATGCAATAAGTCTATGACTTTCTCTAGATTACTAATAAAAATACTGTCTTTTTTTATTCTGATGATATCAATCAGATCACGCTCAATTCTTAATGCATAAATGTTATCTTCACCCCAGAAATATTCAATAATTATGGTGCTTTCTAAATTTTGTTTAATGTCTTTAAGAAGTAAACCATCTGATTCATACATTACCTGGTAATAAATCGAGTATTTTTGTCTTATATAGTCTTGAAGTGTTTCCTGCTTTCTGAACACTTTATACAATTTATTATTTAAATCGAGAAGCATTGTAGAATCGGATAATACCGTTTTTTCAGCTATTCGTTTTTTGTAATAATTCACCTGATAGTTCAATTTAGTTTCTTCGGATTTGATACTATCCGGGAGAATTGAACTGGATAGGAATTCATTTTTTTTCACATTTTCGTATAACACTCTGGCCCTGTTTTTTTCTATAAAATGAAATATATAGTTCAAATAAGATGAGTCATTTGATAATTCAAATAGGGTATATGCTGTATTAATCGCATGTTCATAAATGGTTTTATGGTTTTCTGCCAATAAGAATTTTGTAACATCTTGAGAAGTGTAAGTTCTTGAAGATTCCAGCAAAGTGTCGCATAAATTGTACAAATCCATGGCATATTTCAGATAATCTGTTTGCCCCGTATTTTCATAGATCAGATCCTGCAAATTAGCCAGTTGTGCCAATGCTTTATACAGAAAATAATTGTTACCAATGGATTCAAGTTTTGGTAACGAAAATGTTCTTTCAGGTTTAAAATCCTTTGTTCCGGCGACCAATGCCTGGTAAAGATAGAAAGAGGCTGAATCAATTCTGTTGAGTTCATAAAAAAACCGGCCTAAATTAAGATAGGTCATTGATGTTTGAGGATGCTTGTCGGAATAATACGTTTTCCTTAACGCAATACATTTTAATAAATACGATTTAGCAATTTCATATTGCCTTAATTCCCAGTATGCTTTGGCCAAATAATTATAAACATAGGACAGGGATACCGGTTTCTCAGGCAATAGAATTTTCTCAGCCTTATTACAATAATCAATAGACATGGTTAAATCATTTGTCAACTGAAATAAAAGTCCCAGGTTGGTATAATACATTGCCAAATAATTATTTTCTTTTAAATTGTTCTTTATATTAAGCTGTATTGCTCTTTTATAATACTGGATTGCTTTATCGTACTCTTTTTTAGAGAAGTAAATATTAGCAACAAGAGTGAATGCCAGTTCCTTAAAAATTTTATTATTATACAATGAGCTGTCAATCCTGTTAATCATTTCATTGGCATAGACTAATGCTTTGTCCAGTTCTCCAATTTCTCTGTTTGTTTCTGCAAGATTGTAGTAACATCTGATCATGAATTCTTTATCCTCTGCTTTCATGTTTTCCATTATATTCAAAGCGGAATAATAATTTTCAGAAGCATTGTAAGCATCGTAAAGCACCCAGTTGTAAACATTCCCAATGACCAGGTAACTATCTGCTACTTTCCTATGCATATTACCGTAAATATCCTGTCGAATTTTTAATGCTTTTTGTTGATAATCAAGTGCTGAATCTGCCTTATAAGTCTGATCGTAACACAATCCCATCTGGTAATAGGAATCAGCAAGCAGTGTGTCTTTTTCTCCGATGTGTTTTATGGCTATTTCAGCGGCTTGTTTTGAACAGGGGAGACTTGTGGAAAATTTCCTCATGATGATATAGGATAATCCGAGTTTGTTCAATACACTTACAATCGCCCTGTAATTGCTGTCGGTTTGAAATTTCTTCAGCGTTTTCTCGAGGTAAAGAATGGCGTTTTCGCCATCCTTCAGATCTAGCAGAGAATCGGCTATCCGGTAATTGGTGTCCTGTAGGAAAGATAAATCTTCTGAATTTCCAATATTTTGTGTATTCCTGGTAGTTGCTAAACTGTCTCTCGGATGAAAGCCTTCGGAATCAGATCTGTTGCAACCAATTAGGGAAAAGATTATTCCTATTGTATAAATAATGATTCCAAAGTTGCTGGTCAGTTGATGTAGTTTCATGTTACGGGTTTGGTACTCAAATTTAATGCATATTTTGTAATCGGTGATCGTTAAGTAGTAAGTTGTGAGAATGGCAATTGATAATTGATTTCGTGATTCGTGATTGGTTGAGTAGTTGAGAAAGTGAGAAAGTGAGAAGATGAGATTATAGGAAGTGAGACTTGAGACAAGTGACTAGGGGCTGCCGTTACATTTCATGCAAATAATCTGATGAGTCAATGGGTATTTATTGTTCATACCATTATTTCAATGGAACTTATTATTCTGTTTGCATTCTCAAAGTTTGCCCACGTTCTGTATCGGCCAATTGCCTTGTTTATTCATTACTATTACCGGTAATTTACCTTATTATGTGGTTGTGATGTCCCTGCTGTTGGCATACACCGGGCATTTTTTCATCTATACAGACATCAACTTTCAGCTTGACAGTTTATTCATGAGGAAATGGTATTGAGAAATGGAAAGATCCCGATATCGTTTCACT
>Ga0315547_1000313_pt1 | contig 50982 bp, 42 predicted proteins | sample SalMarSW160240MG_2_FD_202542 | JGI IMG/M metagenome (GOLD analysis project Ga0315547, IMG submission 202542) | Salt marsh sediment microbial communities from the Plum Island Ecosystem LTER, Massachusetts, United States - Salt Marsh Sediment SW1601-240 ...
AATCAGGCTTGGCAGAAATCAGATTCTGGTGGGATAATAAGTTAGTAAGTATCCAAAAAGTTAAAAATGAAGACCTAAATTTAGTCCACTTTTAAAACTTAAATAATCCACTTTTAAATTTTAGCTAACACCTTTTTGATGATGGAATAGAATCCCTTAAACAAGTAGAGTGCGACAGGAAGAATTTTTTTATAAAACGCGTTTGGGATGATGAAGAAATTGGAATCCTTCTGCCCTTTTGACCTAAATGGGGTCTATTGATGAGAAAAAAGTAGCCGTCGTTGAATGGAATAGAGGATTTATGTCTTGAAAAAAGAAAAGAGGGCCATCATCCTTTTAAGAGCGATGGCCCTATCGAAAAAACTGCGATGTACGGTTCTTCTGCTTCGACTAGAATCTGAACTTCAGGCTGAGCTGTGCGGATCGTGGTGGTTGCGGACTAGTCTGTCTCTGGTAAATATTGACGGGGTTGTCCTCATCCACGATATCACGGCGAATATCATTGCTACTAAAAGAACTGTAGGCACACCAGTTGAATACGTTGAAGAAATCAATGGCCGCCTCTACGCGGAACCTGTCGATGTTAACGCTTTTGGCCAACCTGAAGTTGATACTCCAGAGCGGGTCGGTTCGCCTTCCTGAGGAACCCCACTGCTTGCCGACATAGTACTCGTTGTATGCTGACCAGATGATATCAGTGACCCTACGATTGTTGGAGCGAAGATATATCCGCGCTGAGCTAGCATCCCACTCATAATCACCGGTCTCGTCAGCGATAAAGCTGCCGTCGTTGCCGTTGATGTAGGTGGCGATCGTGATGTCAAAGGGAAGACGGTAAAAGGCCGAAAAATGGAACGACCAGCGCCGGCCGTAGTTTTCCATATCCAGTGAGCTCGGGCTGGGGTAGACGAACTGGTCCGGGTCTCCCGGATCCCATTCCACTTTCCTGTAAGTGCGCCACATCCAGGAGAAGTTGGTCAGGAATCCAAAGCGGCCGGTGAAGTTTCTCTTCAGGTTGAACATCAATCCCTTGTAGAAAAATTTCCAGCGGGGGGTATCATACCAGGTCCGCATCATGATTGTATCTTCATCGGGGAATACACGATCGACGAACTGTCCGTTTTCGAAGACTGCGTTCACATCCTCCATGTTGGACATATGGATACTCCTGTAGACGAAGGTGGTTTCAAAAGCCATGTTCCACCCGATTTCCCGCTCGAAAGAAAAGGTAAACTCGTCGTTGAACTCCATCTTCATGTCTTTGTTGTAATCGGCATTGTAGGGAAGCGAAGGGTCTGTGTAAAGCTTCATAGCCTCAGGTCCTTTCCCGATGTCGGCGCTGTCCATCCGGTACTCGAACTGGGCCATGGCACGGGAATAGTTGTTGTAGTCACCGGTGCCCACATACTCGAAGTAGCGGCCGAAGTGGAGCTTGAACACACCGACGTTTTTCAGATTATAGTTCAAGCCAAGCCGAGGGGCAAAACCGTTATCATCAAACTCGACGTTATCACGTATACCTTCATAAATGGCATCCATTTCAACGGGAAGCTCATCCCTGAAGTACATGTATTCACGCTGGTGCTCCCAGCGCAGCCCGAAGTGAAGGGTCAAGCTCTGGCTCACAAGCCAGGAATCCTGGATGTAGACGTTCTGGTTGGTTACCAACACTTCGTTATCGTAGCCGTCCTGGCGAAGTCCAGGATAACCATTCCATCCGTAACCTCTGTAAACATAAGGTTCTGTCAAGCCATAGTTCTCGTAGTCCAATTCGTATCTGTAGCGGAAAAATCCTAAATCATCTTCCCAGTACTGTCGTGTTCGGGTGACGTGCTGCCAGGGCCTGACCTCCACACCTATCTTGATCTCGTGGGATCCTGTGTTCCACAGGTCATCGACAAAATGGGTCAGGTCTCCGCTGAAGAGCAGGTTCTCCCGGACAGAGTAGTAGTCCTCCCCATAACCGCCTTCATATAAAAGCGTAGAGCCGCCTTGAAATCTTGCTGTATATCGGCGGCGCGGCACTCGGTTAACGGCCTCACTATCCTGGGGTTTGCTCATGTAGCCGACCATAAAGTTGAAAAAGGTGTTATCGGTCACGATCCACCGCCAAGTGAAATTAGCCATCGGGCCGCCTTTTGGTTGATCTTGTGCCGTTTCCAGCCTCGAATAGGTTGTGCTTGGAAAGCTTTGGTTGTGTCTCCTGTAAGAGTCGTCTTGGTAAACGGCGGTCAGAGTGTGGTTGGGATGGGCCTGGAATGTGAGCTTGAAAAAAGGCATATGGGAGCGTGTCTCTCAAACGATTTTAGGCTCTACTATTGTATTCGGAAAGACATGATCCAGGTTATCGTACTTATAGGATCCCATAAACCACAGCTTATCCTTGATGATCGGGCCACTCAGGGTGATAGCCGGGATTAGGTAGCTATCCATCGCAGCTTCCCCTTCCTCGACGTTCGTCGTGTTGAAGCTTTCGGGCTGGTACAGGAGCAGGAATGAACCTTCCAGTTCGTTTCCTCCAGATTTTGTGACCACGTTCATGAAGGCCGCCCTGGCATTCCCGTACTCGGCAGAGGCTCCGGCTGTCTTGACATCGACTTCCTGGATCGCTTCGTAGTTGAACTGGGCGTAGGAGGTTCCACTCATGGAGTCGTTGATCTCCACACCGTCGATCTTGATCTTGGTCTCGTAGGAGTCATCCTGGTTATGGTGGCCCTAAAAATAGCTCTCTCCCGGCTCCAGATCTCTGGTTATGTGCCCGGCGTTAACCAGAGGGGAGTCTCCCCATCCTCCTGAAACTCCTGGCAGGGTTTGCCAGACATCCGAGAAATTCATCCGCGGAGCGATCGGCACGGTTTCTAACATCTGGATGTTTATGTTGTAGGTTTTGCTTGCGCTTTCCGTATCGATGAGGGACGCCTCGGCAGTGACTTCAATGGTTTCCTCGAGCTCCCCGACATTCATCTCAATATCAGCTGTCGAAGTCTGTTGAACCTGAACCGGGACTCCTCTCAACCAGTAGGTCTCAAATCCTTCCAACTTGGCACAGATGATGTATCGACCAGTGGGAAGATACAGGAAGCGATAGAAACCTCTGGCATCTGTGAGGGTGGATCTTGGCGTCATCAGGTTAGCACTCTCGATCTCAATCGTCATTCCTGGCAGAGGGGCACCGGTGTCATCTGTAACAAAGCCGCGGAGTGTTCCTGTTGTCTTTTGTGCATGAAGCATGTGCGGGAGAACGAGAAGCATGAGTCTGAGCGTCGAATTTCTATAAACTTTCCCGTATCTTGGATGGGCTCGGGTATTCCTTCAACTTCTAATATCATGTTATATGTTCCTCTTACAACCGCAACGTCACCGTTCCCGATGACATGATGTATTTCCATGCCCGCTACCATCAGGAGTACCCTCCGGAGATGGGCCGGCCCTATACGGTCTTCATCGGGACGGGCCGGGGCCATTATGTCGGGACCGTCCTGTCGTCCCAGAACGCCATCGGCCACCGGTACGGAGAGGGCGACGACTTCTTCTATATCGACGGCGAGAGCGAACCGTCCATCCTCGGGACCGGGACGGAGGATTATTTCAACGACGCTTGGAACATGCTCGTCCATTCGACGCTGTTCACGGGCTGCACGATCTTCGAGCCTCGCGGCTTCGCCATGAATTCCATTAGCCAGGTCATCGACAGCTTCAAGCCCCGGCTCGACTACTGGTCATCGGTGTCCTACTGGTACCTGGACCGGATCGCCGAACCGTGGTGCCCCTTCCCTCCCTACAAGGACCGCGTCAATCCGGAGATCGTCCTCCACCTGCCCCAGGTCGTTAAAACCATGCGGCATTCGGCCGGGGTCGAGCTTCAGGTCCTTCCCTATAACCGGGCGACCTGGACCAAGCCCTGGTTCCGCGTCAAGAATGAGACGACCGGCTCCTGGGTCGAGATCTCCTTCGAGGTCGATGAAGAAGGCCGCTATTCCAAGTCCCTTTTCCAGACGCTCCGCGAGGAACAGGGGATCTGGAAAGTTTATATCGACGGCCGGGAGATCACCGAAGGGGGGGAATCGCAGATCGCGGGCGGCTACAGCATCGACGAGGTCCGCCAGCTTCTGCCGGAGAAGGTCAACAAGGTCCTCGATTTCTACAATATCTACAGGAAGAACGAACACGAGGACTTCATCTGGGACCAGGGCCGGGAGCGGAAGACCGGGCTATTCGAGTTCGGCCCGGGGACGCACACCTTGAAGCTCATCTGTATCGGGGCCAATCCGCTGTTCGTCGATCCGGAAACGGGAAAGCCAGGCTACAATTTGGCCGCGGACATTTTGTCGCTACGGAAGCTGCCCTTCGAGAACATGGACGCCTGGCAGGAGAGGATGCTCGAACTCGAAAAAAAGAAGAAGTGAGGCCGGCGGCCCATTATTTTCTAACGGTACAGCGTCGGATTCTTCCGCCAATCCTTGTCCTTGTCATGGCCGAACAGGGCTACCCGAGGACGCCGCTCGAGCAGGCGGACGGATTCGACCGCGCAGGTGTAGCCGCCGCTCCGCAGGTTCTTGCCGACGCATTCGAGACGGAGCGTATAGGCGCCGGACTCTGGCCAGAAGTCAAGGAGCTGGAACCCGTGCCGGTCGGCGGCGTCGGCATAGAAATCGAGCGGCCTGCCGATCTTCACCCCGTTCAAGAGAACCTGGTACAAACCCCCGTCGGCGGCGAGCGTTCCGCGCAGGATGAGGTGGAGCGGCTCCTTGAATTTGACATCGAAGGGAATCTCGATCCAGGCCCCCGCGGCCTGACGGGGTTCATAGACAAGAGCCTCGGCTCCGAAGGGATCGCTCGTCCGCTTGGACACAGCCCCATCGCCATGCCGTTTCGTCGCCGCAAAATCGCCCGCTTTGACCGTCACCCGGTCCAGGTCCGGAAGGCGCCGTTCGGTCGCACCCGGAGCGCGGGCGGCGAAGCTCGGCTCGCCTAGCTGATACCAAAAGGCCACGCTTGCATAGTCGTCCTCACGCTCGTTCCAGCTTGTCGACTTGTATTCGGGATTTTCGTCCGGAGACATCCAGCCCATGTGTTCGAAGGTCACCTTGATTTCCGAGTTGAAGACGATCGGGTCGGCGATGTGCCAGCGGTAGGAGCTGGTATGCCCGCCGATGCCCCGGAAGTCGAAGTGCGGAACCCCGAAATAGGGCGTTGACGCCGTCCGGAGCCCCCAGGCCGAGAGGAAGTAGTCCTCGGTTCCTGTCCCCCAGATCGACGGCTTTGCTTCGCCATCGATATAGATCTTCTCGTCGCCCTCGCCGAACCACGCCGGGCTGCGCATGCGCACGGCCAGCACGGTTCCGACGTAATGACCCTTGCCAGTCGTTTCTAGGAGGACGTAATCCTTGCCCTTTTCGACAGGGTATTCCTGCCGGTACTGGGCGTAGAAATAAGGTGTATTCTGGGGTAGGTTCTTAAGCTTGATCCAATCGATGTTGAAGTAGAGCAGGCTCAGGGGCTTGTCGCTCTGGTTCTCGATCTCGATGCGGGCCGATTTACGGAAGGGCATCCGCCAGAAGCTGTTGTAGGAGTCAGCGTCCTCGACTACGACCGGCAAACTGATGACCTCCCGCCGCTCGCCGAAGCAATTGGCGAAAAAATCCCCGAGAGGAGCCTCTACCGCAGGCCGCTCCCGGCCGTCCCAGAATATCCGGAGCATGAGTTCCTGGTGGTTGGCTGAGCCCTGTGGGGCCCAATTCTGCGGTTCCTGCCCAAGGAAGGTGATCCAGATATGCGTAATGACGCCCGGGCCGCCCTCATTAAACAGGACGTGGGTCGCTCCCGGGGGAACGTTGTAGTTGTCCCAGTTGCTCTGGACGTCGCCATCCCCTCGGAAGTCGGCCTGGGGATCGTATTTACGCGGGCCGGCGTTCCGGTCACCGTCGGGGCCGCGCCTCAGTTCGCCGACGCGCATGGCGGATGTCGCGCGCATTGAGCGGCCTTCGAAGGACCGGGTCAAGTCGCCGAGGAAACCGCCGCCGATATCCTCGCCTCGGTCGCTTCGGCAAGCCAATGTCGAGGACAATACGATCAGGGTCAAAACAGTCAGGGCACGGATGGACATGAACTTCGATGTATGGTTTTTAGTGCAGATCATGGCTCGATACTCCTTGAGAGCAGATGGATTCCACACTTCCTTGGTGTGTTCGTTCGGAAAGCGGTGCCGGAAGCTGTTTTTCCAGGACCAGGCAGTCCAGTCCTACCTTGAATCCTTCCGATTCCGGATTCTTTTCGTCGACGGAGAGCGTCAGTACGTTCGTGCCGGCCCGGAGCAGGACACCCGGGAACACGTATTCCTGGGGCGGCCAAACTTCGCGGGGGAACATCTCGACAAAGGCTCGATAAAGGTCGATGGGCTCCCCCACAGGCGTCTCGTTGACCGCCAAGCGGACGATACCATAATCAGGCGCTCGGAGGAAGTGGACCTTGACCGTATAGATGCCTTCCCTCTCAGCGGGAACGCCCAAGGAGACCTCGCCTGTACCGCCGGAGTCGAAAAGTAGCATATAGTCGCCGCTCTGGTTCGGCATCAGGAGCTGCCGTTCGGGCCAGCCGGTCTCTCCTTTTGCACTCTTGAATCCAAGGATGCCCAGATCCTCCGCTTCGAGAGCGCCTAGTACGTGCCACCGTCCTTTGGCCGGGTCCCAGGGCTCAGACTGGATGAGCTTCTCCAGGCGCGGCCAGGGCCTGTGGAATCCCTTCTGGTACCAGAAACCGAGACTGGAGAAATAATCGCGGCCGGTGTTGGGGAACTCGCTGATCCAGGGCCAGTGCTCGATATCAAACTTGAACGACTTGCGGAACGGGATGGGATCATTGATGTGGAAGCGGTAGAGGCTTGTCCGGTGGCCAATCTCCCGGCCTTCGAAGACCGGGCAGCCGAAATACATCTCGTTGAACACCCGAAGGCCCCAGGCGTCGCAGAAATAGTCCTCCGTTCCCGTCCCGACAACAGAGAGAACGCCATCCACGGTAATAATATCGTCGCCCTCGCCGAACCAGCCGGGCGTCCGGGAACGGTTGCCCATCACGACGCCGACGAAATGGCCCTCGCCTTCGACATCAAGGAGGGTGACAGCCTTCCCACGCTCGGGTGGGTCCGTTTCGAGGAACCGGGCGTGGAAATAGCGGAGATCGGCGACCGGCTGGCTGTAAGTCTGGTATTCGATGTGGTAATAGAACCGGTTCTGGTGGCGGAGAGGAACTCTCGTTCCGGCGAAATGGTCGGGCGGGCGGGAGTTGGTCAGGGTGACTCGGGCCGAAGACTTGTAGGGCATGTACCACCACGCGTTTTTCGACTGGCCGCGCGAAGTGCACTGGATCGGGAGACTCGAGATCTGTGCTGTGACGCCCATGGCCACGCCGAAGAAATCACTGAGAGGCGCCTCGACGCTCGGATTCGGATTTCGGTCCCAATAGATGCGGAGGACGAGATGTTCGCTCCCGCCGCGGTAAGTCATCCAGATGTGGGTGATGGCACCGGGACCCTTGAGGTCCGCAAGCGTCACTTCCTTCCCGTCGGGCGGGACCGGGATCGTGTCCAGATTGAGCCCGTTCCGGGCGAAGGAGCTGACCCGGGCGGCCGAGAAGTTCTTCGGTCGGGCCAGGAGCATCATCTGATTGTCGGCCTGGACTGGCCCTGCCGGGGAAGGTGCCGCAGCGGGCTCGGGGAAGAGGGCTCCTCCGGTGTGGAACGGCGGGGCTTGGCCGCGCCCGACCTGGCGGCCGGCGGCAAAGGAAAAAATCAGGGTGGCCACAGCTAGGATGACCGTGGCGATCAAAGATGTTTTCTTGGTCATGGTTGACCTCCTTTCACTTTTTGGGATTGATGGGCGTCCAATTTCAGATCCAGCCTGAAGGATCGCGGCTGTTGCCGTGGACGCACCAGACATCGGAAGAGCTGGGATTGTATCGCCCGGGCGCGAGATATCGGTACTTCTACCCCCAGGAATCGAGCGGGACGCATGATGAGTAGATCTTGGCTCTCGGGGTAGCGGCCCAAGTCGTCCCGGAATGCTTTAACGGCCTTGGCCAGCTCGGCCACTGTCGTCTTCGCCTGGGCGACCTTCCGGCTGAAGAGGGCTTCTTCCTTTTTAAGATAATCGCGATACCACTCGCCCATGTCTCCCCAGGGAAGGCGCCGGACCGAGATCCCGTCGAGGCGTAGGCTATAGCCTTTTTTGCCGGTTTTGGGATCCACGGAAAACGGATGGGCGCTGACGCACTCGAAACGGAAAGTAAAATCCCCCGGCTTCAGGTCGAAGATCCCCATCTTCTTCTTGACGTTCGTCCCGAAGACTTCGTTCTCAGGATAATTTTCCTTCCAGGTCAGGTAGGCGTCCCAGAGGTCGAGCTTCGGATCGAGGACTTTGTCGATCCCCGGTCCTTTGAGTTTGACCTTCCAGATGCCGTTCTCCTGGTAACCTCGGATATAGGCCCCGGCCATACGGCTGAAGAGATCCAGGTTGGCGTCGAAGGGCCGGACGCCGAGGACGGGATTATCCGGATTGGTTTGGATATCGACGACCGGAGAATACGTAAGAGGGATGCCGAGGGCCCTGCCTTCCGCGACGTCCGACTTTCCGATCTCATAGGCGAGAGCCTCGGAGTCGATGGCCGAGAGGGCCATGTTGGCAGGGAATTCCGTAGCTCCGATGATCTGTTGTCCCGGGCCGCACGCGGAGAGACCGAGAACGAGGGAGAGTGCCGCAGAAGCGAGGATCACGGGATTCCGACGTTTGAACATCTTCTCTCTCCTCTGAGGACGTACCCGATCTATGCGTCGGCGCGGAAGGCCACCGCCAAGAGCCGCGGAAAAAAGCGGGGGGCCGCCGCCGAGATCACTCTCCGCGGCGACCCGCCCAAGAATCGCTGTCTGTGGTCTCTCATCTGCTCAGAACGTGACCTTGAATGTCAGCTGTGCGGCCCTCGGGCTCTGCGGTGCGATCAAATTCGTGTAGCGGTTGATGCCCGCGGAATCCACATAGTCGCGGCGGAGGTCGAGCGATTGATAGCTCTGATATGTGGCCCAGTTGAAGATGTTGTAGAAATCGATGCTGATCTCAAACCGAAGCCTCCCAACCCGCACGCCTTTAGACAGCCGGGCATTGATGCTCCAGATATCATCGGTATAGCGGCCAGAACTGCCCCACTTCTTGCCGGCAAGATAGCTGTTCTTCGCCTGCCAGACGATGTCCGAGACTTTCCGTCCGTTGGACAGGGTAACTCTCGGTGCTGAGGCGTCCCAGGCGTAATCGCCCGTCAAATCGGCCATGAAGATCCCGGATGTGCCGTTGATGAAGGTCGAGACAAGGATGTCCCAGGGGAGCTGGTAGAAGGCCGAGAGATGGAATGCCCACCTGATGCCGTAGTTGTTCATGTCAAGATCTCCCGGCGAGGCGTAGACGAACTGATCGGGATCGCCCGGGTCGAAGGCCAGCTTGTGGTAGTCCCGCCACATCAGAGAGTAGTTGGCCATCAGGCCCCACCGGCCGGTGAAGTTTCTCTTCAGGTTGAAATGCAATCCTTTGTAGAAAAACTTCCAGCGGGGATCATCATACCAGGTCCGCATCCAGATCATATCGAAATCGGGGAAGTGGCGAGCGACGAACGCGCCGTCCTGGAAGACAGCGTTGACATCCTCCATGTTAGACATGTTGATGATCCGATAGATGAACGTCGTTTCGAAAGCCAGGTTCTTCAAAATCTCGCGCTCGAAGGAGATCGTGAACTCGTCATTGTACTCCGCCTGCATGTCTTTGTTGTAGTCCGGGTTGTAGGAGAGCGGGGGATCGCTGTAAACCGTCATAGCTTCCTGTCCCTTCCCGATGTTCTCCGGGCTCATCCGGTACTGGCCGAAGGCGATCGTCCGAGCGTAGTTGTTGTAGTCGCCCGTCCCCACGAATTCGAAATACCGGCCGAAATTGAACTTAAAGACGCCGACATTCTCCCAGTTGTAAGTCAGGCCGAGTCGCGGAGCGAAGCCGGCGTCATCGAACTCGATGTTGTTCCGCATGTCCGCATAAATCGCATCCATCCAAGCCGGGATCTCGTCGCGGTAGAACATGTTCTCGCGCTGGTGCTGCCACCGCAGGCCGATTGAAACGGCCAGGTTCTTGCTGACGATCCAAGTGTCCTGTAAGTAGATAGCCTGGCTTGAACAGAGAACCTCGTTGTCGTAGCGGTCCTGGGGAGTCCCGGGAGCGGCCTTGACGTTATTGCCCCGGTAGAGATACGGCTCGGACAGGCCGTAGTTCGCATAATCCAGCCCAAAGTAAAGCCGGTAGAAACCGTTTTGGTCCATCCAGTATTTGCGCGACCGAGTGACGTGGTTGTATGGCCGGATGTCGACGCCGAACTTGAGCTCATGGGCTCCCGAGTTGAAGAGGTTCTCGGCATAGTAGGTCAGGCTCCCAGTCAGGAGGACGTTTTCCCGGGTCGAGTAGTAGTCCTCGCCGTAGCCTTTATCCACGAGAAGCGTCGAACCCCCCACGTAGCGTTCCGTATAATTATAACGCGGGTTGGTCGTTGAGGACCAGTTATCGCGGGGCTTGTGGTTAAAGCCGCCGATGAAGTTGAAATACAGGGAATCTGAAATAAGCCACCGCCACGTCAGGGAGTACAAAGGGCCGCCCTGGCGGTTCTGTATGGCAGTATCTTTAGTGCCGTAAATCCTGCTCGCGTAGTTACCGCCGTCGACCGTCTGATAGTCGTTCTGGTAAACGGCGCTGATCGTGTGCTTGGCCGCCGGCTGCCAGGTCAGCTTGATGTAAGGCATGTGACCCTTCGTTTCCCTCAAAAGCTCTTTCTCGACTATCGTATCGGGGTACTGGTAGGACTCGTTGTTGTACTTGTATGAGGCGAGGAACCAGAGTTTGTCCTTGAGGATCGGCCCGCTCAGGGTGATGTTGGGGACGAAGTAGCTGACTTTGTTCGCCACTCCTCCAGGAACGTTCGTCCAGTTGAACGACTGCGGTTGGATCTGGGCGAACACGGACCCCTGGAACGTGTTGCCGCCCGACTTGGTGACGATGCTCATGAACGAGGATCGGGCGTTACCGAATTCCGCTCCGGCGCCGGCCGTCTTGACGTCGATCTCCTGGATGGCCTCGTAGTTGAAGATCGCGTACGATGTCCCGCTCATAGAATCGTTGATTTCCATGCCGTCCACGAGGATCTTGTTCTCGTAACCGTCGTCCTGGTTGTGATGGTCCCAAAAATAACCGCCGCCAGAAAAACTACCACCGCTGTCGGGAGTTAGGTTGTGGGTGACGCTTCCGGCGTTGACGAGCGGGGAGTTTAGCGACGCCCCAGCGACGCCTGGCAGGACGAAGAAGGCGTCGACGTAGTTCGCCCGCGGAGCGAGGGGGACGGTCTCGAGCATCACGACCTGGAGATTGTAGTTCTTCTGGCTTTTCTCCAGGTCTATGAGCGGCGCTTCGGCCGTGACCAGGATCTCGGTTTCAATCGTGCCGAGCTTCAGCGTGATGTCCGCCGTCGAGGTGCTCCCGACCTGAACCCGGACGCCCCGGAGCCAGCACGTCTCGAAGCCCTCGAGCTTAGCGTAGATCGTGTAGCTGCCCGGGGGCAGATACAGGAATCGGTAGATGCCGCGGGCGTCCGAGGCTGTCGAGCGTGGCGTCATCAACGCCGGGCTCGAAACCTCGATGGACACGCCGGGCAGGAACTCGCCCTTGTCATCGGTGACGAACCCGCGCAACGTTCCCGTCGTGCCCTGGGCCGAAAGGGCCACGGCGGTCACGAGGATAAAACAACATAAAATTCCAACGAAAAACAAATTCTTGCGACTCATTAAATCTCCTCCTTTATTAGATTTTTTTTGATTGGTTGATCTTTTCTTTGTATCCGTTTGATCACCTCCCTTCGACTCTAGATTGAATTTTTCTACTCAAGTGGACCGTCATGAGTCAATCTTTTGTCATCAATTTTTATAATTATCTCCCAGAATGATTAGGCAACATATTGACTCCCATATATTTAAGGATATCTAGAGTAACGCTCACGCAATCGTTTGGTACAAACGTTTGTTTCATTAACTTAATGTTTTCAGATTTGTTATTATTTGTCAAGAGAAAAATGAAAAAATTTAAAAATTGGTTACACACGGCGAGAAAATCCGTTATTTTGATTCAAAACTCGAAAATGCCAGCAAGATTTTACGCTGAAAAGGCATGAAAATTTAAGGAGAAACAACAATGAATAAAAACATCACTCACAGTCAACATCATGTATCAAGGCATATTTATGGAGTCTTGACGATAAAACTCCTTATTTTTATGGTTATCCTTTCTTATTTTGTTCCGTGTTCAGGAGCGACCCAGGGAAAAAGTTCTCATGAAGCGGTTGTCATTCTAAAGGACGGACTTCTGGGTAAGCCGGCCCAGTTCGGACTCCAACAATTTCTGTCCGCTTTAGATCAAAAAGGTTTCTCTTTTCTACAAAAGGAAGCTGCAGGTGACAAAACATCATCACTCCTGCTAGTAGGAACACTTTCCGGTTCAGAAAGGTGACCAACGTCAACCATTTTTTGGGTCCTTATTGCCTCACGAGTAAATATTACCATAAGTGTATTGTTGCCTCAACTAAGCTCTTACCTTGAAAACAAATCGGGATAGGGGAAAGTTTCACAGCTTTCGCCCTCCCACACCACCATGCATACGGGTCCGTACACGGCGGTTCATGTCATCTTAGATAAAGAGTTATAATGTCGGGAAAGGGAAAGGAGACCTCGTTCGGTAAAGAAACTGTTCGGCATCGCCACCTTGACGGGTTTCATATTCGATATAACCCAGGGGCCTTTACGGGAGAAAGCCACCGACAGAGCACTCTTATCACTAACGCCAAGATTCCTCAAGCCTTTATAACGTGCGCTGCATTTCTTAATCCACTGGTTCATGACAAAACATCGCATCCTGCGGCGAATCCAACAGTCGAGGTCTTCAAGCACATAAGAAGCTTCAATCAACCTGTAGTAACTGAGCCACCCTTTCAGGTAAGTACTCAATTCCTCGATGACTTGAGTCACGGGGATTCTCCGGGCTCGGCGTGTTATCCTCCTGATTCGGTACTTTACGTTCTTTAAAGATTCTTTTGAGAGCTTGATTTTCAACTCGTAGCTTGTAGGAGTGAAGCTGAATCCCAAGAACTTTCGTTCCTGGGGCTTAGCCACTGCGCTTTTCTGACGGTTGATTTTAAGCTTCAGCTTCTTTTCCAGGAAGTTTTCAACGGAATCCATCACCCGCTTGCCGGCACGTTCGGACCGGACGTAGATGTTGCAGTCATCAGCATAGCGGCAAAATTTATGACTCCGTCTTTCCAGTTCCTTGTCCAGTTCGTCCAGGAGGATGTTGCTGAGTAAAGGTGATAGAGGACCGCCTTGGGGCGTACCTTGATAGCGTTCCTGAACAACACCATTCACCATGATTCCAGCCTGCATGTAGAGACGTATCAACCGCAAGATCCGCTTGTCCGTTATCTTCCTGGCGATCCTTCCCATAAGGATATCATGATTGATCCGGTCGAAACATTTCTCCAGGTCTATGTCCACAACCCATTCGTATCCTTCTCCTATGTACTTCTTTGCCTGTCTCACTGCCTGATGTGCATTTCGACCAGGTCTAAAATCATAACTGTGATCTGAAAATGTGGGATTATATATCGGATTCAGAACTTGAAGGAGTGCTTGCTGGATGAATCGGTCCAACACGGTAGGAATCCCGAGCATACGGGTTCCTCCTCCCTTCTTCGGCAACAGTACCTGTTTTACCGGTTGTGGCTTGTACTCTCTCTGTAGGAGCTTCCCCCGGATATCCGGCCAGTGGTGTAAAAGGCAAGGAAATTTACCATAGTCCCTTCAGGACAATCCTGCAGACCTCCCCGGGTAAGGATAACGGCCTCCGCTCCACATCCGCCGCATTTACCAAAGTACCGATTGATGGCTATGGGCTTTGTTCTGTCACGTGAACTTACCCCAGTACCCCAGCTTCCTATGCGGTTTTTGTTCATCGAATCAGAGCTTTGCCTCCGGCTTCCTTCAGACCCCACCTCACGATGGACGCCCTTGCTTTCGGCTAGCAGTTTCTGCCATCAAGACCTGCAGGGGACTTTAACCCCTAAGCCGTTGTCCATGCCGGGCACACGTAAAGGAACCCCGCACTTACGTACGGGGCTTTAATCCAATGCAAGCTTCGCTTGTCCTAAGTCTTCTTTTTCCTGATACCGCACGTATCTCTCTATCAACTTCTCATCCATGCCCTGATTCTATCATATTGAAAGAAGACTTAGGAGCCATTTCCATCCCCGGACTCACGTCCGCGGAATTTAAACAGGTAGTATTAAAAGTGGACTGATTTTGATAGATTTAAAGTTTAAAAGTGGACTATTACAGGCTGCTATGATTTAAGCTTCTGTTTTAAAAGGAGGTTTTAACTCATGGTTAAGCAAAGAGATAGAGGAGAACATTCTAAAGGAATTAAGCATAGAAAGGGGTCTGATTGGCAATAGAGACATGCCTATCAGATCTTATAACTACAGCTATATAAGAGATCAGCTCTGGAGCAAATACGGCCAGAAAGTTTCTGTACCTATTCCAAATGGAACATCTCAGAACAACCCCCTGTCTCGGGATCACCGTCTTTGCGAATGATGATCTGGAAATTTTTCCCGCTGTAAGAAGACAGGTTGACTGTCACCGTTCCTGACTGCGGAGCAATCTCTTTGGCTAGGACAGCGATATCCTTTGTCTTCTTTTTCTTAAGGTCAATCTTCTGTAGGTAGAGGGAAACCTTGGCTCTCGGGTCCTTATCCCACTTGCCCTTCAGTTTCCAGGAAACTCGTGTTTCTTCCTTAGGGCCTTCCAAGTTTACTGCTACTATGAAACAGAGATTCTTAACGGTTATGTTTTGTCTGGCCAGCTCCCACAATTCTGGTTTATCGAACCGGCCCTGCAGGTTATACCTCTGATCCCCGCCGCAGTTGTTGTTCACAGCTAACTTTTCATCATATTCAAAATCTCGATAGAGAGGTTTGAATAAGGCAGATCCGACGTTGAACACGATCCGCTTGTCCTTGAGATGTCCTTTTGCAGCCCTATTCATGTATCGCCACTGGGATTGGATCGGAGGTGAAGGGTCGTAATCATTAAAATCCGGACGGGTAGGCGTGCCATCAAAACAAATCCAGCCGTAGTGACTTCCCAACCACACTTGTGTGTACCGATGGCCGCTGGAACATGTGGCGGTCTCGCCTTCATCCAGAAGTCCATTCCCGTTTGAATCCCATGTTTTCGGGCCATGTTCCGTACCTGTCCCCAACCATCGTGCCGGAATACCCAGGTAGCGCATGGCACCGGCAAGCATGACACTGGTCCCTGAACAGGCAATGATCTGGTTTTTGTCATAATCCCGGCCAGAGAGTTCGATTTTCAAATTCCCTGGATTGGCATCATAGTGGTTTCTATCATAATCTACGGCCGCTGGTTTCCGCTTGGACCGGCCAGGGTAGTAATAATGATCCTGGATGTACTCCAGAGTATTGCGCGCTGCCCAGTAAGGATTGTTCATGTCGGCCGGAACACCGTATTTCTCCTCGATATGAGCTTTGACCCTCTTGAAGAAGCTGTCATAGGTTTTTGTGTCAGTCAGGTTGAATAGTTCGGGATCATCAGCCAAGTAATCTGTCCCTTTTAAAGCCTCGGTGTTCTCATCAACCCGGTGGGGATAGACATATTTGCGGTAAGCATTGGTCCAGATATCTATTTCGTACTGCGAGGAATAGGTTCTAGATGGTGCATCGGCGTATTCGACAAGTTTCATGTACTGGCGGCTGGAGTTATCATCTGCAGGATCGTAGGTAAAATTTTTGATGGTAGCGTTGACAGCTCCGGATAAATCAGAAATCTTCTCCGTCTTAGGCCAGACGCCCTGATTATGGAATTGATCATAGGCGTATGGTCTTGAATAATAATGATATACTCTTCCTGGATTAGAGGAGGCATCTCTCTCAGGTTCCGTTTTTATAGTCATAATGAGGTGGCGTAAGATGTGGGATCCTTCATAAAAAGCATCCAGATTTTTGGTTACGTTCACCCGATGCACACGATCTGCCCCTGATACACTCTCCGAAACCCAAAGGGCCTCTTTGCCAAAGGCCAGACCCCAATAAGGATGATCCTCCTCGGCTGCCATCGGGCGATCAAAATGAAAAAGCCCCCGTCCGGTTCGGGCATCTGCACAATAGATGTAATTGCAGCCGACTGTACCCCAGAGATACCTCGCTCCTTCAAACTCCATTGAGGCCAATCCCCTTGACGGCAGGTGTCCTGAATCGGGCATTTGTCTGATGAACTCGAGCTTCCTATCATAAGCCTGGTTCCACTCCAGCTGGATGATCCCCCGCTGGACACGAAGATTGCGGTCTTTATATCCTGTGGCATCGAAACTGACGAATATGTTTCCGTTTTCATGGGTGACATCCAACAATTCTCTGTCGCCGATGCAGAATGTGTACAAAGACAAGTTCACCGTTGAAGCAGTACCATCAAAAACGTTATACCTCCAGAGCTGGGACTTAACTTCTTCTTCTGAATCATCCCAATTCAGAAAATAAAAAATGCTCTCATTGTTCTCAAGGGTATAAGCCAGTCCTCGCGGGTTTACGATAGGAGTTTCATCCACATCCTTGGGTAGATCATAGATCTTTAGGTATTCCAACTCGTCCTTTCCCGTTTTTGAGTCCTGATGCAATCGATAGACAAAAATCTTCCCGCAGCGGTCAAGCACAAAAAGTCGGGGAGTATCACCAGAAACATCATCAAAGGCCAAGCCTCTGATGTCCTGGTTTTCATCGGCTAAAGTGTAGACATTCTCGCTTTCTCCGATAAGCGGTGCTTTTTTTGGTGTGGAAGACAGCGCAAAGCCTACCACTGCGATGAACAATATACTTATGAAAATTCGAAGGATTTTCATGACTCCCTCCTTAAAAATTCATATTCATTTCACGATGTAAAACTTTGTCTGCCGGCCATCCAAGAAGTAGGTGCCTTTCGGGGTAAAGGCCACCACTTGCTCTAATGCCATGCGTAATTCCGCACCCCCCAGTTCAGGAACTGGACAGGTCACACTTAATTCTGCTGTGAACGTACTGTTAAAAACCAGCTTGACTTCTCCCCTGCTGCCTGTATTTTCCTGCTCCCAGGGAAGGCCGATCAGCGGACCGGGTTCATGAAGATAATACCCGATCGAGTGAGAGTAAATCTTGGGTTTACAGATACTCTTTTCCTGCGCGCTTTTTAATATATTGACTAAGATCTGGTTGCCAGTAAGTCCCTCCTTGAATTCTGCGCAGAAAATATCCTGGAGCTTGTTCCCTTCAGCCATCACTTTCTTGAAACCTTCAGGCACATCCGTCTCTCCAGGGCGGAGGACATAAGCCCATTCGGCATGATCCGTGTAATAGCGCAGATAGTAAATCCCAGCATCGCACTGAAGGAGATCGCCGCGTCTGATAACCGTATCGTCTTTCCCGTATTTTTTCAAGACTTGTGGATCGCGAGCCCTTATCCGGAACCAAGGCCAGGCATAGCGTTGAAGGCCAAGATCCGCTACTTGCTGCAGGTAGTAATAAAGAGTATCTTCGGTCGTCGTCACACCCGGTGTGATGACTTTTTCAGAGAAAGTCTCGGCCATCAAAGCATGGGTAACGCTCACCACCCTTTCGTAAAGCTCCAGATCTTCGGGAAGCATAGTCTCCAGCCAGAGAGTAGCCAGCTTCTCGGCTGATTGCATCCGCTCGGAATATTTAGGCCCGATGCTTTCCTCGACTTTCTTCTTCAGAAACGCCGTTAGCCCGTCAGCCGCCCAGATTACCCCTGCCACGTTGATTCCGATTTTCTTGGGGTCTCTTTCGTGGACGATTCGTGCTAGGCAATCCCACTGGCTCTCTTTTTTTTCGTTGTCCCAGGCCCGATAATCCCAGACATTCTGGTGCAGGTCTTGCATGTTTGTCCGCGAAATATTCAACCGTTCCACTTCACCAGCCGGCCGATGCTGGTAGAAGACAAGGATCTGGGTGATCGGGCACCAGACATCATAAGGAATCATAGTCTGGAAAACAGGATCCAGGTTGTCTTCGTTGCAGACGATTAGCCACATGTCAAAACCAGTTTTCTCCATCACTCTGGGCAGGATCTCATCCAGCCGCATTTTCGTAATTTTTTTGATGACCGCAGCCCTTTCCCGAATGCTCAATACACCGGGAATATTCTTGGTCTGGGAGAAAAGAAGAAAGGAACTTGACAGAAACAATGCACTTACAAAAAAAATGGTGATTTTACGCATGTTTCCTCCTTAAGAATAAATTGAGATTTTTTCTATCATGTTGTTTTGTTAACTTAGTTTTAATCTGATTATTTCCCTTGATATCTGGTTTCCCACTGCAAATGCCCATCGGGACCGTATTTCAAGGTCACAAAATCAAAATCGGTCTCACCGCCATAGCTGTAACCTGTCACATAAACACAACCTCTAAAATCCACAACCATTGCCGTGGCCGCATCTTCCTGGCTGGTAGAGCCGTCGTATTTCGCCTCCCAGAGCTGGCGGCCCTGGTGGTCGTATTTGGTGAGGAAATAATCACGCCCTGTTTCCAGGCCTCTGCTGTATCCCGCCAGGATAACATTCGATTCCGGATCTAGGGTTATGGCCTGAGGCACATCAGCCCCATTCCCTGTTCCGTTGTACCTGGCCGACCAAACCTGATTCCCCTCCTCGTCATAGCGAATTGTCAGACAATCCACAGCCGTTCTTTGACCAAAGCTAATCCCCGCGACACATACGCCGCCTGTGGGAATAACCGTTAACTCTAATCCGCGGTCGATACGGTGCGATGGCCCGTCATACTTGGCCACCCATCGCTCATGGCCTTCTGCATCATAGCAGACAGTGACAAAATCAAAATTGGTCTCCCGGCTATAGCTATAGCCTGTTACATATACATTGCCTTCAGGATCCACCCCTATAGCCTCGGCGGCATCAAAAACCTGTCCTGGCCCTGCATACCTGACCAGCCACTTCATTTGTCCGCCTGCATCATACTTGAGTGTGGCCATGTCATAAGAGGACTCTCTCGTACGATCGACTCCTGTGACTAGAACATTTCCCACCTTATCCGCAGCCAGCGTCTCACACACATCATCGCGGTTGAGGGGAGAATTGTAGCGGGCCTTCCACAAAAGCCTGCCGTCAGCGCTGAACTTCAGGACAAGATAATCATGCTCCGTTCCAGGGCCGAAACTGTATCCGGCCGCCGCTATTCCGCCGTCAGGGGCAAGTGTCACAGCATAGGCATAATCATCCCTCTTGGCAGGCCCATCATACCTGTTCACCCACAGCCTATGTCCGTCCTTGTCGTATTTGACGATTGTTGCGTCAAGTGAGGAGCCTATACCGTTGCTGTGTCCCGCAACATAGACATTACCTTCGCCATCAAGTTCCAAATCCTGGGCGTAATCTGTACTGTTCGCAGGACCGTTGTAGCGTTCAGCCCAGATGAGTTCTCCCTGTGCATCATACTTAAGGGTGATAAAATCAAAATCAGTCTCCCGGCTGTAGCTATAGCCTGTTACATATACATTTCCCTTCTGGTCAACCGCAATATCCTGGGCCATATCCAAGTTGGCTCTATCTCCACCAGCCTGGATATCTTTACAATTCCAGACTCCAGCATCTTTTGACCAGAGAAATCCGATGATAAAAAACATAAGGGAACAAAACGAAATGAAAACACTTCTCCATATGACATTTGTCTTTTTTAAACTCATAGTATATTCATTGCTCCACAATCCAAACACTACAAATCAGGATCATGTGTCTCTCTTCGCAGTTCCTTCAATCGCCTCCTGAGCATCTCGACTTCGGCCCGATGACTGGGGTCATGGATCAGGTTGTTCATTTCCTGGGGATCATTTTGGAGATCATAAAGCTCAAACTCCTGCGGTTCTTCAAAATAATGGATGTACTTCCATCTTCCGGTCCTAACCCCTCGGTTCATCCGGCCGGAATGGGCGCCGGGGTATTCATAGTACTCATATAAAAAATCTTTACGCCAATCGGTCTTTTTTTCCTCCAGTACGGGCCTTAGGCTCCTGCCGTCAAAATCCTCGGGAACAGGGATTCCTGCCAAGTTGAGGATGGTGGGGGCGATGTCAACATTGAGGGCCATTTCAGATATGACCACACTCGACCTGATGATTTTCGGATACTTGATAAGCAGAGGCACGCGAATCGATTCCTCATACATGAACCGCTTGTCGAAGAAATGGTGCTCACCGATAAAAAAACCGTTATCTCCGGCGTAAAGAACGACGGTATTTTCTTCCAGGCAGCGTGCAGCGAGCGTATCGAGCACCCGGCCCACATTCTCATCCACTCCTGCCAGACAGCGGTAATAATCCTTGACAAATGTTTGATAATCAGGGGCGTCGGCAAAATCCCCGATCTTCATGTTGGCATTCTTCACCGCATCCGGCCGTCCCCGATAATCATCAAGGAAATTGTCCGGTTCGGGTATAACGTCATCAGCATAGAGGCTCTTGAACCGCTCAGCCGGCTGAAAGCTCCTGTGGGGCGCCTTGAACCACAAGAGAAGACAAAAGGGTTTGGAGTGTTCTTTTCTTATGAAATCAATCGCTTTATCAGTCAGGATATCGGTTACATGGCCTTTGTATTCCTTTCCAGGCCCATAATTTTCAGAAATGATTGGATCATAATACGACCCCTGTCCCTTAAACCCGAAGTGGTAGTCAAACCCCCGATTCCTGCTCAGGTCAATATTGTGCCATTTTCCGACAAAAGCGGTTTCATACCCCGCATCCTTCATAAGCTCGGGAAAAGTCTCATGTTCTATGGGCAGAGCCATTCCGTTTCGGCGAACACCATGGTTATGGGCGTATTTTCCGGTCAAATAGCTGGCTCTGCTGGGGCCGCAAAGGGAAGTCGTGACAAACATATTCGCAAAACGCACTCCCTCCCGTGCAATCCTGTCCGTGTTCGGTGTCTTCAGAATAGGGTTTCCCGCACAGCTCATACCATCCCAGCGCTGGTCGTCGGTTAAAAAAAAGACAATATTCGGTTTCCAGCTGGGCTGTGTGCGGCAGGAAAATAAGCTCGTAGTCAGAACAGTGCCGAGCAATCCCGCTGAGGAATATCTGAGAAATTCTCTCCTAGTCAAATCCCGCTTGAGTTTTAGAGTTATTTTTTTGAGACTTTCTCCAGTCAGAGCACAATCGTTTGGCACAATCATTTGTACTATTTATAATTTATATAAGGCTTAAGATCAATTGTCAAGAGAAAAAAATGGATTGAAAATTTAAATACCGAGCCTTTCAAAAAACATGAAATTTGGGAAATGAGATTACCGTCATGGATTTTCTGTCAACTGCTGCTTTTCTCTCCTTCATACTCGTCACAACAGGAAAATCGTCCTGGGCAAGGACAGGAAATGCGGCTGCGAGAAAAATCAAACATGCCAGAAAACTGAGTGCAAACTTTTTTGTCATCATTACTCTTTTCAATATGGGCCAATATATTATTTTTTACTCCCCATCTGCGATAAAAAATCCCGGCCGAAATGGTCGAGCATGCGGTTGTAGGCTTCGGCTGCAGCCCCGTTTCCCCAGTCGTAAATGGTGAATACTCCCATTCCTTCGCCTTCAGGGCTTGTTCTTCCTCCATGGCCGTAGTTTTCCATGGTAAATCCATAGTCTTCGGGTCCGAAGAAGGGATGTTTTTTCTCCCACTGGGCCTTTGTTTTGTCGTTCTCCGGACAGTACATCATGACAAAAGACGACCTCAAAGCAGCCAGGCCCCTCTGGATGTATTCCTCCATTCCGAGCTCCCGCCCGTATTTGACGATGATCTCGGCAAAAAGACTTTGGCGTGAGTCGAGCCATTCTCCGTCACAGTTCATGACCCCGAAGCCGCCAAGCACATCCACATACATGTAAGGAGGCTGCCAGGAAGCCTGGGTCATCAGCATCTCGTCCAGAACCCGCTGTCCGTACTCGAGATATCGCTCTTCTCCAGTGATTTGGTAAGCTTCGTACAAGGCTTCCGTGGTCCAAAACATGCAAAAATTACACTGCTTGTGCATGTTGTTGCGTACCACTTTTTTTCCGATAAGCTCATTGTTTCCGTAGCTTGAACTCGACCAGTAAGTCTCAAAATCCTCCCACTTCCCCACAGGAATGATCTCTCGGATCACGGCTTCAAGCGCTTTGAGTGCGGCATGTTTGTATCTTTCCTTCTTTGTCATCTCTCCCAGCTTCAAAAGGAAGGTTGCGGACATGGAGGTTTCGGGAGATTGATCCAGAATGCCCAGTGATTGCAGCGTGTCTTTGTTCAGCCAGCCTGGGAAAAAGCCCGCCTCATCTTGAAGCTCAAGAAGGCTTTCCGCATAGGTTTGGGCATAATCCAGAAGCCTCTTATCTTTTTCAAGCTCATCATACCAGCGAAGCATCAGCAGTGCTGTCCAACTCATGTCTAGGATGTGGTAGGGAGCGATACGCACATCCCTGATCCTCGGCTGGTCTGGAGGCCGGTTCACGGGATTCCGGTCGGAGTTTCCCCAGAAGGCTGTTTTCCATCCTTTAGACCGGTTGTATTTTTCTCCTTTAATCTTCACTATCTTCATTTCAGTGGCCACCACCGTGTCAAAAAAGCCGTTTTTCATCGGCGCGGAGAGTGCCAGTTCCTTGGTCAGGAGAGCCTTCTCGAGAAAGTTCCTGTTTCCAGTGTGGCGGGCGTATCGAAAAAGCCCAGAGGCTGATCGCAGGGAACTGAACCAGGCTTGATTCCAGATGGAACGGAACTCCCTTTCGTTGACTTCGCCGGGATAGTTGGGACTCTGTGTAACATTAACAATAAAAACCGGTGCTCCTACCTTTCTTCCCTTTAGATCAAATTCCTGCCAAACACTCTTTTTCCAGGTTTTGAACGCCCAGTCGTAGGTGTATTTCAAATAAGGTTCTAGATTCGGAGGAAGAGGCTGTCCAGACTCAAAAAGAGACTTTCCCCAATGTTTCCACAGAAACTTCAAGGGCCTCCGCCAGGGATTTTGAATATCCTTCTCGTCATCGGAAACAAATACATAGAATCCAATCTGATGTTCCCCTGCAGGATAGACAGCTCCCGGTTTCCTGGTAAAAAACAATCCTCTTTTGACCTCGTAGTCGCTCATTCCCAGGGTCAACAAATTGTTAGGGGCATCAAGGTCCATGTACCACCGAACCGGAGTCCCCCTGACCATAATCTCCAGATCAGGAACAAGAGTGAGAAGCATGTCTTGTGTAGAAACAATCAGTGCCGGCGACCGGAAGACATGCTGGTCGATAATGTTATCTTGTGCGGGTGTCAGATGGGGAGCCCAGTGGAAATCAGGATTGAAAGCGAGGTGAATGCGGGCCTGCCAGTCGTCCTGCTGCACAGCGCAATCGAGATCAAAATCCAACCGGATAAAGTATGTCCTGTCATCGACTTTTTTAAAATTTATTACAGGTTTTTTCTTGCCAAGGTTATCCCACTCCACTGCCTTCACGTAAGATTGAAGCGCATCAGGTACTTCAAGAGTATTCCCCTTAGAGATTGCTTCATGCCAGCAGCTCGCCAAGCATAGAATAAAAACAAACGAAAAGAAGAAGAGCCATTTTTTAACAATCCCCACCTTCATTTATTTAGCTTTTTCCAGGACCAGACAGTCAATGCCAATCTTGTATCCCTCTGCCACTATGTTTTTAGATTTGACCATAAACTCGAAAACATTATTCCCTCTCATCAAAGTGATTTCACCCAAATCAAAGGCCTTGGGCGGCCATATGGACCTGGTGAGGTCGTCAGTCTTCAAGTATGTATCGATAAGCTCGCCTGCTGGCTCTCCATTGACATAAAGCTGTACGATACCATAATCAGGAGCGCGAACAAAATAAACCTTAATTTTATATTTTCCCATGAGGTCTACAGAGACAGACAAGGAAAATTTCCCTTTCCCACCGGAATTAAAAAGAAGCATATGGTCACCGCTCAGGTTGGGCATGACTTTCTCCACAACAGGCCTAGCGTTTTTCCCAAGCTTGCTTTCAAACCCAAGAATCCCCAGATCTTCGGCCTCAATCGCTCCCTGGACATGCCAGCGGCCCTTGCTCGGATTCCATGGCTCATTGGCCATTATTTTCTCCAGTCTCGGCCAGGGCGAATGGATCTTTTTCTGGTACCAGAAGCCAACGCCGGAATAATATCCCCGTCCAGTATTGGGCAATGGGCTGATCCACGGCCAGTGCTCGATCTCGAACTTAAAGGACTTCCGGAAAGGTATCGGGTCCAAGATATGAAACCTGTAAGCACTTAGCTTCCGTCCGATACCGCGCTCCTCAAGGAAGGGCACACCATGATACAAATCGCTAAATGCCCTGAAACCCCAGGCATCGCAAAAATAATCCTCGGTTCCTGTTCCCAAGAAAGACACTTTGCCGTCCACGGTGATGATATCATCGCCTTCGCCGAACCAGCCAGGTGTCCGGGCCCGGTGCCCCATAACCACCCCCACAAAATGGCCTTCTCCTTCGGCTTTGGCCAGCAGGATGGGCTTTCCGCGCTCAGCAGGATCAGTTTCCAGGAATCGGGCGTGAAAATAATGTATATCTTTTATAGCCTTGGCATAAATTTGATAGTCGATATAGAAATAAAGCGAAACAGTTTCCCTTTTCACGTTTTCCTCAGATTGAGTAGCACTCACTGTAATTCGTGCAGACTTATTGAATGGCATGTACCACCAGCAGTTGCGTGAACGTCCTTCAGATGAAACCTGGACAGGGACGCTGTTCAGCGGGGCGTTTACGCCCATGGCGACACCGAAAAAATCTCCGATAGGTGCTTCTACGCTAGGATGATCGCTTTCTTCCCAGTACATCCGTACAATCAGATCATAGCCTCCGCCCCGGTGAGTTGTCCATATATGGGTGATGGCACCTGGACCTTTGATCTCTGCAAGAGTCATCTCTTTTCCCGTTGTGGGAATCCAAAAGTTGTCGCGTGGCCCGCCTTCTCTGTTGTAAGAGCTGATGCGGGAGGCAGAATACGCTTGGGATGTGGAGAGAAAAGCCATGGGATTCTGGACCGCCCCAAACTTCGAGGGCGGCGGAACAGGGCCAGGCTCCGGTTGAGGGAAAAATCTTTTCTGTGCCATGATGCCAAGAAAAGAAAGGGCAAAACACAGGACAAGAATTTCAAACAGATAGGCTCGCTTTTTTTTCATTTCTATCTCCTTTTCATTTTTAGGCTCCACCGGCCCTGTTTCTGAAGATCTATGGAGAACCGGCGATGACCTTTTCGATAGCCTCTGATCCGAGGCCTCTTTCTTCTATTTCTTTTTAGGCTCCCAATGCCGGGACCGTGAGCCACGGGATTTTCGGGTGGCGGTTTGCTTACCGGTGATATCCTGAGGCAGGCTGGTGAGGTATCCGGGAAATCCCTGGGCCGTGTCTTTGACTTCCACAAGCCAGGCATCCGGAAGTTTACCCTTCATGTAGCCCTCGTAAAAGCCGCCTTTTTTTCTAACCATGAACTCGGGGTACCAGACCAAATCCCGCCAGTAAGGCTCATCATCATTGTACACATACCAGACTTTGGCTTGGATAATCTTGTTGAGAGACTGGATACGGGCTCGAAACAGCGTCCCGGCCTCGACTTGGCGGCCGCCCCACTCAAAGCCTTCCTCGACTTTTCTGTAGCTCAGGTCGCTGATGCGGCTTAAAGGCCTTCCCTCGAATACATGGACAACCCACATCCTCCAGTCCATGAAATGCTTCTCAGACATCGAGGCATGCCGATAGTTGGGAATGTATTCGACCGTCCATGACCCGTTCATCATCTCCTGGATCCGGTTGATGTTGTACATCCGGTAGCCATCCTCGTTCGTGGCGCCGATGTAGAGGACTTTGGCCTTGACCCATTTTTGGAGACGAGCCGGCGAAACGGCCTGCCAAGGCTGCTCTCTCGTGCTCCCCCATGTCGATTCATTTCCCATAAAAACAACGCCAGCAATCCGTTCGGGATCCACGGCAGCGGCCACATAGGCCGAGGTCGCTCTTTTACTGTGTCCGCCGATTACCGCACGGATTTTGTCTTTTTCCACACCGAGTACTCTTGCCATGACATCGAGTGCCCTCAGGTAGGGCACAGCAAGACGGAAATAAGGGTGGTCCACAGGGTCCTGTGTCTTCTGGCGGTATTCCCTCAAAAAGCCTATGGATAGCTCCTGGCCGCCCGTGCCGTCATATTCTCCGGGAACCGGGCAAACCATTGTCGGGTATCCGGTCAAGGCGGCGATGGGCTCTCCGTAGTTCCCGAGAAAGGGATTACGCCAGGGACCGGTGGCCAGTCCGTCCCAGCTTCGCTGTCCGACAATCACCACTTTTCCCCGCTTCTCCGGTGAGTTAAAGACTTCAGGATCGGCCGGCATGTAAATCACACAGGGATGTCCCCATTTTCGGCCTTCCATCTCCTGGCTGTAAAACTTCAACTCAATACGCCGAAGCTTCGCCAGAGGCACAGAATCAGAATTAACAATCTCATCCTTTTCAACAACATAATCAAAAGGAATCAAAGTTTCCTGGCAGCGTTCCCACAATTCTTTGGGCGAAGGAAGATGACCTTCCTGGCTTATCTCCTGATCAACCCCTTTGATACCCACCCAACAAAAAATGAATAAAAACATGACTGATATAAGCTTTTGATATGTTTTTGCCATCAGGATTCCTTTCGCCAGATTTCAGCGATTTTTTTGAGATATTCCTGGAACATGTCTTTTGGAACTTCTGTCCGAGCATCGATCAGCACAGCCTTTTGTTCGCGGGAGAGCCGTGTTGGACTTCCCACCACAAAAAGCGGAGACTCGACCGTCCGGTTGTCCGGGAACACAAATCGGGCTTTAACTGAAGGAAGGCACAACTGAGATAGTGCGGAGGAAGAGGCTCTCACATGGAAGACCGCATGCCGCCAGCCATTAGCTGGACAATCTACCTTGATTCCCTCTTTCTCCTTTACCACCCAACCGTCTGGAACGTCCAGGGCCACTGTCCCCTGTATGCTTGTTTCTGTCTCGTTGTGCATCAGGATGGCGAAATCGGTCTCCTGGCCCGGATAAATCACCCTCAACTCATCATCTCCCACCTGGAACCGGAATTCACCCGGAACTTGAGGATTGATGACCCAAACAGGACTGGACCAGGCCTGGCCGCCGTCTGCTTGAATCACCCGTACGTAGTAATAGTTCTCCCGACGAGTGAGTGGTTCATTATCCTCCCACTCCAAGTCCACTTTTTCGTTTTTCACCGCCCACTTGCGTATACTCCGTCCGTTCCGGAAGAGGTCGATTTCCACGAGAGAAGCTTCTCCGACCGCCTTGATTTCAACCTTTCGTGATTCCTTTTCCAAAATGAATTCTTCACCCATGAACCGGCCGTTTACCAGGACATCCAGGAATATGTGCTCACCGGAAGTGGCATAGACTCGTTTGTTTTTGAGACTCTCAAAAATGGCTTGCCTGTCCAAGCTGGGGGCAAAAACGGCTGCCAGCTGTCGGCCTCCGTGATCACCACTCGCCACAAAGCCCCACCGCATGCCTCTGTCCAGCCCATCCCGAACATAATGTCCCCGGACACGCGTACAGTCGTTGTGCACTTCAAGGCCTGTGAAGCATCCTTCATACTCATAGCTCCCACGCGCCTGGGCGATTTCGATCAGAGGAACCATCTCCGGGTCATAATAGTTCCAAGAAATCCATGCCATACGGCGGCTGGTGTGATGGGCAAAGGTCAGTACATTTTCTACTCTTCCCGCTGTCTTCCTCAAAGCATCCCAGAGTTCGAGCGGGGTGTTGTAACTCGGGTCACTGGCGCTGAAGTAATAATCTCCTTTTCCCACGTTGCGAAAAATAATATTGTAATGACCCCGGTAAAGATTGCCTCCTGCGTCGAATTCACTTGTCCATTCAAATCCGGTGAAGGTGATAAACTCACCAGGCAGGTTGTACATCTGGGCTGCAAGCTGGGTCATGTGCCAGGTGTGATCGTTCTGATGCTCTGCATGGTCGATAGTACACATGAAGTCCAAACCACGCACAAAGTGCGTATAATGCTGGTTCTGGTCGATTCTTCCGTTTCTCCGGCCACACCCGGAGATCTCGCTGTGCTGGTGCAAATCCCCAAAATAAACCTGAAGAGTTTTCCCCTTGTATGTAGTTTGGTATTGGGAGAAGGTCTGCGGTTCCGGGAACTCGACTGCTTTCCTTTCTAAAGGAATCAAACGTGGAGATCCACCTGTTTCCAATTCAGGCATGGAAGCAACAGCGATGAAATCCGGTCCGTCCATATGTGTCCAGCTCGGATTATCCAGGAAACCTTTTTTCTCACGATCGTGCTGAGCCCAAGCCGTCCAAACCCTCCCTTCTGGGTCCTCAGCTAAGGACAGGAAAGCTTTGTAGCTTTGTCCCTTCAACCAGGCCAGTCCATGATTGATCCATCCCTCTGTTCCCAGGCTTTCACAGATCGGACAAAAATAACGGCGCGGCCTGGAATAACCTGTAAAGCTTCGGGAAGTAAGCCAAACCGTACCTCTACTGGAGCAGAAAACCGTCGGCATCAGCCCCATAGCCGGGTCCTGGGGTGTTTCAGCGGTCCACCATTTTTGGCCGTCGGTGACCTTAATTACCCGCGAAGGATTTTCCACACCATACACTTTGTCAAGCTCATAAATCGGCCGGGCTGTCTGTTCCCAGGATACGGAATCGTCATCCAGTTGGCACATCAAGCTTTCATATACGACCCAAGCCCGGCCCTCTCCATCTACAGAAAGACGCGGATTTCTGTTGACTCCTGTACCATCGTCTACGGTAAGCAGGGAATCATCTTTCCTGTCAATACGCTGAAGTAAGACAGACTGGAAGCCATGCTGAGCGGCTGTCCAGGTCAGCCACACCTCTCCGTTAGGACCTTTGTCTATACAGGGTGAAGAATAGGATATTTGGGAACTCTCAGGCTTTATGGACCGATAAGGAATCTCCTTATCCGATCCTGCACTAGGAGTGACAAGGATCTGGCCTTCTCTCTCCCAGGCCGCCCATAGTTTGCCTCTCCTCATAACTGCAGAAGGATGAAAACCCGGGCTCAAGACCTGTGGTTTGTCCCAGCCTTGCTGGGTCTTTGTGGTTTGCTTAACGAACCACCGCTGTCCATCGTAAGAAGAGTAAACAAGAACAGGCTTTTTTTGTGAATTAACAAGAAGTTGAGGCTCAACCTGGTCCGTCAAAGTGGGATCAGGATAAGAGAGCACTGACCACTTGCCTCCAGAACGGGAGCAGACAGCAATCTTAAAGCGACCTTGCTGATAAGAAGGCCAGGCCATCCAAAGTGTGCCGTCTGACGCGAAAGCGATGACCGGAGGGTTGCTTCGCGAATCTTTCGGCGTGTTCAGCCGCACCAAATCAGACGGCAGGCAATAGCCTGCACACAGAAGCAATACACAAATACTAAAGACCCAATATTTTTTCACGATAAACCTCTCTTTAAATATAGAAATTAGGGGATATGATTAGGGGATATGCATAAATCTTGATTAGATCTGGTACGGTGTGTCATAATTTGAATCGGAAGGATAAGATGTGTGTCTGTGCGCGATTTTCCGTTGAGCACTCTGGAGATAGTCGAGTAGGAAAAACCTGTCACTTTTTGGACTTCTTTAATGCTCATTTTCTAAATAAACTTTAAAAATTTTTGAACAAACGTTCTGCGCAATCATTTATTCTATGATATGCTTACACTTCAAACATGCCATTTGTCAAGAAGAAATATTCATTTTATCTACAGAAAATATACTCCCCAGACCGTTTCTTTGCTCTGCTGCATTCCATCACTGTTATTGGAGATCATCTTGGTGAGTTAAAAACGGTTGCCGAAGAATTGGGGATTCCCTTTGAATGCAAGGACCATTGCACATATGATGAATTACAAACCGGCAAAGGTATGTAAAAGGGGCAAGATCATTTCTTGATCATTTCTTCGAGTTTGGGAATAAGATCCTTAATGATAGACGCTTGGGGATCATCTGGTGCCAGTTCAAGAAATTTCTTAAAACTCTCTATCGCCATACTATAATTTGTGAGATTTAAGTAGGCATATCCTCTCTGTCTGTAAGGAGGAGCCCAATCACTATTTATTTGAATCGCCTTATCATAATATTCAATGCCTTTGGCGGCTTCGCCCTGCTTAAAAAAGATCTCCCCGACTTTGAAGGTCATGGTCTCATCTCCAGGGAAAATATCGATGGCTTGCTGGAGATAATCCTTAGCTCTGTCAACATCACCTTTCAATATATAAATCTCACCTATTCCGGCTAGCGCATGGGCTACATTTTCATCTCCCCCAAAGGAATTTTTCTCTTGTTTTGCCTTTTCCAACATCGTCTCAAAGACCGCAATGGCTCTATCATATTCACCCATTTCTTTGTAACAATTTCCAATGTTGATCTGAACCTGATAAAAGCTTGGAGTCTTCTCAAGCAACTCTTCAAATTTCGCAACAGCCTGCTCATATTTTTTCGCCTCAAAGAGCTGATTGCCCTCTTTAAGGAGAGTGGCACCAATTTCATCCTGAATGGCAGTTCCTTCTTGGATAACTACCTTTTTGAGGGTGATATTGACTGGGGCGTTATTCTGGGAAAATTGGCTGACCTGGAGTTCCAGAGTAAACGGTTCGTAGCCTTCCAACTGAGCAACGATAAGGAAATATCCGGATCCTAAACCTCCAATCGCCCAATTCCCTTTTTTATTGGATTTGCTTTCAAATTTTGTCTTATAATCCAGATGTTCAGCTGTAATCTTCACATCTTTCAAGGGGTTCCCCGAGTCATCTGCGACTGTTCCCCGAATACGTCCTTTCCCCCGACCCTGCTGGCCAAAATTCAGGGTTACCATACAGACCAAGAGCGTAAATATCATAAGAATCAGGAATGTGTTTCTCTCTTTCATGCGGTCCTCCGAACTATGAAATTTGAGATTTTATTCTATTTTATCTCATCAAGATTTTCAAGCAGACCAAAATTCCGTCCCCCCAAAGAAGAAAAAAAGTCCTTCAGGATATGTTTTCTGTTGTTATTAAGGCAAAATTTCCCCTTGATAGAGTAAAAATATAAAGGTAAAAGAGAAGTTAAAACAAGGTGTTCCAGGAGACAATCATTTCTTTAATGAGATTTATTTGAACGGACACTGGATAGATTTGGATCATTACAGAATTTCTGATAACTGGCTTAATCATCCATTTTTAAAAAACATACATTTCAATAACTGGCATGACATCGATTTTTCACATCATGGAGGGAAGTCTACGATTTTTTATCAGTCACTTTTTTCCAGACGCGGAGGAAGTTTCCACCCATGATTTTCTTAATATCCTCATCGGAATAGCCTCGCTTCTTCAGCCCGCAGGTAATATGGGGATAGTCCTGGGCACCCTGGATACCCACCGGAGAGGGGGTCCGCGGATACATGTCTGCACCCAAGCCGACGTGTTCGACGCCTGCAATTTTGACAGCATGGTCGATGTGATTGAGAAGGTCTTCAATGGTCGGCAGATTCTCCAAAGGCCAATCCCTGCCTTGACTGAGGTGTTCAATGGCGATGCGGAGATCGATATCCTCGATCTGGGGGACTCTGGCAAAAATGGGTGCAGCGATGGCTCTCTGCTCACTGCGTGCTTTTGCATATTCGGATGAAAGGTAACCCACCTCAAAGACAATGCCAATCACGCCACCGTTTTTTGCCAGTGCCCGAAGCATGTCGTCGGTGATGTTGCGGCGGTGGGGATTGATGGCTCGGCAGCCGGAGTGGGAGCAGATAACCGGGTCCTGGCTCGTGTCAATCACATCATAAAAGGTATCATCTGAAACATGGGAGAGGTCGATCACCATTCCGATCCGGTTCATCTCCTTGACCACCAGGCGCCCCAGGTCATTGATTCCGTTCCAGCGAGGTTTATCTCCGCTCGAATCCGCCCAACCGTGACTGAGGTTGTGGGTTAGTGTCATCGACGAAACGCCGAGCTCGTGGAATTTGCGCAACAGGTCTAGGTTGTCCTCGATGGCGTGACCTCCCTCGATAGCCAACGGTATGGCGATCTTGCCTTGGTCTACAATCCGTTCAACATCTGAGCCCGTCCGGGCGAGCTCCACCGCGTTCGCATTCTTGGCTATGGCTTTGGTCATGGCTTCGATCAGTTGGAAGCACTGACGCGCCGCATTGTCCGGATAGAGGTAGTTCTGGATGAACAATGCAACCACCTGCACATCGACCCCACCTTCCTTCAGACGCGGAATGTCAACGTGTCCTGCGGGCAGGCGGTTTCCGATATCCAATCCCTCATAAAGGACACGATAGGCAAGATCGTTGTGGCAATCCCAGACAATCGCCTCCCGGTGCAGCTTTTCCAACTTTTTTTCATTTATAGTTTTTTGCGATGCGGGACACGGAAAAAGAAGAGCTCCGATGACTAAAATGATCAAACTAAAGAAAAGACAGTGTTTTACGTATATCATGGGTTTTCTCCTCGAAGAAACAGTCATTTTACGATAAAACCTCCAGAATTGTCAAATTTTCTCACCCCATAAGGCGCAAAATGGACCTGGCATCCTTAAAAATAAAGCAGTCTGATCTCCATATTTATCTTTGTAATCTGTGTACTCGTTCAGATACATTAGTGAAACATTGGAGGAGCTGTCATGCAGGCCTCATCGGGTAAGGAGGCCTCAGATATCTTCCCATGTTGTAGAGAAAATTAGAGAGTTAAGAGAGCAATATCCGTGTTGGGGAAGGGATAAGCTGGCAGTACTTTTACACAGAGAAAGCATAGAAATTTCTTCATCGACTGTAGAGAGAGTAATCAATCGACTGAAAGCGAGAGGAGTTCTTCGAGAGCCTATTAATACTAGATTACATTATTTTCCACAATTTCTATTTGACTACTCTTCCTTTTACATTTGATATGTTGACGCTGCCGCTTCCATCTCTTTTAATTATAACGTCTTTCTCAACACCGTTGACTCTTATGGAGCCTGATCCGTCGATTATGGTCACATCACCCAGGACATCCATTATCTCTATCGATCCGGAATTATCATCTATCGAAATTGAACCGCGAATATCTTCGAAGTCAATATCCCCCGAACCGTCATCAACAACCATATTTCCTGCTACATTAGAAACAATGATTTCGCCTGAGCCGTCGTCAATGTTCAAATTGCCTTCCACATTAGAAACATTGATTCCACCGGAACCGTCGTCAATATCCAGATTGCCTGTTATATTTTCGATGTGCATTTCGCCCGATCCATCATCAACAACCACCGCCCCATTTATGTTGTCAACAATTATGAAGCCGGAACCGTCATCGATATCCAAATCCATTACTTCCGGCATTTTTACAGTGAGATTGATGACCTTTTCCCTAAAAGAGAAAATAGAAGAAAAGGAGTTGTCAAATTTACTGATTAAAACAGCTTTATTTCCCACTTTCTTTAGAGAAAGTTTAACATTTCGCTTTATAAAATCTTCTGCCCTACTTTGACTCATTCCTCTGAGTACAATTTCAGCCTCAACTTCAATATTTCCAATTCCTTCTTTAATCCCCTGTACCTTTAAAAATCCGGCTCCACAGTCTATCTCCAACTTGTCAATTCCACTGACAGGCAGGGTCAGATTTTTTACATCCTGATGAGAATACGAAAACGTTAAACACAGAAAAAACAAGATTGTGAACAAGATTTTAGTCTTCATGAATTCCTCCAAATCTTAAAAAAATACACACACATTTCTATTTCATATCTATATACGTTTTGGCAAAATAAAAAGTTCCCTAAAAACAGAAATCCTGAATATATCGAGTGCTATTTTGACTCTATTCTCTTCTGGATTTCATGAATATAGTCAAAAAGATAACAACCAATACTAATCCTAGTATTACAACTACAATTACTAGGAAATATAAACCTTTCAGTTCTATTTCAGTCTGTTCGGAAATCACAGGCAGGGAAATACAAGATGCATAAGTACTGTTTCTGTAGACTGTGACTACAGGCGCAGGAAAAAGCTCTGGCGTATCATAATTGTTCTGGTCAGCACAGGTCACAGTAATCCGGATACTATGGCCTGCATCAAAGATATTGGAAGTGGGATGAAGGTCAAATACGAGTTCGACAGGCTCCCCCTCAGGAATAAGCTCAATGTCTTCAGCATAGCTGCGATGATATGGAAGGCCCATGTATTTAAAAGGCGGCAATGAAAGTTTCCGGTGAGAAGCTCTCAAAACCCCCTCTGTAAGGTAGTGCGAGTATCCTAAGGGATAGGTAACATGATGATGTGATGCACCTCCTGCGGGAGTCGATAGTATAATAGACTACCCGCAAGGTCAAAAACTAAATTTTGGAGGTGCACAAATGAATTATATGGGAATTGACCATCACAATGCTTAATGAGAAGGGGAAAAAGCTCAAATCCGGAAGAGTGGCAAATTACCGCTCAGAGCTGGAGAAGTTTCTTGATGGAAGGGGTGAGGTTAAAGCAGTTGTTGAAGCCGGCCGCTCGAGCTATACCATGGTAGATCTTCTGGATGAATTAAGCATTGATGTTACTATTGCCCATCCTAAGCAGGTGAAAGCTATAGCCAAGGCGAAAATAAAGACAGATAAGCGTGACTCTTTTATGCTGGCTCATTTACTACGTACGGATTTAATTCCTGAGGTATATAAACGCAGTCGTGAGAATCGTGGTTATCAGCGGATTTTACGTCAGAGGGCATTTTATGTAGGCAGTACAACAAGGACAAAGAACAAGATACGGGCGCTTTTAGCCCAGCAAGGAGAGGAACTCAGGGATAAGGTTTCTCGAAAGAAGAATCTTTTTACCGGAAGTGGAGTAAAATTTCTTAAGACATTGAATTTACCTGATACAGACAAAAAGTTGCTTTCTGCTCTTTTAAAGACTTTCTCTCATTTAGATGAGAGGAAGAAGGAGACAAACGGATTAGTTGAAAAACTATATTTACAGATACCAGAGGCAAGGCTTATCCACACAGTTCCAGGTTACGGGGTGTTTTTGTCTGTATTGACAGCAGTTGAGATAGCAGACATTGAGAGATTCTCTGAAGTTTCCAGGTTTCACTCTTATGCTGGGGTTATACCTTCTACCCACAGCTCAGGAGAGAGGACTTGTCATGGCAAGATCGTTAAGCAAGGCAACCGCTGGCTGCGATGGGCTGCGGTAGAAGCTGTTTGGCCTTCCCTTAAGGCTGATTTTGATATGAGATGTTTTTATAATAAATTGAAAAAGAGGAAAGGTCCAAATCCTGCAAAGGTTGCTGCAGCAAGGCGTATGTTGACTATCATCTTTCGGATATTAAAAGAGAACCGTCCTTATATCCCATATAAAAGATGATGATAAAAAAAATGAATCGGCTGCCTTCAGGAAATTCCTAACGGACCGATGAAAGTTGCGTTCTTGGTATAGGTTAAGGAGCCGAGACCTGATGTTAGAGTGTGTGCGGACTTAACATTTTTGTTAAGGGCACGGATAGAAGGATGGTTAAAAAAACCGAGAATTTAAGGAACAAAAAAGAGAAAAATAAAGGAGGTTCTAAAGAAAATACTTGCATCACATCATCATAGAAGGAATTTGGTTCTTTGACATGAAGCATCTCCTTTCATTAAATAATATTTAGATTATTAAAGATCGCTCCATGTGTAAACCATCTCTGTCAGTTTTAGAGGGACGTAATGCTGCAAACAAAACAGGCAGTCAACAAAAAATATTTTGGTGAGATAAGCTTCAACCCGTAATAAATAACCATGGGAATAGTTCCACAGGCTATCCATGAACCGATCAAAACACCCACACAGAGCAGTATTAAAATAGCTGGCATGGCTTTATGAATGCTGTCCACAATTCCTCTTTCCATTTCTCGCCATGAAAATCTAAGATAAAAACCAAGACAGCCTGTGATTAAAGCTGCAACCAGAAGAACCACCTGAGGACGGATGTGATAGACACCATAGCCCACTCCCAAAAGAATCCCCATAATAATTAAACAAGCAAGAGCAATTCCTAAAGTTGGTTCTCTTTTTTCTTTTTTATCTGACATTTTTTTCTTCAGTTTTCAAAGGTGCCTTTGACCAGAATTTTTCCTTCGCCGAACATTCTCTTCCCCCGAGCAATAACGTCTGTTATTTCCAATTTTTCATCAAGCAAAACAAGATCTGCATCATAACCCACCTTTATTCTTCCTTTTTTCCCCAGCTTGAGAAAGCGAGCCGTGTTACTTGAGAAAATTTTTGCTGCCCGAGAAAGATTAAGAATATTCTCTCTGACGAGGGCCTGGAATCCATTTTTTAATGGTCCTTGAGTAGCTACAGATAAACCGACAAAATTTCCCCTGTCATCAAAACGAGGAAGACTGCCATTACTGTCTGAACTAATGGTTATTCTCTCAATCGGGACGTTCTTTTCCAGGCAGTATTTCATCGCCTCTTTTGTCGGAAGGAGAATAGTAGTCCCTGCTGGTGGCTCCTCATTCGCTGTTAAATCAATATAGCCCCCCATCATGGTAAATTGAACAGCATCTTCAAGGAGGTGTTTACTGTTGACATGGGTAGGAATGATCTGGGTGATCGGAATTTCTGTTTCTTTTGCCAGACGAAAAAGATAATCTAAACGCTGCTCTCCATGCCCTACATGAAGATGAACGTGGGCGTCAATAATGCCCGGAATAATTTTTTGCCTGTAGCATCAATCCTTTGAACATCTATTCCTTGGATATTTATATGTCCGTGCTCTTCAAGTGCGATAATCTTTTCTCCGGCAATCAAAATGTCCTTTATACCTAAGGGGTCAGGAGAATAAATTTCGCCTTGTAAAACAAGAGTAATCATAATTTCCTCCTTGTAACCTATGAAATTTCATGAGAATTGTATTGCGATCAATTTTCATGATGCTTTTTATCTTTTTAAAGGCCTGTTGTTAAAGGGTCTTTTTCTTCCAGGATGAACTGATGCCAGCCTGTTATGTATGCAGATCCAGAGATCTAGGGAAGGATTCCCTTAAAGGGGCCGATTCTGACCGCCTTGATAGCCTGTCCCTCAAATTTTGTCCCGAAGACACTTTCATTCACGTAAAGTTCTTCAAGCTTCAGCCTATTCATTACATGGAGATAGGCCAGTTTTGCCCCTGTTCCGGCCCCGCAAGGCGAGCGATCTAAACTCCCTGTGCGGGATATCACCGCACTCTTTGCCCTTTTCTCGTCTATATCTTCATAAAGCATGGCCAGTTCCACCTGACAAATATCTGGATTCTCTGGATGATGGATATCAAATTGCCAGTTGGCTGCTTCGATTGTCTTGAATCCAATGTCAATTAATTCTGGGATTCTTTGTCGATCGATACAGATTCTTATCTGTTTTACATCTAGCAGGACAAAAAACACTTCACAGAAAACCAGAGCGATTTTTGAGGGAGTTTTGAATCCTATATCCAGTTCACTTTCCGCAATGAATACAAAGGCAGGATTTATCTGAATTGTTACGGAATTTAGACGGTTCTTTGAATAGCACGGCAGAAGAGAAACCAGCCCTGCAGGAGTTTCTAATATGACACAATTTCACGGATCTGGTTTTTCAATAATTCCCATCTCAAGACAGGCTGTCGCCGCACCGATAGCACACTGTGCACACACATGTTGAGATATCCTGAGTGAGTCAGAAAAAAAACACCCATCTGCGCCCGGGAATCTGAGGGATCTATTATAACCGCTCCAAATATACCTTGATGGCCCCTGGGCTCATGCAGAAGAAGTTTTCGAAGTTCATCGAAATTTTTCTTAAAATGCTCCATTTTATCTTTAACAGTCAGGCCTCTCAGCACAGGAATCCCTGATAACACGGTTCTTGTCGGTCCTCCTTCTGTGTGAGTATCAATGGTTGTTATAAGTTTCTTTATGTTCATTTTTTATTTCTCATGTCTCTCTTGAGGAATCAAGTCGTACAATCTGTAAGTTACGAATCACAATACTTTCACGGTTTAAAGACGACCTTGATTGCCCTTCCATCAAAGCAACGTTTGAATCCTTCTTCCCATTTTTCAAGTGGTAATATATCTGTCACCAAGAGCTTCGCAACAATTTTTCCCTCTGAGAATAATTTGATGGCTTCTTTCCAGGCTGTCCACTTTTGGCTGAAAGAGCCGACTAATTTAATTTCTCCGTACAAAACCTTATCCATATCAAATGTGATCGGCTGACCGAATATTCCGATCTGGGTGTATTTTCCCTGTCTCCGCAACAGGTTCAGACAATCCTTTGCCGCCTCTTCAGAACCGGAACATTCAAGAGCAATATCAACGCCTTCCCCTCCTGTCATTTCAGAAACAATTTCAGAAAGATGGTCGATGGATCTGTCAACAGTGACATCTGCTCCTAATTCCCTGGCGAGGGTCAATCTTTTTTTATCTTTACTAGTACCGGTCACGATGGCTACACCTCCGTTAGCCTTGACATACTGGAGGGAAAATAATCCCATGGCCCCGGGTCCTGTGATAAGCACGATATCTCCAGCGTCCACTCCTGTAAGTTCCTGGACAGCATGGTAGGCACAAGCAGACGGATCTGATAAGGCCGCTGTGATAAAGTCCACATTATCCGGCAGAAGGTGAACGCGTTCTTCTGGAACCACACAATAGCTGGCGTAAGCACCGTCAAAAGCGTAGCCGGTGGCTTTCCGTTCCTTACAGAGATTATAGTTTCCCGTCATACAGTAGCGGCAACGACCGCAAACCGTATGAGAATTTTCGGCAGTTACCCGTTCTCCACCCTTGAAACGTTTGACATTTTTCCCGACCTCGCTAACTATACCTGAAAATTCATGACCTATGATGAAAGGAACCTTGGTGGGAATCCCGATATCCCATGTATATATGTGCAGGTCTGAACCGCAAATTCCTACAGCTTCGACTTTTATTTTTACTTCATTTTTTCCTGGTACCGGTTCGGGCACATCGCGCAATTCAATTTTGCCTTTTCCTTCCGCGTATTTTACAACTGCTTTCATGTTGACTCCTTTTATATATTATTTCCGTATTTCATTAATATCTTTTTTTGCTGAAAATTGATGAACTAATTAACCATAAAAGCTAAGCAGTTCTTAAATCTAAAAATACTCTGAGTCTTCAAAAATCAGGATTTTTCCCTGAGTTCAATCCAAGAGGAAATCGAGAAGAATGGTCTTGCAGTAGCATTTGCGTATCCATACAATCTTTTTCCACGAAGTTTCATTTTTAAATGAATAGTATGGGGAAAGCAGGAGGTATCCTCGGTTTTGATCTCTTCATTGAAAACTCCAGTCAGAATAAAATCTTTAAAATTAACGCTATTTAATAGTGTTTCTAATTGATTTTCGATCTTCACATGAATATCGCCATCATTCTGGAAAATCATCTGAATTGGCATGACTCCGCTGTATGTTTTGATCTGTCCCTCCCATTTTCCCAATAAGGTTCTTGGCAGCGAAATTTTTTTATCTACCTTTTTCTCGGCTTTTCTTTTTTCTGCCTCGAGATTTCGAGCAAATCTTGGAAGAAGAGAAGCAAGAATTTCATTATCAATCTCATAGACGGGCTTGCATCGGCTGTTGCACAGGACAACAAGGGCGATATCCTCAGAGGGAATGAGCTTGATTTCAGTACTTACCCCCGGCATTCCACCGGTGTGAGATATGGACCGGTACCCATGATCATTCATCTTTTCGCGCCAGCCGAATCTATATTCTTTATTAGCTGCATTCGGATCCTTTTCCACCTTCATAGCATCAATTGTTTCATCTTTCAGGATTTGTTTTTGATCGGGCAGATGATTTTTGAGGTGAAACATTCCAAATCGCACCAAATCATGAGCGCTTGAAAACACAGCGGAAGCCCCTCGGTGATCAAAATCATAAAAAGGAATCGGTTTTTGATTTGCATCATATCTCTGGGCTGCATAATCCTTAAGGCCAGGTCCTATCCCGACCGATGTCCGGGTCATCCCCAGAGGTAAAAAAACTTCTGTTTTCATGAAATCTTGATAGCTCTTTCCTGATATTCGTGAGATAACATAGCCAAGAATACCAAAACCTAAATTGGAATACTGGTAAATCTCTCCCGGAGCAGCCACCAGAATTCCGTAGCGCCTGATCGTTTCCTCCATACTGGGGGGTTGATAGGGCTGGTTTTCATAAAAAAATTGCCAGTGCAAGGGAAGCCCGGATGTGTGATTCAAGACATGTTTGACAGTTGCATCGGATGCCTTACCCTCAAACGCCAATATTTTTGATCGCCCGAGATAACTGTTAATGCTCCTATTGAGATCTACCAGTCCCCTCTCGACGAGAATCATCAATCCTGTTGCAGTTATGTGTTTAGAGATCGAAGCTAAGGAGTACATAGTGTGAGGATTCGCTTTTATGCGCTTTTCGCGGTTAGCCCAGCCGAAACTTTCTTCCCATATAATTTTTCCATCTTTAGCAACAGCAACAGAAACGGAACAGGCTCCTGTTTCCTCCATTAAATCGATTATTTTTACCCGGACATTATCAAATTTACCCTGAAAAGTGGATCTTTCAGATGTATTTACTGGGAATGAGCCCAGAAGGTATTTCTCAGCCCCTAGAATATTCAGAGGTTGAATTACAGCCATAATCATAAATATTAAAAATGCATGAAAAAATTTGTGTTTATACTTCATCTTACTATCTCCTTAAAATAATTTTATTCTGTAGTAAGTTTTTAATACCTTCATTCATTTCGTCCTCCTTATTTAATACATTTGGAAAAATAAAAATCGGATTAATCTTGATCTATTATCACATCCTTTCTTGAATAGATATATTAATGCATTATGCAATTTAATAATTGAAAACATAATACATCAATTGCATTATTTCAAAATTCACCCTAGGAAGATTGGAATCTTGTTATTTTCTTCACTGGTCCTTTTCGTAAATGTAAAATTCCTCGCCCCAATGCGATGAAATGATTTTTTGGATCGAGTCTATATTCCGATTTTCGATCGCTTTCATCAATTTCAGATGATCTTTATAAGATTTCTCAATGGAGAGAGGCTCAGAAAAGGGGGAAACGTACTTTCTTAATATCGAAATTTTTTCCATAAGCTGAGCAAGCGTTTCTTGAAGATATTTCCTTTTACTTTTTTTCCATATTTTTTGATGTATTCTCAAATTTTGCTTCAAATAAAGATTAATGTTATTTTTCTTATAGTATTCACCCAATTTGACAGTCATTGCTTTTAACTCATTTATGTCTTTATCCCTTATATTTTCAAAAAATTTTTCAAAGGCTAGCTTATCAAGAACCCTTACTATTTCATAGAGTTCTTTAACTTCGACTAAGTTTGTCTCCTGAACGAGAACTTCTCTTCTGGCATTAAAAACTAAGTATTTTTCGGCTGCAAGTCTGTACAGGGCTTCTCTTACTGGAGTTGAGCTTACATTAAAGAGTTTGGAAATTTCTCGCTCTATTATTCTCTGTTTTGGTTTTAACCGGCCTTGAATTATTTCTTTTTTTAAATACTGGTAAATGGTTTCGCCGATAGTGTTTGGCAGTTTTATTACATTTTTCTTAGCCAATATTAACCTCCATTTTATTTTAAAATATATTATGCATTATGCTTTATCAAGTTCTCTTTATCAGGGCTCTGAAAAAGTCCTCATTTTCCCCTAAAGTTTCTAATAATGGCCTTAAAAATTCTAGCTATATCTGTTTTTCTTTTAAATTTTATTAAACGGCTCACTTAAATCTCCTATGTTGGTGCAAAAGATGCCTGCTGGTTGACCTTGTCCGCAAAACCTATGGCGGCCAGCTTACTTTCGAAGCCCAAGACAGCTTACCTAAAAAAGTCTTTGTAACTGTCCCAAATCGCTCAAAGAAGCATACATAATCTCACCAGACTTCGAAGGCAGACGACCATTAAAGGTTACAAACACATCCAACCTTAGGGGGTAACCGTAGACAGCAAGGACCTCACCTGGCATTCAATCGTCTATTTTGATTTGCAGTAATATTGCATAACGCCAATAGTTGTTTGTAGGGCTTTTTGCCCAGCCGGCTTTGTTGGCTGAATACGGAGTTCTCGCTTATCTGGACTCTCGAATCTGGTTGTATTCGTTTATCATGGTCTGGAGTTCTTCAGCCCTGAGAGTTGCGCCCTCTTCGGCTGCCATCATGAGTTCCTGTTGAACAACTTGGGGTGGAGGAGGACGTTCAGCATGAAAGGTGAGTTTGAGGTGGTTGATGATCTTATCGATAACTTTATGTTCTTCTATAAAAGCGATGATTGACATTTGCCCTCCACATCGAGGACACAGCAGGGGGTCAACTTCATATACCTTCCTTATCATGTTCGCCCAGCCTCTGGATGGTATAAATGAGGCTTCATCTCCAATAATAGGTGGGCAGGAAGAGTCAACTCCCGCTTTCTTCTTTTTTCCCCGATGCGCGTTGGCGTAGAGGCCGTAATAACGAATCATTACCTGACCCTTATCAGGAATATGAGATGTGACTCTGGCAATAAACTCCAGATTATCCATCCGCTCAAGCTCTGAGCTGTCTTTGCCATATTGATAGCAAACTTTACCTTCAGCCTTATCAAAGGAGAGCCGCTTGAGGGATAGGATCGGTCTTATCATGTACTTGCCTACCTGTTCAGCTTCTTTCTTGCTTCTTGCCCTGACTTTACTGTGGACATGGAAACCGGTATGCCTCCAGCGCAATATTTTCTGTATAAGTGTAAGGTTGATAAGCTGCTTACGAAGAAGCAGAGACAATACCTCCCGGGTGAAGATCTCTTGTAAAAGATCATCGTTAAAACGGGAAACACTGTGGAAACGCTCCTGCCGGTCTGAACAGCCCTCGGAAATAAGAAAATGGAGGTGGGGGTGAAGATTGATTTTTGACCCAAACGACTGTATCACGGCGATAATCCCGGGCGTAAGCTCTCTGCCTGCAACCGCCTTGAAGTATTTCAGAAGTGCCTCTTTCCCGCAGAGACAAAGGTCAGAGAGAAGCGAGCGTTTATACTTAAAGAATATCCGGAGCATCTTGGGAATTGTAAAGACCACCTGGCGGTGAGGTGTATCCAGAATAAGCTCTTCCCGCATCCACTCGCCCCACTCCTCGCGCCGTTTGGCATGGCATGAGGGGCAAAAGCCTCTCCCATGACATGAAAAATGCAATAAAAACTCTTTCCCGCAATCTCCGCATCGAATCTGCGCAAAGCCACACTTCGGATTGCCGCAATCGAGATATTTCTCTACCACTTCCTGAATGATTGGACGAAAATAGCCATATTCTCTCTCAAAACGATTCTCATATTCTGCAACAAATTCGTCAAAATAGTGAAACAGCACCCTGTAGAACACAGTCCGCTCCGGATGGCGCTGACGGTATATCCCTGCCATGACAGCAAAGATGGTTCAAGAAATGGGCCAGGATGGAGTCTCATATACGTACACCCTCTATAAAAGGCCATCTTTGATCCAGAGGCTCTTTGTAAGAATGTTAACAGAAGTTGACGTTGAAGGATTGTCGAGTCAAGAAATGTTGACAACAAGAGTTAATAGTCCTCCATATCTGACCTCCTGCATCACACCAGGTGCCAGCATAGAGATAGTCATCAAATTCGATAAAGCAATAGATGCCGACATTGGTAGTATCAAATCCATTATCTACAACCATCTCCCAGTTGATACCATCCATAGTCCGCCAGACTTGAGATCCATGAGGTCTGCTGCTGGTTCCAACATACAAATGCCCATTGAATTCTGTCATGGCCAGAATTCCACTGTTTTGTTCCATAAGACCAATCTCGAGTTTCTCCCAGGTTTCTCCGTCAGCACTTCGGCACAATTCCATTATTGTCCCATTCCAGCATGAGGCATAAATATAGTTTTTGTATACGTGAAGTGTGGAAACATCCCCGACGCCGGTCCCAAATCCACCTGACGCAACCTGCCTCCATGGAATTAGCTGGCCCTGCATGTATTGTGTGAGAAACACAATTACGGTGAGAAAAAAAATTGCCTTAAAAAGTCTTTTTAGCCCCATTTTTATAATTTACGACTGTGAATACTGCGGTATATTACTGGGAATAGACGGAATGGGTTTTGATTTTTATGAATCTTATTGGATACCTTTATATAAAGCTCATGGGTTACAATGACACGATGAAGAATAGAAGATTAATCGGCACAATTCGCAAAAATTAAAGGAGATAATGTCGATAAAGTAATATTGGTTGGTGGTCCAACAAGAATGCCCTGCGTACAGCAAAAATTCAAGGAGTTTTTTGGAAGAGATGCAGAACGTGGAGTAGACCCAATGGAATGCGTTGCAATTGGTGCAGCAATTCAAGCAGGAGTTTTGAGTGGAGAAGTAAAAGATTTATTGTTACTTGATGTAACACCTTTATATCTTGGAATTGAAACCTTTGGTGGTGTCTTTGCAAAATTAATAGAGAGAAATACAACAATTCCAACAAGAAAAAAAGGAATTGAAAATTCGAAAAGTCTTAGAGGGGCATATCGTTGTCTACAGCTCGGTCTCTCCGGATGGGCGATATTATGCCTATCCGGATTGGGATAAAGGTGGAAACCTTGCGGTGCGAAATTTTGCCACAGGAAAAAGCCCCATCCTTACTGAGGATAAAGGAGGATTTGCTTTCGACGCGAGATGGTCCCTGGATGGGAAGAATCTGGTATACGCGTGGATGAACTGGTCGAACATAAACAGAACTGAGATAAGAATAGCAGGACTTGATGGGTCCGGTTCCCGGATTATCTTTAAGAGGGGGGAACCCCCGTGTGTTCCCTACTCGTATTTCAACGTCGTTACAGGATCGGTGTTCGATGCTTTAAGGGCTTGATAACCGACCGTGATAAAGGCCACAACCCAAGCAAGGGCTCCCGCCAGGAAAAAGATCCCGATATCAAAACCTGACCGGTAGGCGAAATTCCTAAGCCATCGGGACATGACCCAGTAAGCCGCGGGCCAGGCAATCAGATTGGCCAGCAGCACCCACTTGGTGAATTCTTTCGACAGCAGGAAGGCGAGCCCGGCCGTCGACGCACACAGAACTTTCCTGATGCCGATTTCCTTGGTCCGCCGTTCGGCGGAATAAGCCGCCAGACCGAACAGCCCCAGACATCCGATGAATACGGACAAAAACGCAAAGATACCGAAGATTTTTTTCAGATTTTGCTCGGACCAATAGAGCCGGTCGAAGTTTTCATCGATGAAATAATAAGAAAACGGATAATTCGGCCGGACTTCAATCCATATGTCTTTGAGAAAGGCCATGGTCCGGGGAATATTCTGAGGGTTGATCCTCACAGCGACCTGATTCAGGCTCTCCGATGACAGAGTCATCACGATCGGAGCGATCTCCTGATGAAGCGATTCGAAATGGAAGTCTTTGACCACACCGATGATTTTTCCGTTTAGACGGCCGTAGCCGAATCCCCGGCCGAGGGCCTCTTCGGGCGATTTCCATCCGATCCTCCGGACGGCTGTTTCATTGAGAATGAAAGCCTAGTTAAAATCCGTGCCCCTTTCCTTGGAAAAATTCCGGCCGGCCGCCATTTCCATCCGAAAAGTGGGAATGTAATCGGCATCGACTCTTAATTGGGCGATGCGAAACGAGATCGGCCGGCTGGTCTCACCGCTCAGAACACGGGCCCTGGCGGAATCCAGCAGGCGGCCCGAAGGCACGCGCTTGGCGGCCGATACACATAAAACACCGGGATTGCGCAGGAGCCGGGATTTGAAAGCCTCGAGTCTTCCGACGACAGCCAGGCTGCTGGGAAGCACGACCACGTGCTCCTGGTCGAAACCGAGTTTCTTGGTCTGCATGTAATCCAGCTGTGTGCTGACGACGCCCACACAGATGATCAAAACGATGGAGGTGGCGAACTGGAATACAACCAACACTGTCCTGAAGGAAAAACCGCCTTTCCCCCGCCCAAAACTGCCCTTAAGAAGCCAGTACAGTTCATTGCCATCAGGAGTAAAATAGGCAAATTGTTCGGTAAAAGCAGTGGAAATAATGCCCAGAGCGAATATCTCCGGCTTCATCCCCGGCGGTTTCTGGCCCAGGTAGGGGCCTTTGAGTTTTGGGAAATTCTGTTCCTGGGCATTACATACCACTACGAGGAGCACATTGAGAATAAGAATTCGTTTTCTCATTTCAGTTCTCTCCTTTATTTACTTTTATCGAACATGAAAATCGTCAAAATTTTTTAAACTGAATCTCAGGATAGGATTCAGCCAGTTTTTCCAATTCAATTTCCTTTTTTCCGAGAACATAACGATCGAAAAAGGCCTTTGTCAATTCTTTGATCAGTTCGTGACATAGCTTCGTATTGATACGCCCGGCAACATTTTCATCATAGAGAGGCTGATCGGAGAAATTCGTGTGTTTTGCTCCTTGGATGACAATGCGGTATACATGTGCCGAATGGCTGATAAAATCTGATTCATATTTCCGAATCATTGTTACCATCTTCTTGAACTCATTATCGGGATTTTCTGGAATTTGAAGATCACTCTTCATGATCATGAAAGGTTTTTCGACGCCATGCCAGCTTACAGCAAAAAACACCTTCGATTACAAAATCAGTTGTTATAATGTTTCCAATTCTGAAGAACCTCAATGGCTTTTTCCATAACACGATCTCTGTTTTCATATACATCCTGCTGACTGGATTGAACCGAAATATCCGGTTCAATACCATACCCAACGAATTCCTTCCCGTCGGGATAATAATCTTTCTTTGCGCAGACCATGAAAACGCCTCCACCAGGCAAACTTACGGTAATAGGATTTCCAGTACCGCCAGCGGTTTTACTGCCAATCAACATAGCTCTGTTCGAATAATCTAACGGTAAAACAAAATCTTCAGCAGCACTGGCTGTTAATGGCCCGACAAGTAGCACCAAGGGACCAAGATAATGGTTGCCCTCAGAAGGGTCAATCGTTCCCATGCTGCCTTCATGCCATTCTTCCGGAAGCCCCCAAGACGCATATGCAGGCAGATATTTGCGTGTCTTCCATCTGGCGGTTTCAACTGGTTGATCGATCAAATGAGAGATGATCTTGTAACCGTAGTCGCTGTTTCCGCCAGAATTATACCGAACATCCAATATCATTCCTCTGACCTCATTCAAATTCAATTTATCGAATTCAAGATTAAATGCATCAACAATGCCTTCTGATCGAAATGTTGTTAGCTTAATATAAACAATCCAGTTCTCGAGAACTTTTTTTTCAACGAGTGGTTCCTGAAGAAATGTACGATACTGGAATGAGTTGTTCATAAAGCGTCATATCCGCGGTAACCAGCCGGCAAGGCATTGAAACCGGCATCGTCCGTGCCATCATCAACCTTCCATCCGGCAGTCGCTTTCAGTTTTTTACCCACTTCACCCGATTCTCTCCAGCCACGCTGGTCTGCTTCGTCCCCCATACCCAGGAAGCTCTCCATTTCTTTCCATTCCCCGTCGGTGGGAAGGTGCTAGCCTTCCGGGCAACTTTCACGGGCAGCATCATAGTTATAGAGTGAACCATATTTTTTATAGCTTGCTTCCTGCATGGCTTCGGAAGTGCTTCTGCCATTGTAGCCATAAACGTAATAGACCATCCCTTCGAACCGGGCATCGGAGACAGGATTTACCCCAGGCAGGTAGGCCAGGTTTTCAGCCATCCAGGTCTGGTTTCCTATTTGTACCCATTTGTAGACATGCCCATCCCTGGTATCGGTGAATGTACCGGTTTCCTGAGCATGCAGAGGAGGTAATACGATAACGACCAGGAAAAGAAAAGTAATTAACAATTGCTTTATATTCTTATTATTAACTGCAGATTTAAAATTATCCCGGTTCCACCCTCAGAGAATGTTAATCTCTTTCCGTCCTGGTAGATTTGGCTGAATTTGGACCCAGCGAGGGTCGTTTTTTATTCCAGCGCTGCCTCAGCCTGAAAGAGTCAAGTCCAAGGGAATTGCCTTTTGAATAGGGATCTTTGCCAACCTGCTCAAAGCGTATCGTATGTTTCCCTTTTTTCAAGGTAGAACTTCCCAGGTAATAATCCTTAACCACCTCCACAATAGCAATTTGCGAGCCCGGAGTACTGCTCTTCTGAAACAGGTTCATGATTTTAATATCCTCAATCTTATCCGGGTCTGCATAATCCATATCTGTGGTCATGGGAACCCGTGGGATTGGCTTACCATCGAGGTAAACCCTGTATATACCATAATTATCAGCATGGCTCAATTTTAATATAAGGCCCCGGTATTCTTCCTGTTCGACCATAAAATCTGCTTTCAGCCAGGCATTGTTTTCCTTGGCAGGGGTAAACAGTATCTGTCCATCACCCGTCCAGTCATAGCCTTTCTGAAGCTCCACTTTCCCGGGTGAATGGCGGACCGATCCGATCATATCCTTCCCCTCTACAATGATATCCAGGTTGGGAAGGACCCGTTCTTTGTAAGGGGGCAGGGGTGCGAACCTCTTTGGCTGTCCCTTCTGGTACCAGAAAGCCACGGTTGCCATATCATCTTCCCTTTCAACATGGCCGTCAGCCACTCCGCTATCTGTTTCATCGGGTGACATCCAGCCATGGTGTTCAATCTCAAACCGAAGGGATTTGCTGAACCTGACCGCATCTTTCATATGCCAGCGGTAGAGGGTATATTTTATCCCAAGGTCCTCCTCCCCGGTGCTGCTCATATAGGTACACCCGAAATAGTTAAACAGGTAATGGCTGAATCCCCAGGCACAGAGAAAATAATCTTCCGTACCTGTACCCCAAATGGAGGGTTCCTGTTCCCCGTCAACGTAGAACTTGGGATCTCCCTCCCCGAACCAGTATGGGCTCCTGGCGCGGACAGACATAACAGTACCCACGTAATGCCCCTTTCCTTCAATATCGGCAATCAGGTAGTCACTTCCCAGTTTCTCCGGGTACTCCTGCCGGTATTGTGCACAGAAATAGGCCGTATTCCGGGGCAGCCTTTTATACTCGGTATAATCAATCACATAATAAAAACCGCGTGCGGATTTTTCGCTTTCATTGTTAATGGTAATTTTTCCAGCCTTAAAGTAGGGCATTTGCCAGTAGCAGTTATAGCCGTCGCCGGTTTCAACCGTTACAGGTATGGATTTTATTTCATTCCTGAGCCCGAAGCCAGCCGCGAAAAAGTTACCCAGAGGGCTTTCAACTGCAGGTTCCGAAGCATTGTCCCAATACATCCTGATAACCAGTTCACCAGGGTTTGCTGAGCCTTCGGGCTCAAACCAATTGGGTCGGGCTTCGTTGAATGTTAACCAGATGTGATTGATAACCGCTGCTCCTTCCACATCAAAGATGGTGACCGTTTCGCCCGGCCGAATAAATGCCAGCCGGTCGATATTGCTGCCGGCGTAAGAGGCATGCGATGATTCGGCATTGGACCTGCCATTATCAAGGCTTGCCAGTCCCAGGTCCGGGGATGATGTATTGCATGAATACAGCAAGAGAGCCAAGGTCCCTATGATACAAGTAACAAATGTTTTCATTCGTATTATTTTTAAGTTATCTAAAAGATCGATCCGCATTTTATTAACCTCCATAAAATCCGTTGCCGTGTGCCCTGTCTGACTTTAATCGCTTCATTCAGCTGAGCTCTATACTCTACGACTAATTCAGAAAATATCTATCACAGGGGTTAACGTAATCCTCTCTAAAATCCATGTGATGATCCTTACGCAAAGGGATAGGAATTTCGTTTTTGTGTTGATGTCGGCCGGCTCTCATTTTTTTCCCTATTTTGTCCCTCTGAACTATCTTGATATACTTATCATAAAAAAATACTGCTGTCAAATCACACAAAATCAAAAATAATCCACAATATATAAGAATCCCGGAATAAAGCTTCAAAAATAGCCAAAAATAATATAGACTTTACCCCTCCTTCAATGTTCAGAAATATTTCTCTCCCTCTTCGGCTGCCATCATGAGTTCCTGTTGAACAACTTGGGGTGGAGGAGGACGTTCAGCATGAAAGGTGAGTTTGAGGTGGTTGATGATCTTATCGATAACTTTATGTTCTTCTATAAAAGCGATGATTGACATTTGCCCTCCACATCGAGGACACAGCAGGGGGTCAACTTCATATACCTTCCTTATCATGTTCGCCCAGCCTCTGGATGGTATAAATGAGGCTTCATCTCCAATAATAGGTGGGCAGGAAGAGTCAACTCCCGCTTTCTTCTTTTTTCCCCGATGCGCGTTGGCGTAGAGGCCGTAATAACGAATCATTACCTGACCCTTATCAGGAATATGAGATGTGACTCTGGCAATAAACTCCAGATTATCCATCCGCTCAAGCTCTGAGCTGTCTTTGCCATATTGATAGCAAACTTTACCTTCAGCCTTATCAAAGGAGAGCCGCTTGAGGGATAGGATCGGTCTTATCATGTACTTGCCTACCTGTTCAGCTTCTTTCTTGCTTCTTGCCCTGACTTTACTGTGGACATGGAAACCGGTATGCCTCCAGCGCAATATTTTCTGTATAAGTGTAAGGTTGATAAGCTGCTTACGAAGAAGCAGAGACAATACCTCCCGGGTGAAGATCTCTTGGTTTCCAGGAAATTTGATTTTGATGTGGAAAGGGCTGTTTTCCTTACGGTTTTACACCGGCTGTTTGTTTCGGGATCTGACAGGGCTTGTGAGAGATGGCGCAGGGACTATGAGAT
>Ga0315547_1000315_pt1 | contig 50685 bp, 53 predicted proteins | sample SalMarSW160240MG_2_FD_202542 | JGI IMG/M metagenome (GOLD analysis project Ga0315547, IMG submission 202542) | Salt marsh sediment microbial communities from the Plum Island Ecosystem LTER, Massachusetts, United States - Salt Marsh Sediment SW1601-240 ...
GGAGCGGTTTTATCTTATCAAGGTCGAGAACTTCCGCCGGTGTAAATGCTTCCTCGAGGAAGTGCACAGCTACGATCTCCCCGACTATCCAGATGTGATCACCATACGACTTATCATCCACCAGCTTGCATTCATAGGCAGCATAAGCATCTTCTAGAATAGGCACCGTGGTCTTCAAAGGCTTCTCTTTCTTGATATTAAATCTCTCAAATTTGTCCATCTGTTGTCCGGAAGTGCCACCGATGGCAGCGGCAAGAGAGGCTTTCTCGGAAGGAATGAAATTAATGCCAAACTCCCGGCTTTCAGTGATAAGCTGGTAGGTAAATCTCTTGGGTGCAATGGCGATGCCATAGAAGGGTGGCTTAAGAGAAATTGAGCTATGCCAGGCGGCGGTCATGGCAGCATCCTTGCCCTGGGCACTAGCGGTAACTATGACTGCTAACTTGGGATAGTGCTGGCTGAATTTCCCTATATCTTCAGTAACAATTTTTGGCATAATTTTCACCTCTTTAATCCAGTATCATTCTCTCTACAATACAACTCTGGCTCTCCGCCTCTTGTCATCTCCGGGCATAGTTGGGAATTTCAAAGCTTCCTCAACGGCTGCCAGCTCGGCAGGAAGCTCTATCGGTGTCCGGGCATATCTGGCTGGCGCACCAGGATCCTTTAGTCCGGTGCCGGTGACGATGCAGACCACACGCTTGCCGGAAAAGTCTTTCTTTCTGGCCAGCTTAATAAGCCCGGCTAGGGAGGCTGCTGAAGCTGGTTCGCCGAAGATACCTTCTTTCATTGCTGCCAATCTATAAGCATTCATAATTTCGTCATCAGTAACACGGTCAATGATGCCTCCCGACTCATCCCGGGCAGCTACTGCCTTCTGCCAGCTAGCAGGATTGCCAATGCGAATAGCTGTGGCAATGGTCTTGGGTCGTTTGACAATCTTGTCCAGTACTATAGGGGCAGCGCCCGCAGCCTGAAAGCCCATCATTTTGGGAGTGTGGCTGGCCTTGCCCATACGGTGATATTCCACGAATCCCTTCCAGTAGGCGGTGATGTTGCCAGCATTGCCCACAGGTATAAAGAGATAATCGGGAGCATCCCCCAGCTCGTCTATAATCTCAAAGGCTGATGTTTTCTGACCTTCGATGCGGTCAGGATTTAGTGAGTTTACCAGAGTAACAGGGTATTTTTGGGTCAGGGCACGTACTATTTGAAGCGCCTGGTCGAAATTCCCTTTTATGCCTATAATCTGGGCGTCGTAAACAAGAGCCTGGGCCAGCTTACCCCTGGCTATCTTCCCTTTGGGAATAATGACAATAGTTTTGAGTCCGAATCTAGCGCCGTAAGCGGCTGCCGAAGCGCTGGTGTTGCCTGTGGAGGCGCAAATGATGCTCTGGCTGCCTCTTTCCACCGCCTTAGCTACCGCCACCACCATACCCCGGTCCTTGAAGGAGCCGGTGGGGTTGCAGCCTTCGAGCTTAAAATAAAGTTCACCACAGCCAAGCTCCTTCTCTAGAATTCGTGACCTCACTAAAGGTGTATCCCCTTCCCCCAGGGTAATCAAAGGCGTAGCCGGAGTAACTGGCAAGAAATCACGATATCTATTCAAGACGCCTTGCTTCATCCCTCAACCCTGATAAAGTTGCTAACCTCGTTAACCACCGGTAGCTGCCTTAATTGCTTAAGAGCCTTTTGTATCCCTTTTTCCTCTGCCGGATAGGTCATAATGACGATTATGGCGGTCTGTGCTGCCAGGTCGCTTTCTTTCTGGATTACGGACGAAATACTTATGGAATTGTCGCCCAGAACTTTGGAGATTTGAGCTAAAACACCGGGGCGGTCAGGCGCATTCAGCCTGAGATAATACCGCGTCTTTAACTCGGACATAGGCTTAACAGTTACTCGCTGGTCTAATCTTAGGTCAGGAACATTATTTACGCCGCGATAGATATTTCTGGCTATCGCCAACACATCAGCCATAACAGCGCTGGAAGCTCTGAGAGCTCCAGCTCCTTCCCCATAAAAGACTAGTTTGCCAGCTAAGTCAGTTTCCACCTCGACGGCATTATAAACACCATCTACTTTAGCCAATTGGGAATCCCGGGGAATAAAAACAGGATGAACTCTCATCTCCACTTTGTCATCATCTCTCTTGGCAATGGCGAGAAGTTTTATAGCATAGCCAAATTCTTTAGCATATAGAAAATCTCGAGCGGCAATGTTTGATATTCCTTCGGGGTATACATCTTCAGGGACAAATTTAGCCCGAAAGGCCAGGTTGGATAAGATGACCAGTTTATAGGCAGCATCTATTCCCTCTATATCATTGGCTGGATCGGCTTCGGCATAACCTAATCCCTGGGCTTGTTTTAAGGTCGGAGCAAAATCCAGTCCCTCTTGTGCCATTCGGGTCAGAATATAATTAGTAGTGCCGTTAAGGATGGCATGGATAGCCGAGATTTTATTGGCTGCTAAGTCTTGCCGGAAAGAGGAAATGAGTGGTATTCCGCTACCTACGCTTGCCTCGTAGTGGAGGTCAGCATTGTGTTTCCTGGCCAGAGACAATAGCTCGTATCCATGTTTAGCTATCACCTCCTTGTTGGCCGTAACTACATGCTTTCCGTTAGCGATAGCTTGTTCTATATATTCTGTTGCCGGATGTTCACCGCCAATGAGCTCGATCACTATATCTACCTCGGGATGAGAAAGGACTTCTTCAGGGTGGCTGGTCAACAGGTTGGGACTAAGTTCTACCGAGCGTCGTTTATTCACATCGTGCACCAGCACCTTTTTCAAAATTAAAGAAAGTCCTGCTTGCTCAGCCAGGATGTCTGCCTTGGTGACCAAGACTTCAGCCACACCACTGCCCACGACTCCCGAGCCCAGCAAGCCGATGCCAATATCCTTTTTCATTGTGGTGCTATCTTCCCTCCAAAACCTTGATTACAGCCCACGCCCTCTTTTCTTCATCCAGCTGATTTTCAATTGTGCTGCTCTCTTTCCATTCCTCAAACCAGTCATTAAAGTGCTTGTCTATCAGCTCTTGCCTAGTCCCCTCTTCAAGCTCATGATCACCCCTATCTATAACCTTAACTAACCAATAGCCACCGGTGGTGTGGACCGATTCATCTTTAACTGGCTCGCTTACCTCGTTGACAGGAAGGTTAAAGGCAACTTCCTCAAAGGCATCACTGCCCATATCCCCTGGTTTTAATCCATCAAGCTTACCGCCTTTGGTTTTGCTTTCGTGCTGGGAATAATTCCCAGCTAGAGCACTGAAGTTGCCGCCAGCTGCTAATTGGGCTTTAACCCGCTCTGCTTCGGCTTCGCTGCCCAGCAGCATAACTAGCGCGTTTATTTCCTCATCTTGCTTATCAGTAACCTCTATAAGCCAGTAACCGACATCTTTGGTCGCTGTTTCATCAGGAATAGGCTCGCTTATCCCGCCGGGTGTAATGTTAAAAGCGGCATCGGCAATCATGGTATTGGGCATTAGCTCCCTGGGCAGCCAACCCAGATCGCCTTCAACCGAGGAATTACAGGAAAACTCCTTAGCTAAAGCGGTGAAGTTGCCACCAGCCTTGATTTCGGCTATTAGCTCAGTAGCTATCTCTTGACTCTCTACAAGCATTGCTTGCACGTGAGCTTGCTCCATTGTGTCAGGCAGCTGCGAACCAAAGTATTCATCAAGCTTTTCCTGCAACAAGACGCCTTTAGCCATATATCGATATACCTCATCATCAGGCAACCCAACTTCTTCAAGCTTCGCGTCTATCTCCTCAGGAGTAACTTCAATGCCCAGATTTTTAGCTCCTTGTCTTAGCACTTCGGTCTTGATAATATCGTTGGCAACGTCATTGGCAATCGTGTCACCCATATAATAAAGTTCGGTTGAGTTCATCCCTGCAGTGTAACCATTGAGCAGCTTTACGTAGTATTCCATAGTAAAGGAGACGTCATTTACCTTGATTACAACCTGACGCAAGGGATCGCTCTTATAATCCTTGTAGTACTCATAGCCCACCCAGCTCGAAATGCCAACCAGGAAAACAACGGCAGCAATTATCACAATTCGGCGTATTCTCATCTGGCGCTGCCATTTGGAGAGTTGGTGCTTAGTGGGGACCCGCTCGGGTGTAGCCTTTTTCTGTTTCTTAGCCAAGAATCACAACCTGCCAATCTGATATTTTCTTTGTTGCGGTCACTATGATAACATATTAAATAAGTCATGGCGACGGGGTGTAGCGCAGCCTGGTAGCGCACCTGAATGGGGTTCAGGTGGTCGGAGGTTCAAATCCTCTCACCCCGATTCTAATTTTGTGGAGTTGGTGTTCTCTTCGGCCGTGTCTGCCGACATTTTGCCGACATTCTGTGTAGAATTACCTTTTGCTGAGATAAAATCATCAAATCTCTGAGCCGCAGCTTCCTGCAGCCCACCGATAACATGACTGTATGTATCCAAGGTCACACGAATGGAGCTGTGCCCCAGCCTTTCCATAGCAACACGAGGGTGTATGCCAGCCTGAAGTAGAAAGGTCGCGTGCGAGTGCCTAAGACTGTGGAGAGGCATAGGGGGCAAGTCAGCTTGGCGCAGCATTCTGCTGAAGACATGACTGACTGTGCTTGGGTCTAGTGGTTCTCCCTCAGGGTGAGAGAATACGTAATCCTCATCAGTTAGTTTCTTTCCCAACAGGGCGCGCACCGTACTCTGCTCGTCCCGATGTTGTCTCAGAAGGAGGACTAGACTAGGAGACAAAGCAATCCGTCTTTTTCCGGCTACGGTTTTGGGTTCTCTGAGCATCAGGCGTCCGTTCACTCTATTCAGAGACTGGGTGACCGATAGGTAGGCAGCAACCCCCAAGGAAGCCAATCCCATGTCGACACTCTTCCATTTCAGAGCGAGAGCCTCACCCCTGCGCAGACCAGTATGAAGCATCGTGTAGAATAGATGGTGATAGAGGGGTGCCTTCTTCGCTACCTCAAAGAAACGCTCTAGATCCTCTGCTTTCATCGTAGGCATCACCTTGTGTTCCAATCGAGGAGGTTTTGTAGCACGGGCGACATTGCGAGCTAGTAAGCCTGTCTTGATGGCGTGATCCAAAGCCTCGACCATAAGAGAATACAGATATCGGACGGTTCGGCTACTGAGTCCGCCTTCCTTCTTCCGGGCATAGAGAGCCTGAAGATAGCTGGGCTGCAAATCAGCCAAACGCACTGTACCGATTTCAGGAGCGAGGTGAAGTTCTATCAATGACCGATAGCTTTCTATTGTCTTTGGGGCGCAATTGAGCTCCACATAATCGTGAAGCCAGCTTTTTAGATAATCTGCCACTGTCAGGTCCCGCGGTGTTCTAATATAGCCGCAGTTCTCTATTTCTACCAATAACTGAGCCAACCTTTGGTGCGCAGCCGCCTTATTTCCCTTCACACTTTCAAAGTGCCTTAAGCGCCTGCCTGTCACCGGATCCCTGCCAACATCTATGCAAATTTCCCACGAACTTTTCGACCTTTTTCTGATACTTCCTCTCATAGCTACCTCCTTCAGTGTTTAATGCCTTTATACACTCTCCGTCATCCCTCCTCCCTCTTATGCAGGACACAGCTTACATCGAGTACGAAGTATCGTAGGACGCAACACCAGTTCATCCAAATCTTGTTCAAGTTCCTTAGCTCTAGCTTGCATCTTGGAAACCTCGTCAGTCAACCTGTGTACTAAATCAGATTTGGCCCCTTCCTCCAGATTAGTGACTACCTCGCGACACATATCTCTGACCTCCTTCGCAAGCTCCACATCATTCAAGTAGATTTTCGTCTCCTCATCTCTTTCATAGAATTGTAGCCACACCTGACCTTCGTTGAGCACGGCCCCCCCCTCGACAGCATGTATCTGGTCTGGCTTCCCAGTTAAGATCCCTCTCCATATATTGTCTATTACTCCATCGGCCATTTTTTCGATGACATCTTTGTCCTTAGTTGCAGTTTTGATCCTCTTCTCTAAGCCCCGGTAGTTATTAAGATTATTCCTAATAATCTCTATAGCTTTGGACCGCATTTCCTGCGAATACTGTATCGCATTGTTCCGGGATTCTTTCCATTCTTCCAGAGCTTCCCAGCGTATCTTTTCTCTCGTGTGGCTTTGCAGAGACTCTAGGAGCATCCTGCTTCTCCGGATTGCGCGTTCCTTTTCGATACTTGAACCTGGAAACGGTTCATGTTTTGCCTCAAGGTACCTGATCCACAACCGACCAAGGTCTTCTTCGCTGATACACAGTTCACGCAGTGTTTTTGGTACTTGTAGAGCATCTGTTAGGGATTCTGCCAGTCTGACTAGGTCGTTCAGGTGTTCGTGGAAAGCTTCTGCTATAACACGAAAACGCCACGCTTCTTGCTCTCTCATCTTCTGATCTCGCTCCCATTCCTCGTACGCCCGCCGTGCAACCCGTCTCTCAACCTTGATTTCCCGTTCGATTTCTGTCCACTTAGCCCCGAGTTGCCTTAATTCCACCACTTTTTTAAGCTCAATGGGAGAAAGCTCTCTTTTTTTCATTTTGACATCCCCCTGCTTGCTATTAGCTCTTTACTGGACACCTACAGTGTACACCATTCGCCAATTCTTGTCAAGTATGGGCGATATATGTCGCCAAATAAAGCAATAATCACTTGACAGATTGCAGGCATTATTTTATTATTATAACAATATATTAACAGAAGTCAAGGGATAAGCAATGCCATTAATGAAAAAACTGATCAGGGTCGGGAACAGCCGAGCGGTGGTGATCCCTCCGGGTTGGCTTAGATACTACGAAGAGAAAAGTGGAGCACCTATTGTCAGCATTCTGATGGAGTTGAACAATGTCATTACTATTACCGTCCCTAAGAGAAAACGAGAACAAAAGTGAAATAACAGTCTGTCATAAAGGATTGAAAAGAAAATGAGCAGAGAAGGGAGCTGGACCGAACCGCTTGTGCTGACGCCGATTGAGGCGGCGAAGCTTTTGCGGATTGGTCGAGGAACAGCGTATGAACAGATCAGGTGTGGGACTATTCCCAGTATTAGGATGGGGAGACGAATTTTAGTCCCGAGGGCGGCCTTAATGCAAATGCTGGAGATGGCAAAAAATGACGGTTTACGGTCATAGCAGAAAACTAAGTTAGGGTGGCCGCCAGCTAAGCCTGCCACCCCAAGAGGAGGGACCATACATGATAACCCCAACCTCTACTCCTATAGTAGAGAATTCGCGACTTTATGTCAATGCTGGACTCGGCAATGAGCCCAGACCAAAAGCTGTAGCGAGGCTCCCGCAGTCATTGGAGGGTGCCGTTGAACAGTAAGAATCCGGTTGCCTCGTTAGAGCGACATCAGAACTACCCCTACATTATCCGAATGGTGCCGGCGCTCAATCTGGCAGCCTTCAAATCCAGGCCGCGTGAAGACAATCAACTTTTGTTGTGGTATTGCCTGCGGGCTATCGACGCCACCGGGCGCGGTCTTCTGGATCAGGAAGCGGCGATTAATCTACTCTCGGCGTCATTTCGTTACCAACGTCAGACTGTCTACAAGCACCTAGCCAAAGGAGACTGTGCCTATTGGCGCAAGCTCACCACGCGAAAAGGCCAAGCCATCATCACTTTGCATAGCCTAGCGCGCGTGGCCCAACGTCTCCAAGCTGACATCAGAGCGAGGGACCGCTTCATTGAGCTGCCAGCATCAGAACTATGGCCATCCGGCCAAGTGCAGGCCAGGCGTGCTTTGTTATATAACACCGCTGCCTACAAGTCTTTGTCGGCGCCCGTGAACCACCCCATAAGTAGGACATCTTTAAAGGAAAAAACTGGCATCGAGCCGCGACAGCAGCGTCGATATGATGCAGTTATGGACACCCAGAGACCGGTGAAGCAGCCAACATTCGCATATTACCGTGACCAGAGTATATTCAAGCTCAGACGTCTAGTGCTACTGGTGGAAACGGACAGGGGTCTGGTGCTAACCCACCAGCTACCCAACCGTTACCGGACATGGTGCCCCGGAGGGAGCAAGGGTATGCTGCCGAAAGTGGCGCGTATCCTTACCGTGGAGAATCAGTCTTTTATGAGGGGAGAGGCAAATTTCGCCACGGACAGGCATCGGCGGTACTACCGGAGCTTCCACGCCTTTCTCAAGGCCGCTGCAAGAGGCGAAGCTAAAGAAGGCTTCTATCCTAGCGGGGCAAGCGACCGAAAATATATCCTGGAGACTGTTTGGTAATGTGCTGCATTCATTCTCCATTTTGTCCGCCCCTAGAAGGGGTTAACAAGGGGTCATTATCTAATTATGTCATTGGTGAGGGAGATGACATGTGCAGAAGTAGGTAATGCACTGCTTAGTGCTGTTTTCAGAAAACAACGGTGAGCTAATGAGGGAGGTAATAATATATGTCCTATCGTATCGATATGGTATCCATATAATATCAAGATGGCATGGTCACAATACAACATTCCCAGTCTGCATCCCTATCAGTGTAGGAGCCAAGCAACAATAGGAAGGAGGTCAATATGTCTAGAGCACTATCTGCTTACGAGCAAGAAACCATCATAAGCTTCAACAAGGCCGAGGATATTGCCTATATCTTCACCTATGAAAAGAAATGGCAGAAACACTTGGAGGGGAAGCTAGGCTTGAAGCCGGTTATGGACAACGGCTTTGGTGGTAAGGAATACGAGATAGAAAAGAAGAGAATCAGACCACCGAGGGCACCGGTAAGGTTATCGGTTGAAGCGCGGGCTAAGCTAACTGAAAGAATGAAGGATATGCCACAGAAACGCGCTTTGCTGTCCAAGATTACAGTGGCCACTGCAAAATCTGACAAGAAAAACAAATCGAGCGTAAAACCATACCAACAGCTAAGGGAAATAGAATGACGCAGATAACTCCAATCCGCGACTTAAAGGCATATCTTTCTCCCAAGCAGGTAGAGCGGCTGATTGCGGTTGCCACAAATCTCAGGGATGTCCTGCTTATCCGCATCCCTTGGCGAACTGGCATAAGGGTTTCAGAGCTCCTCGGCCTGAGAATTTCTGACATAGACTTCGACGGCCGAGTACTTGTTATCAAGGTGCAGAAGATGACAAGAAAGTACGGGAAGGCAAAGGTACCATCTTATACCCCCGGAGATAAAGCCCTATTTAGAAAGACATGACTTTGATACCCGTTACAGCGACACGGGAATGTCACAGATGTTTTGGAGAATAATAAATAAGTCTGGCCTGGAAGCCTTTAAATCAGAAAGATTGGGCTGGCATTCAATTCGGACGACATTGATCACCCTGCTCCATCAATCCGGGGTGGATCCATTTACAGTCCATCAATTTATGAGGTGGAAAGGTGCACAGCGGGATATGGCAATGGATACCAGGTATCATGCGACTCACTTTGTCGGCCTCGAGGGTACAAAGGTTGTTGCCTTAGAAGCCCAATCTGATAAGGAGGTATTTAAGAAGCATCCCCTGCTTAAATTATGGAGATAAACAGAAGAAGAAGTTATAAGGACCGGACGACTCCGGGAGGAAACCTGGTTGAAAGAATTGCCTGCCCCATGTGCGGTTGGCTCAGAACATTAAAATATGGAGTTAGCGAGGAAACTGGAGAGCCCAGGGAAGTGCGCTTTGATAAGATGGATGTTGAGAATGCTCCCATGCTGCGCATAGAGAGGCTTACTGGTAGAGGCCGAGCTAGTAAGCAAGCTGTCATTGAACTTGTCAGTAGTAAGAAGCTATCCGAGCTACCAGAAGAATATAAAAAGCAAATACGAATACAATGCAATCGTATTTTAGAAAATTTATAGTATCAGAAAATTTTCAATTATTATGTAAACCTTATAGCTGGGTTTTATTTTAGCTTTGTTTAGCATATATGCTAAAATATTCTAATAAGAATATGATATAATAGTTATAGTACTTTAAAAATTGAATATTGACAGATGGCAATCCGATATGTAGTTAAATTCAATTAAAATCGGAGGGATTATTAATGATAATAAATAAAACTACATATCAGCAAATCAGCAAGGCAATGTTAGGGCTTAACTTCGAACGGGATCACAGCTTCATTGAGCTAGTGAAGCAAACAACAAAGCAAATTGAGCATCTTGGATTGAATGCCAGATTGGCGATCGAGGCTGGATACATCTTTAGTCGCAAGGTACCACAGAGCGAACGCCAGGACTTATTCCAGGAATTGGTAGCAGCGATCCTCTATAGCGGTACTGAGGATGTAGCATTTGCCTATACCATAGCTAGAAGGGATTGGCAGAACTGGTGGGCGCAATATAAACTACATAGCCAATACTATCAAGGTTACCTGTCGGACACTATTACCAATAGCGATGGTGAGGAAACTGAACTAGCTGAACTGCTAGTCGGAGAAGTCGAGTTTGAGAATAGGCAAATAGACAAGCTGGATGCTCAAAGGTTATGGAATCAAATTCCTGCGGACATTCAGAAGCTAGTAACAAAGCGACTGCAGGGAAAACCACTTGGAGCGCCTAGAAGTCGCAAAGCTGGGCAGCCAAGGAATAGCGGTACTCTAAACGGTACTGAACGCCAAAGGTTAAATCGCTGGGTCAAGAGTGAAGGTTACAAGCTCTTAATCAACTGAAGCTAATTTATAGCTAATGTAACAAGTATTGCTACATATCGGATAAGCCATATTGAGCGGTAGTGTAGAGGGACGGTTTATATAGCCGTCCCTCTTTGCTATTGCAGGCCAATACTCTATTAATGGCCTAGCAAGCTCAACCTATGCCCACACTCGATATACTCGGGGCTGACCTCAGTATGAGGTGGGGGACGTAGGCACTCGATGCGAAAGCCAAAGGTAGAGGTATAAAAGCTACACCTTGAACAAGTGTGGCGAACCGCTTGCTGTGGCGCAAATGCTAGGCATAGCGCAATCCAAACACAGCTTGTGGGACAAGGCTTAGTCTTAGCCCTAGCCGTAGTGATAGGCAAGCTACGGGGACTGACTGGCCTAAATCAGTCTAGCGTGCGACGTGCGAATCAGTCGTCGGTTTGCTCACCGTTAGAGGGCTGCGGTGCGATTGCTGTGATGCACCTGCGTTAATGGTGGATCGTCAGCACGGTGGCTGTAGCTCATGGTACGGCTGTGGGTTGACTCCCCCCAGTCCCAAGAGTACAGAGTGCGGCCGGCATCAGCTGGCATTACGTTCTTCCCACGTCCCTATGTAGGGGCAACGTGGGGCAAGCTGGGGCGTATGTTTAGTCGCTGGCGAGGGCAGTAGCAAGCCCTGAAGGCTCTTACCGCCCATGAGAGTAGTCCGTCTGCAAAAGTCCCAGATGGGGTTGCCGTGATGTGGTGGATGGGCGGACCGTTACACGGAGAATGACGCCGGGTTCAGTTCCCCCGACTTTGGCGGTCGGGGGAGCTTTGTTTTTAATTCCACGTTCTGGCTGTCAATACTCATTGGCAGCCAGCGGTGGGTTTAAAAGCCCAAATCTTAATGAAGGGGGTGGATCATGTCGACACAGGTAAAGGCTCGCAAGTGTCATATTTGCGGTGTTCGTCCTGCCACTACTGAGCAAGGCTTCTGCCATAACTGCCAGAGTAGCATTGATGCAGAATGCCGCCGCAAGCGTGAAGCTCGCAAGGCCGACAAGTACGTTACCTATCGGGGGGTAACACTTGCCTTGCGCAAAAATGGCGATGGCGAATATAAGCCAGAATTCATCACACGTGATCCCGACAAGCTACCAAAGTCAAAGCTGATAAACCTGGACGTTTACTGCCCAGGATATACGAGGGAGCAGATCAAGAAGCTCAAGCGCCTATGCTTGAGTTTTGCGAAATAATAAAGAAGGGGGTGCGTTCATGCAAGGCCAAGTCATACTGCAGAAGGCGTCTATGGTCGCCCAGATGAAGCCCACAACCTTCAAGACTGGCTCGGATGGTTTTCGGGGCACTTGTAAGGTCGTGGACGGCGACGCCAAGTACCAGGTCAATATCCTGGCCGTCCGCTGCGGCTCGGGTAACGGCAAGGGCAAGAGCCGCAAGAGCTAAACGCTCGACTACCTACGGGCAAGCGCAACCTTGCCCGTAGTCGTGGGGCGTTCAGCCTCAAATCTAAATAAGGGGGTGCCTATGAAAGTCTTGGTAGCGACCAGGGACGGCCAGGGATTAAGGCGAAATGACTTCTGCTTTGTTCCCGATGGCGAACTCGTCCGCTTTGGCTTTGTGTGTGATGGTGAGGAATTAGACGGCTCATGTGGCTGCCTACGCAGTTTATGCGGCTTTGACTGCCTCAAGTCTACCACCACATTCAAGGTTGCTGACTTGCCGCTCAGCGAGGATGAGTATTTTGACAAGCTAGTGGCGAGCTTTCGTAGTAGTGGCTGGATTAAAGGAGAACCTTCCGAACAGTGGAAAGCTATTGCTCGCCAGGATTGTGACCGACTGCTTAAGATAGCCATGTTATTTAACATCGGCACAGTGCTTGAGAAACGTGAGGTGATACAGCCTAGAGCTAAATAAATGTAAAGGGGGTGAACTATGGACGAAGCCAAAAAACAGGTGATTGACTGGCTGGATGACGAAGTAATCACCGAGATCATCTTCGACAAACTCGAAGATGAAGGGGTTGAGCCAACATTCGAGAACGCCACGAAGGTATGGCTCGATGTGCTTTACACTGAACTGGGCGACGCCGTCAACCGTTCAGTTGAGGCACTGGCTAATAAAGGCGAAATTAAATAAAGGGGGTGAATTATGCCTACAGTAGCTAATGTAATAGAGCATCTCAAGACCTACGACCCTAATGACCACATCGCGACTGCTATATGGTGCGAAGAGGATGTTATCGGCCGTGCCAGGGAAAGGGGCAAGGAAGTCACCCGAGAGCAGGCACAGGAGATTCTCGACACCATAGAGCGTAGGCAAGATTGCGAGCTGGGGATTAGCTGGCTAACGCTCGACGTCTATACAGATGAAGAGCTAGAAAAAACTGAATAGGGGGTGAACTATGGGACAAGTTGTTGTTGCGTGGGCTGATAGCAAAAAACACAAACACGATGGCTTCAAGACAAGAGCCGAAAGGGATGCAGTTGTCAAACAGCTTCGTACAGAAGGCTGGACGGTAATTGTTAAGAAGTGGAATGTTTTTGGAGAAGATTGGTTCACCTACGAGGCCGTCAAGGAACGCTAAATGCCCGACTAACTGGGGGCAAGGATAGCTTTGCCTTCAGCCGTGGGGCATTCAGCCTCAAATAATTAAATAAGGGGGTGCTCTATGCGAGCGACGACACAACGTGGGGCACTCCTGGAGACCTTGGGCAAGGTCAAGTCCGCAGTTGCAGCGAGGCACACTTTACCAATCCTGGGCAGCATCCTCATCAATGCCAGTGGCGGGCAATTGATAATCACTGGCACTGATCTGGAAGTGGCACTGACGGCGAGCTGCAAGGCCAATGTCACTAGGCGAGGTGCCATAGCAGTATTGCCCAAGACACTAGAAGCCTTCCTAAAGGCGGTGAAGGCTGACACAGTCACTCTATCTCTTGTAAGCAAAGTCCGATTAAAAGTAGAGGCTGGTGCCATCACCACCATTGACGGCTTCGAGGCAAAGGAGTTCCCAGAAGTGCCAAGTGTCAGGGGCAAGCCAATCGAGGTAGCTGGACTCGCTAATGGGCTAAAGCAGGTCAGCTATGCTATGGCAGGAGATGAAGCCAGACCTGCGCTTACTGGTGTCTCATTTGCTTCCGAGAATGGGGCAATGTTTCTGGCTGCCTCTGATGGCTTTAGACTGGCGGAAACAAAGGTCAAGGCCAAAGGGCAAATAGAACAGACGATTGTGCCAGCAAAGGCAGTGCAACTCATCGAGAAGCTAATGCCCGATAAAGTGTCCATCCACAGGACAAAGGCGAGGAGCCAGGGTAAGCGGCCGACTATCAGCTTTGTCGGTGATGGCCTAGTGCTGACTGCTATGGCAATCCAAGCCCAGTACCCGAACTACAAGCAGGTCATTCCCAAAAACGGGTCACCTCTAACTGTGGACAACAAGGCACTGAAGGATGCACTGGATATCACCTCTATCACCCTGCCCGATAACGAGGCGGTGCGGCTTCAGACCCGGGGCAGCAACTTAATCGTCTCCACAAAGGACACGAATAAGGGTGAAACCGAGGTCAAAGTGCCAGCGAAGGGTAAGGCCAAGACCACCTTCAATGCCCGCTTCCTCAAGGACTTGCTTAGAAAGACAGATAGCCCACTCAAGCTGCGGATATCATCGCCCCAGTCTCCAGGAGTCGTCAGGCAAAACGGTACCATCCACGTCCTTATGCCAATGTTCGTGGAATGGTGACTTAACTATCCAGGCCGAGGGCCGGATAAAACGCCGGCCCTTCCCTGGGCAGTTAATCCCAAAAAAAGCCATGTAACAAGTATTCAAGCTGGTCGGATTAGCTTTAATAGGAGGCTGAAGATGAACAAGGGCGATATTATCATTAATGCAGCATTAGAAAGGTACAAGCCTATCGCGGCTGAAAAAGTGCAGCGAAGTCTATGTACTCAATGCCCTGATAGGAGATGTGAGCGAGGCGAGCGCTGCAATACCTATGAACTCTTAGTGAAAGCCAGCGCCTGGGCACTAGCACCCGGAGAAAATAACTAAGCATTGAAAGGGGGTGACATTGACGCCAAAAGAGAGTCAAACTAACAAACTTAAAAAGTACCGGCAGCAAAAAAGTGATGAGTATGCCCGGGCTATCCTATCCACACCGCGGAAGGTTCAAATCTACTCTGTAATACCATATCCTGGGGTGGTGATGATAATGGGGGATATCCGGACAGGCAAGACAGGAGTAGCTCACGAGATTGCCCATCTGATGCACAGTAAGCGTCATTTGCCAGCTGTACTCCATCTTCCCCGGGCAGATGAAAAATTGAGAAAGGATGTGCAGCGACTTGTACCGGCCTGGATGAATGTGACCACAAAAAGGAGTAAGTGGAAAGATGGTGCAGTGGTAATCTATGACGAAGCTGCCCAATCTGCACATGCTAGGAGAAGCCAGAGCGGTGATGCCATCGAGCTGGATGATCTTCTGGCCATTGCAGGGCAAAGAGAACAGCTGATAATTTTTATAAGCCACTATTCAAGGAAACTAGATCTGAATGTCTGTACTTCTGTGCACCGTATCATCTGGAAACGCCCTACATATGCCCACCAACTCTGGGAGCGCGATGAAATGGCCGATTTCACTGCCAAAGCCCATGACTTCTTCAAGGGAATAAGAGGCAAAGTAGCTCAACAAAGAGCCTGCCTGGTGCTCGATATGGAAAACTTCGGATTCTGCCAATGCAATAATAAGCTACCTCCATGGTGGTCGGATCGTCTATCACGAATATTCAAAGAAATACAGATACAAAATAGTAGAAGGGGGGTGATACTATGAAGCACTAAAAGTATCAGAAATGTACCAAATTGTATCAAAAGTGCAGAAAATGGAGAAAAAAGGAGGAATATGGATAGAACACAAGTATTAGAAAAACTCGAACCTATCCGCAACACCACGGCAAGATCCGTGGTACACACACCCCGGACTCGGGTGCTGGTGCAGCCTGGCCAGGTGGTAATAAGACCAGGCAGCGGTGGCCAGCTCGTTCCCCTGAGCGAGAATGGGGTCAAGGCAATGACCAATTTTGTTGGTTTGCCCCGGGCAGTGTGTCGGGATCTCAGCCCCGACCTGTTTGGAAAAGTGGTCACTGAACTACTGAGCCGGAAGGAAAGATACAACCTGCTCCTTGGTGATGGAGAGGTGCAGGAATTCGGCGAATACCGCGGGATAAGGAACCTGCCTGTGGAGAGGATGCTTTCCACAATTGAGCAGGCTATACCCCACTGCGATTATCACCGGGTCACCATCTTGAGCAACTACTCCATCATGCTGGAAACAGTCGGCACCAAGCAGGAGGCGGTCCGGCGGGGTGACCTGATGCGGGCCGGTGCCATGGTGTCCTTCAGCCCTATCAACACGGTGAGACCGCTGGTACAGAGCTACGTGCTGAGGCTGGCCTGCACCAATGGCGTAACCAGCAAGACCGTTCTGGCTGAGTTCACTGGTGGTGGTGGAGAAGGCGATGATGTCTGGCAATGGTTCAGGCAATCCGTCCGGGCAGCCTACCAGTCGCTCGGGGATATTGTGAACCGCTACAAGGAAATGGTCCGGGAGCGGATCCCAGCAGACCAGCGGGCCGGTATGCTCGAGGAGCTGCTGCGCCAGGCTGGCATAACCGGGAAAGAGGCCGAGGCTGTAAGAGCACAGGCAATTCAGGATCCGCCGCGCAACTCCTACGACATGATAAACCTACTCACCTGGGCGAGCAGCCATATTATCCGATCTCCCGAGAAAATACAGCGTGCCCTCAATGCCAGTGCCATCTTCACATCGGAAAGTGACCACGCCAGTATCTGCCCCCTATGCCACAGTAGACAAATTCCTGTATAATGTATATGGTCTTGCACGCCGGGTTTCCCAGGTTATCCTCCGATTTCCTGGACTTGTCCCAGCGTGTGGGGCCTCCAGAAAGGAGAAGGTTGATGGATAAGGGCAAGATAGAAAAACTGGTAAAAGAGGTGATCCTCAACGACAAAGCTCAAGAGGAATGGACCAAGAATGTTGACCCTGATTTCCTCACTGCCATGGAAACTGTCATCAAGCGGTATACTGAAGACCCGAGCAAAGACAAAGCACAGATATTCAGAACTGGAGTCATGCTGGGTGCAGTATACGAGAGGTGGAGACAAAAACAACTGTGAGAAGGCCAGGCAACTGAGCTTTACGCCTGCAAGAGATGACAAGATTGAAATTGTCGAGAGTGAGGTAAACAGATAGCTGTTCTAGGGCACTTTATAGCTATTGACACTGCACAAATGAATATCCTACTATGTATCCTCAGGAAAGGAGGCTCAAATGCAAGCGTACTGCATGAAGTGTAGAAAGAAGGTGGAGATTAAAGACCCCAAAAGCATTGTCATGAAAAACCGCAGACCAGCAACCCAGGGCGTCTGCCCAACCTGCGGCACGAAGGTGTTCAGAATCGGTAAGAGCTAGGCCAGCCCTGGCACAAGTTAACAGAACTCAAGAGGGCTGGATTTCCCGACAGGATCTCTCCATCCCCTTCTATTTTACAAATCACACTTAACAAGTTTATGTGCAATCCAGCGAATTGTGCGGAAGTCAGAATTGTTGGCTGATGTCGCAGTTGAACAAGATAGGCGATTGTTGAATGAGGCGCACAATCCGAGCAGCGCGAAATTTTAGACCGAGGCGTGTTCGCTACCGCATCGCCAATGACCAGTATATCTAAGAGTCGTATCTTTGCTTGTTAAACCGTTGGACCATTGTGCACCGTTTTACTGTATGCGCAGCTACATAACTGGCTCCCAAAAGGTTTCCTCAAAATTGTCCTACAATCACTAGTTAGGAGATGGCCCAAAGTATCCTCTATCGTATATCCCTTGGTCTCTCCAGTAGTCTCTCCATTCGCTGGTACCCTGCGACATCTTATGTGTGAATGATATGGGCCTTTCGCCAGCCAAATATCTTCCATAGTCTATCCCTTCATCATAGCCTAAGTCATAACCCTTCCACCAGCCATCATAATGTCCAGCATCATAACCCGCATCAAGCCAGTAGCTACGCGCCTCTGCATACCCTTCTTGATAACCAGCTTGGCAGCCTGTCTCATACGCCTCATTTTTGAGTTGAGCCACCCGGTGTATGTGATACAAATTACCAGCCACACTAACCACCAACAAGAATGCAAGAATACCACTTAATACATACCACTTTTTCATTGCTTACACCTCCTTATGTCTTGCAGCCGGTAATACTTTACTCATAGTCTATGGACTTATATTCTAACTATCCCTTACGCTTATTGCAACTACATGTCTAAGCAAGTTGCTTCGGACCAATTTCTATCAGCGTTCGGAAGCCATTTGCGCTCTATCAGGAAAAGGTCTGGCCTTTCGCAAGAGGAAACCGCGGATAAGGCGGGACTCCATGTCACTTATCTCAGTGGAGTGGAGCGCGGTTTACGGAACCCGTCTATACGTAGTATTAGGCGATTGGCACAAGCACTGGGAGTCCCGGCGAGAGAGTTATTCGACTTCGACGAGCCTTCTTAACAGATTTTGGTGTGACATAATAGGCAGCCAGATTATGACTTCAAGATTTGCTCCTTTGCTGCCGTTTCAGTTCCAGGTTCTAACTGTTAACTTCTGAGTTGTAGCTTCTAACTTACACTTGGAACCTGGAATTCGTAGTTCATAAGTTGTAATTTGTGACTTAGCACTTCCAGTTCCATGTTCCAATACATGGTTCCAGAACAATCCAATGGCCTGTATAGTTAGGTAACAAAACAGGCTTTTATTCAAGAAGGCTGGTTTATATAGCTTAGCAACGCTTCCAAAGGAGTATGTAAGGTGCAGAGGTTATCTCCTCCTTACCGCCAAATGTAAGATCTCGATTTTTTTAAATTAATTCACACGCTCTATTTCGGAGTCTAGCTCGGCACTGTGATTTCAGCCTATTTTTGATGCGCCAATTTCCAGCCACTCCAAGTGAGCAACCCAGCAGGGATGAGCAAAACAGGAAGGGACTTGAGAATAGTATGGTCCGCAAGAGTTAGACCTATGGCAAAGATTAATCCGATTGTGCCGAGGGCAAATAGAGTCCATCCTAGTACTTTCTTCGAACCACGTGGCCCCTTTGTTTCATCTTGCACAGGCTCTGAAGCAACCGATACCTCTTCTTGCCTCCTACGTAATCCTTCGTCTGTGAACGCGTGGCCAAGGCGACATTTCCACAATCCTTTCACAGGGTCGAAATACAAATTATGCCCACAGTTGGGGCATTCCTTCTCGACGGAGACTCTAGGTCGCGGCTTGACTCTCTCCCTCGCCCTTCCTTTCTCAAAGTCAAACCTCTTTCCAGAACAGTAATTGTTGGAGCACCTCCAATATTTTGAGTCCAAATCGAAGTAAAGAGTTGGTAGCCCGCAACTAGGACATCGGTCATAAATACTATGGCCACAATTCCAACAGGTGAGTTTTTCAGGATTCGGATTAAGCTTACCGCAGTGCACGCATTTCTTGATGACGCCGCTGTTTTCTGCCTGTCTGACTAGGTCGACAATTCTCCACCACCATTTGTCATCATCCAGAAACTTGCCTCTTTCCTCGTCAGACAGTCTGTCAAAAAAGAAGCAACTGGAATGGAGTTTCCGGTGATGGCAGAGAAATGGTTGAGTGAAAAACTCTCTGCACCAGGAACACTGCATTGATTGGAACGCAGTGAGCCTTACACGATATGGCTCAGAGACCGCTGCCCTCTCAATTCTCTCGCTCAGAGGGGAGCCCAAAACGTCGAATTGACAACCACAGTATCTGCATCTCCAATTTTTGCCACTTATCTGTATTACCTCATGTGTCCAGCATACTGGGCACTCGGCTGGACTGGTGTCATAATCCGCTCTCTCTACTGAATTGGAAAGAACCTGGTAGGCTTCATTTATCTTTTTGAACTTGGCCTCAGCCTCACTGTTACCGGGGTTGCGGTCGGGATGATACTTTTTGGCGAGGCGTCTAAAAGCCTTCTTTATCTCTTCTTGAGTAGCGTTCTTGCTTATCTCAAGGATTTCATAGTATTTGTATCGTCTTGCAAAGGTCTTCCCTGAATCTGTCATTCCTGCTCAGTGCTCAACAAAGTCAATCTTGTCGTTCATCTTATTGTCTCCCTTAATCGTGAGAATTTACCGGCGAAATACTGCGGCCGTAAGTATTTACAGGCCCTCGTTTGAGCATATCATATGGGAACTAGCGGAACCTGTCAATGCGTCTCAAGGACGCACTGAGATAAAGTTTGAGGATAGATTGAGGCTTTATCAGGGGATTGAACAAAATCGAGTAATGTACACCTCTAATGATAATTGTCAACTGTTCAATAATAGTCCAATGCTGATGTATAATAGAAGTTATCTCATCAGTTAACTAACTCTGCATCTATACGGGCGATACCTTGCTTGTTATCCGATTCAGAATACCAGTGTCTGAAATACCAGTTCCAGATGAGCCTGAGGGCGGACTCCGCCAGCGGTAGATACTCTTCCAACTCATGTGTAGAAATATGACTGCCATGAACAATTGCGCTTCGGAGACCATACAGGTCTCCCAGTGCCTTCAAATAGTTCTTCCGCTCACTCTTCTTATCAGCTAGCAGTACCGAGCCACGAACTCGAAAACGATAACTTAATTCTGTCTGCTCTTCTCTGGTCCCTAGTAGTGCTTCCAAGCCAATCACATAATCTACTATCGCGTCTTCCTTTTGTGCTCTAGTTCCTGCTGCACGCATGCGTCGTAGCGGCACGTGAAGATAATGCTGTGGATCTTCCCATAGAGGTCTAAGTTTGCGCCAAAATCTAACAAATTTGGTGATCTCACTTCCCGATAAGACATATCGTCTCTGTCCAATTGTTATCTGGTCGAGCTTGCCCCCTCGTGTTCTTCCCATCCTTCCGAAAGGGCTGCTTAATTGATGAGTTCCGAATCCTATGGCTACCCCTCCTGGCTTGAACATGCGTAGAGCTGATGTCAACCTATCGGTAATGTCGTGGATACGTTCCCATCCTATCGAAGTACCTCGCGGATTTAACAGTTTAGTTTCACAAACCCACCAGTCGGTATGAGGCCAACGACTCATATCGTAGGGCTCGAAGCTGCTAAAGAAGTCTTGTCTGCCCAGCATTAGCAGATCACGTTCCTCTATAGGACGCATATGCAGCCTACTTTCCAAATAGAAAGGGCGCTCAGCTTCAAAGCCTTCCAATATTATGAGGCCAAGCACTTCAACCTCGGTAGCACTTAGCTGATGTAGCATCATTTGGATTAGCTGCTGGGCTCGTCGGCGATTGTAAACAAATGCTTCTATGCGTTCTAGGTATGTTTTAAAAAGGGGGGCTAGATATTGTACTTCTATGTCATGTGGCCAAGGGCCAGTTGGCTCAATGTTATAGGCCTCGATAAATGATTGTAAACTATCCACAGCATCGTCCAACATCTTCTGTGTGTGAATTTCTGGCCGGATGCGATACCATATCTCATAGAAATCTAGCTCACGACAGACTAACTGTTTCCCAGTATGCCTATCTGGACCAGAGGGCTCCATGACCGAATAGCGGACTTCATGTTTTGGCACCTCGATAGATTTAAATTCACTTGCTGCAATTTCGACAGCCTCTTTGATAAAGAACCGGCAGGAAGCAATTACCCTAGCTCTTATATTAGCCTCATCTCGTTCCTTGTTCATAGTTGGGATTTTACATCTCCCTGCTTCCTCATGCAAAAGTAAGTTGCTAGACAAGGAAAAAGCTGGTCTAACCGTTTCTGGCCAGGATGCAGAGAGAAGTAGTATGACCTGTACAATACCACAAGAAAAACACTGTGCGCAAAGTGAACAAAACGCTATTTTGTGTATGAATACGGACCTAGATCTCTAGTTTTCGTACCCGAAAATGCCTCTGTATTCTGATTTGCTTACATTAGCCTGACTCTCATTTAATCCGCTATTTGTGAGTAGGGTCACAATCTCGGACACAGGCATACCATGTGATTCTTTGATAGGTTCTCTGATGAAGAGCTTCCCATGTCTATCGAGTAAGCTAGCCAGTCTATCTGTTACACTCTGCCTTTCCGTAGGAGCGATATCATGTATAACATGAATAATGGATATTACATCAAAGCGACTCTCAGGTATATCCAGCTCTCTAATATCTCCGACCAGGCATTTTGCGTTGCCGTACCGTCTCAATCGGTGCCTTGCTTTGTCAATCCAGTACTTTGATACATCCAAACACGTTAGCTCGCCAGAAGTGTTCAGAAGCTTGGCTAGGCAGACCGAACCTGTACCTCCGCCGCAGCCGAAGTCAAGCACTCTCTCGCTGCCGTTTAGTCCGAACGTCTTGAGATACGGATTGTAGAAAAAGGGGCCTCCCAGAAGACCTTTGAGTTTGTCTTCCAGGATAAACAAGAATGATGGGTGTTCAAAATCTATCTGCTTGTATATGTAACTACCCATTCTGGAATACCCTTGCATTTCATCACAAGATCTTTAGTATGATTATACTCGAGGGTGCCTCTATTGACAATGAATCGGGGTGCAGCCAGTCGCTCATGTCTTGGGCAAATGAGTCTGGGCCGGATGATGCTGTCCTACACAATCCCGAGGGTTGTTGGGTAACAGAACAGGCTTTTATTGCCTTAACTGAACGAATATGGAAGAGGCTGTTATTGAGATACCTTGATTTGTTGTACAAAATAGAAGTGGTTATAATAGAAGTGGCCCAAACTAGCAGAGGTTCAATGAAATAACCAAGAGAGGTCAATATGCCGATAAAGTTCAAATTCGACAATCTGGATAAGGGAACATGGATTCTGCTGCGCCAAGCCTACAACCTGATTTTTAAGTGTGAGGATCGAGTATTTAGTGAATGCGGACTCACTACGGAGCAGCACACAGCGCTTATGGCTATAAAAAACATCAGCGAGCCTGTAAGAATAACTGATATAGCCCGGTGGTTAGACCGTAGTGTGAACAGCGTCAGTATGATAATCGACCGGATGGTCAAGGCTGGTTTGGTCAAAAGGACAAGAGACAGGAAGGATCGCAGGACAGTATTTGTGACTCTGACCAACAAGGCAGAGGAGGCCTATGTACCGGCAACCGCAGCAGGCTGGGGGCTCATCCAGAAAATCCTGTCGCCATTATCGGATGAAGACAAGCGTACCTTGATCAAGTTGCTCGAGGCGCTCAGAGACAAGACATATGATTATCTCGAGCCTGGAGGGAGTGTAGAGGAAGTAAGGATAAATGGGACCGAGAACATGGCCTAGTATATGAGACAGGCGACTAAGTACAAGTCGTTCCCCACTTCTGAAGCCGAACGTCAGAGTGGTAAAAAGAAGAAGGCCATATGATAAGGGCAGTTAGTTTTACTTAATGCTAGCTGGTGTAGAGTAGCTCTGCAGGGTCCGCAATAATCCCACCAGAACGAAATATGCTCCCCGCCTCAACCCACTGGTAAAACACCTTATCCACACCGAAAGACCACTAACATTTTGATTAGTGCACAAAAGTCAGTATTGTTCAGTGCAAAGAGCACCGGTCTTCGGATTGTAGGCCAGATGTCCCAAAAGTTCCCTTTACGTATAAAATAGAACCTTTGTGTTAATCCTCAAAACCCTGTTTTGTTCGTAAAGTCCCGTTATGTCCCGACCTGTCCCAAATAGTTTAACGCCAAAATAACGCCAGAGACGGTGACTATATGTCAAATATGGAGGTCAGCATACATATGCTGCTTATATCTGTTTGTTTGACCCGTCACCTTTGCTAACCTATAATCGACAACATGTTGATAGCAGGCATCAGCCTTCAATTAGTAGCGGGTATCATATTTGGTCTTACGCATATACTTTCAAAGAGCCGTTTTGATACTGCAAATGAAGCTTTAAGGCGATTCTTGCTATTCCCTTCGAAGGGTAAGCACCGATTAAGAATCCTTATTTTCGGAGCATTGATAATCCCTCTTGCTTCACTGCTAATAGCCACGTATCTTCTGGAGGGACCTGCCGCACTAACTGGTGTGCAATGGTTAGAAGCAGTAGGTGGAGGATTGTTAGCCTCGCTGATGGCGGGCATCATCTATCTGTCATTACTCAGAAGATTCGCTCAACTTATGTCTAAGACTAAGGATCCAAGAAGTCTACCCGATGATGCCTACTTTCGGACTTTGCTGTTCGGTAACCTAATCCTAATTCCAGTTCTTGGTGGTTTCGGTTGGCTTAGTCTATGGGGCAGTTCCGCACTTTCTACCGCAAATATCGGGGACATTCCTGCAGCTGTTATCCTGATTCCAGTTATACTACTTGTATTGCTTGGTGGATTGTTAATTCTTTCTGCGTGTATTTCGGTAGTCTTTGTCGTGCTGGCTGGTATTATGGAACTATTATCAATGATGGCGAGACCACGCAGGCTTCTGTGGATAGTGGTGTTATCAGTATTCGTTCTTGGTGGTGCATTCCTTATTGCTAGTGCCTGTCAATCCTAATATGCAGCTAGAAGTAGACTACACAACGATAATAGTCAATTAGATATGGAATGTGAATCTAATTATGTTGGTGAAGTTTGAGGATAGCTTGACGTTTATTCATGAGCTTAACTGAGATACTAGACTTTGAACGCTAAAGGCGTATAATCTGATAACAAAGAGTTAAGAAGTGCAAGTGTCACACAAGAGGTGTTCAAGCTAATACTAATAGCTAAGAGTAAGTTTTAGAATCAGTAGATGGCTCACTTTTTAGTTGAATTTCGTTTACAGGGCTATGCGAGGGATTATGCAAAGTGGGCTAGGGCACAGACTCTTCGGGAGGCTCGGAAGCTTAGAGTAAGAAAGTTAAGAAAATCTAGGTTCGTACCACACATAACCTTGTTCGGGCCAGCGGATACACAGAATCTCCGAAATGTAATTCGTGAAGTGGAACGGATTGGTCGGAGGTATACTCGGGTTCCTTTTGAGCTCGGGGTTAAGCGCGGCGAATTTCAAAAAGAGGAAGCAAACTGGCTTTATCTTGATGTCCAACCCTCACCCCAGCTTGAACAATTTCGGTATGAACTGGCGCGAGGCTTGCTGAGGCTGGAAAGTAGGATATATGATACCTGCCGGCCCTATGACCACAATCCAAAATATAAATTTCATTGTTCGATAGGGAAGTACAGTCCTAAAGACAGCGCTAAATTTGAAAAACTGGCTAATTATGCCGAAAGCAAATATAGCTTAGAGGCCTTCAAAAAGAGTCGAGCCCACGTCTTCAGTAGATTAATCAACCTCGTTAAGAAATGCATCTTCGGGACAGCAGAGAAAGATGACCCGGGCATAGGTCAACATCTTCTCAGGGTCACCGTTCTGGGAGGACGAAGCCGAATCCAATCCGAATATGATTTAGTTCTTGGGAGGATGTTATCTCGGAAGGAGGCGCTGCACAGATATCGGTTGGGCAGGTATTGGTGGAGAAGGACGGTTAAGGAGTTTAAAGAATTGCGAAGTCCACCACGAGAAGATCACCTGTCAATCTCTGATATATCTGTGTATTTTATTGGGGATACCCATTTCGACCATAAAAATATAATCAGGTATTGCCACAGGCCTTTTTCAAATGTCACAGAAATGAACCGAGCGATGGAAAAAAAGTGGAATAGCACTGTAGGAGATAACGGGGTAGTCTATTTCTTGGGCGACTGGTCTTTTGGCCGAAGGTCAAGGCCGGCTACTTACTGGAAGCAACGACTGAAAGGGAAGATAGTCGCCATTAAGGGAAGCCACGACAAGATTAAATTTGAGACAAGTAGAGTGCTGCACGTCGGTGGGTATAGCTTTTTGCTTATACACAATCCAGGAGATAAAAAAATTGAATGGCTCAAATGGAATGGCTGGGTTATTCATGGTCATGTTCACCACAAGGCACCTTTTATCGATGGCGAAAAAAAGAAGATAAACGTGAGCGCGGAAGCAATAAATTATAGGCCGGTAAGCCTTGAGTATTTGCTTTCTTTAGACCTCAATTCAATAAAGCAGATGCGTACGATTGATAGCCAGCCCGAAAGATGGTGATAGTGCCTGTCCTACATACACCAAGTCTGGTGTTCAAGTCGTCTAGCGTCCGCCACCGAATTTACCCCTAAGTTCATAAATATGATGGAGTCCCTCGAACTAATCATTCCAACTACCATCCCAAATAACTTGAAAATCGGTGACTGTTCCCATCATACCGCTGGGTATGTACCATCCACCACTAGGAAATAGATACTCAGGATTATATTGTTTTCCGACCTGAATATCGACTATCGTATCGTTGTTATCGGGTCCGTAACTATCCGAAATTCCGGTACAATCAATATAGACTAGGCCTCTATCTGTTGTTTGAAAGGCATTGCACGCATGGCCTGTATTTCCAGTTAATGTTATGCTTACATAGGCGCATCTAATTCCTGCCATTTCTGCATTATTATGAAGTCTCTCGGCGAAGTCGGCGCACACACCAGGGTTACTAGGTTGTGCAGTTCCGTCGATTATATTTTGAATGCTTTCTAGGTCTACATGACTTTCTGGTGTACCATAGTAGATTCTTCCTGGGCTGATTATATAGCTGTATGGGAACTCATCAGTCTTATCCTGTCGCAAGAAGCTAACTAATTGAGAGTAGCTTGGATTAACAGCATTTTCGTTGTTGATGAGTACAATGAAATCGCCTGTGTCGTCATAACAACCATTCCCCGAGAGGTAACCTTCCGGTGTATCTACAAGACCCAAATAGTAGTCTTCATATTTGCCAGTATGCGAATTGATTTCGTTAGAGGGAGAGGGAGTGGTATCAGAGGGAGAGGGAATGGTATCAGATTGATTGGCGTTTCTGAAGTAGGTGGATATGGAGTTGAACAGACTATCTTTGTAATCGGATAACGGTTGCACACCAGCAAAGGAAAATATGAGGAATAAGCATATTAAGGAAAATACCGTGAGTTTCATACTCGGTTGTCGCCAGCTATTTTTCGATACAACCCTACACAACCAGATGAAGAGAACAAATTCCGCGAGGAAGATCAGACTGCCGACCAGTTGGCTTTGAATGAGTTGCTGCGAGAACAGTTTTACGCCTGACCATACAAGAAGACCCAGCAGTGATAATATTGAAAGGTTTAGAAATAACCTATAGAGCTTACCGATCCTTCTATGTTTATAGGTCGTATAGCTGAACCATTTCTCAACTGAATATATGCAAGAGAATCCCAGTAAGAGCCAAAATGGAATAAAGCTTTTAACATAGATGCTGATAACTAAGCCAATAATAGAGAGAGCAAATATCAGAATTAATGCCCGTAGCCATTTCTCGATTGGGCGATTAACGAATTTCTTTCTTACATTGTCTGCTCTATTCTTACCAGCTGGTTCATAAGGTTCTGCTTGTGTTTTCCGGAGGTCGTCATAACTCTCAAAGGTGAACTTTTTCCCCGAGCAATAATTGTTAGAGCATCTCCAACAATTTGTGTTCAAATCAAAGTAAAGAGTGGGCAATCCACAACTGGGGCACCGGTCATAAATACTATGGCCACAATTCCAACAGTCAAATACCTTAGGATTAGGATTTAACGCACCGCAATGTACGCATTTCTTAATGACCCCGTTATTTTCTGTCCGTCTAACAAGATCGATGATTCTCCACCACCATTTGTCATCGTCCAACAATTTACGTCTCTCCTCGGCAGATAATTCATTAAAGTAGAAACAGCTAGAATGCAGCTGTAATCGATAGGGGCAGAGAAACGGTTGAGTGAAAAACCTTTTGCACCAAGAACACTGCATTGATTGGAACGCAGTGAGCCTTACACGATATCGTCCAGGGATTGCTGCTCTTTCAATTATCTCGCTGAGAGGGACACCAAGAATATCGAATTGACAACCACAGTGTCTGCATCTCCAGTTGTTACCACTTATCTGTATTACCTCATGGGTCCAGCAGACTGGGCACTCCGCCGAACTACTGTCATAAGCTGCTCGCTCGGTTGCGTTAGAAAGGACTTGATAGGCATCGTTGACCTTTTTGAATTTAATCTCAGCTTCTTTATTGTCAGGATTGCGGTCAGGATGATACTTCAGGGCAAGACGTCTAAACGCTTTCTTTATCTCTTCTTGAGTAGCATTTCTGCTTATCTCAAGAATCTCGTAGTATTTAAATCTCCTTGCAAAGCTCTTACCTGAATGTTCCATTTCCATTCAGCATTCGGCAATGCCAATGCCTCCAGGGTGGGCATAGGTCATATTCTAGGTTCTCTTAGATGGAGTTCATTCCGTTATATACTCTTCACCAATAAATCTCGACGTGTGAAACGACCCCCAGCGATTCCCAGTAGGAAGAACCAAGCTCTTGTTCCAATTGTTCCAATTCCTCTTCTTCTTGCTTTAACTCATCATATATGCTAGTAATTCTGTAGTATTCACTGGAGCCTATGTAATATACTTTCCCAGATATCTCTCGGTTGTATTGTTCTACTCTTCTATTGTAATCCTCTAATCTCGTTTCATACTCCTCCCATTGCTGTTTGTATCGTCCATAGAATGTATATTTGGGGGACGTGGCTACATCGGCACTAACCAGTCCATATTCCGCTCCAACCTGTACATAGGCTATCGTGTCATAATCAGTATTAGAGTTGTAGCTATCTTCAAGGGAAGGGATAACCACTTCAAATCCGCGACCAGTGCAATCCACGAAAACTAAGCCTATATCCACAGTATAAAAAGCATTCAGGGCATGTGACTCACTACTATCTTCAAAGTCAACCCCGACCCAGGCAGCTCTTATTCCTTTCTGCTCGGCATTATTGTGTAATGTCTCAGCAAAACTTCCACACATGTATAAGCCCTCAACATAAGTTTGTTCATCTGTATCATCGGATGCTACAAATTGTAGCAACCATTGCCAAGTTGGATTGATAGCACTCTGGCTATTAATGAGGTTGATACTAGTGTAGGGCAATCCTTTAGAATATGGAGGTTGCTTGTCGTAATATATTTCTAAATTGTTCGTGTTTCCACGAACTGCTTCCTTAATGGCGAGAGTTTCTTTCGTCTCAGTAATTACAATACTCGCTGGAATCTCAATGATCCTATTTTTTGCTTCGGAGGCGTAGATGGTAATAGTAGCAGCGTATTCACCGGGATACATTCCTGAAATATCTACTGACAAGGTTACTGGTTTCTCTTCATCTGTGCTACCATCCACTGGGTCTAAGTTGAGCCACCGAGCGTCATCTGTTACTAACCAAGTTATTGCTCCTCTACTACTCTCTATCTCAAGTGTCTGTGCGGCAGGATTCAGTCCGTTGACTACTGTAAAATCAAAATTCAGTGGATTTGCAGACAAAGAAGGGGTAAAAGGATCAATAGCGATAATAAGTATTACAATCGCAAATATACAGGCGAGTGTGATGCCGATTATCTTTGGAGTCCTGTGTGATTTTTTCTGCGGCTCGTAAGGAGTCCCATACCCGCGTGAAGAACCATAGCTTGGCTTAAATTTGCCATATGTATCTGGCTTGTAAGGTTCATAGTTACCAGTCCTAGCTTCCCAATGGTGTTGCTCTTTGCCCTGCTTTGTTTGATTCCCTCTGGTTACAGATATCCCACGCAGTTCGTCATATGTATATATTTTCTTGCATTTGGGATTGGTGCACCTCCAGAAGAGCATGGTGGAATCAAAATACAACCTATATCCGCACTCGGGACATTTACTGACCACAATATCTACCCCCACTTTCTGTCTATATACTTTGGTTTCGCAATTTCATGTCCAAATCCACTGGCTGGGCTAGTGCTTTTATCTCGATTCCTTATCCATCTGCCTCGCTGCCTCAAAATATATTTCCTCTGCTTCTTTCTCAGACAGATTACAATAATGGCTTACTATATCAATTATTTGACGCTTTTCGGCAAAACCATCGTAATAAACATTCTCCATCTTTGCTGTCTCAGCATGTTGTTTTAGCATGAGGTACGCAGTTTCAAGTCCATCTTCTAGATTTTGCTCTTTGCGTCTCTTTATCCAAAATGAGGCATCCTCGATGTTGGGTTTTGTTGGTCTCAAAACCATACGGGTTACAAGGTCGTGAGGGCAAACAAAAACACGAAGGTCAGTTTCTGATGGCTGCCAATTCGGGTCCGCATCCAACAATTCCTTTACAGTAAACCTTTTTCCACATTCAGGGCACCATAGCATCCAACTGGTTGGGTCTTCCAGAGCTCGGCGTGCTACGGGGTCATCCGTCATTCTTCACCTTCCTTTATTTCCATTATATCATTAGCGAACTGCTAATGGAGGATGTGAACAAACAGAGCAAAGGGAATTATTACACCCAAACCAAGGAAAGTGACATTGGTGCTACCTAAGCCTAGCCACGAATATGTTGGCTCGTAAAAAAGTACGGTCATGTGAAAATATCAGCAAGTAGAGGCTACCTTCTACTTGGTATGGAAAGTTATCCGCTGTTCAAGTTCGCCTAAGAGCTGTTCAAGTCTACCTTCATCACGGAGTCTTCTAAGCCATGCCTCCGTGACATTCTCTCTCCATCCTTTGGAGCATCTCCAGAGCCAAGCCTGGTAATACAAGAACCAGAAATTGCCCCATAGAATCTTTGGGTGAACCGTATCTCCTTTGTAGACGGCGTGAGCCGCTGTGAATACAGGAACTTGGGGTATCTCAAGCTCAATATCGCGTTTTCCTGCCGCTAGCTCCCCAGCTATCTTTGAACCCAACGTAGAACACAACACATCGTTGAATTTGTCAACAGCCTTGCCAACTTGAAGCGTCAGTGGTCCTATCATGTTTTAGCCAATGGTCTCTAGCAAGTCCTTAATCATTAGGTTCAGAATCTTTGGGACTCACACTAGTATGAAGTTGCTGCAAAAAACTACTCATCAAGTACTCCTGTCATCGTAATCGTAATCGAAGCGCTTGCAGAGGAATGTTCGGGCACTTTTCTCCTACGCAGCAAGCATCAATCCTTTCTTTTAATTAATACTCTTGTTCTTTAGCCAAAGGGGTGAGCCTAGAAACCACAGGAAAGTCCAGTTTGTACTCCTATTCTTCCTTTTTAGTACCCAATCGGAAGTATAACCTATCGGTGAGAAAAGGATGCCAACCCAAAGGAACCAGCCCAGTAAAAAGCCCACGAAGCCAAACTTAGAAAAGAGCCAACTAGCCACAATGGTTGGCGGGAAAACCGTAGTGCTGAGTACTCCAACAATAACTACGTTAACAAACAGGACCAGTCCCCAAGTAAGATGTAGATGAGACCGCATTGACTCTTTCATGATGTCAATCCCTCCATGTCAATCTTATTTTGTTTCAGCTGTCTTTCGAATACTAGATTCTTTCCGGCCTACTTAAAGTCCTGTGTCAGGTAATAGGTAACTCCGTCTTCGGCTACGGCAATGCCTACGCCGGTAAATTTATAGTCTGGATTCAGAATGTTTTGCCTGTGACCAAGGCTTTTCATCCAGCTTTCTACCGTTTCAGACAATAGTTCTCTATCTGTCTTATAGAAGGCCAATCCTACGGGGTAGGGCAACAGAATGAATCCCCCTGCTAATCTTGGGTTCAAAGCAGCATTCTCCCCAAGACGGAGGTCTGCTAGTTCCACTACATTGTGATACAAATCTCGTTTCTCTGCCATGTCTAAGCTATGCTTCCTAGAATATGATGCAATAGATCCGTCCCACTCTAAAGGTGCAAGTTCTTCTTCTATTCTTATTTCATTTATCATCTCAAAACTAGTAGGCAGTACATGTAAGATTTCCAGCCGTTTGGGAACAACCCTCACTACTCCTTGAGGCCACACCATGGAAACTGTGGATGCTACTGTTAGAACTATCGCAAACAAAAAAGCCAAAACACCAATTGTACTGAAAAAACGTTTCAATCTCGCTTCCTATGTATACCTTGGTTTCGTAATTTCCTATTCAAATCTACTCGTTGGGCTACTCATCGGCGACAGCGTACATCGTAATCGTAATGGTAGCACTTGCCGAGGAATTACTCGCTTCAGTTTGGCTGGCAGTTATCTCGTTAAAGGATGTTAGAGTTGCTTTATATTTCTCCCTCTTTCATAGGAATATAAATCAACGTTTGGATTTCTTCAGACATTACCTAATTGGCCCGCCAATAAGCCGCATCTAATCCTATTGTCCCTCCTTGCAATGTCATTCTGTCTCCAGAAATTTGCACCTTGTATACTCCATGACCACCAAATAATTCCCAAGCAAGAGTTCCGTATAAGGCATTCCAGACAATCTCTACATAATCATCACTAACGAATGTATATACTCCGTCCATTATTTCTCCTTCAGAAGAAATGTAAAGCACCTTCCCATTCACAAGGAACTCCAAATAGTAGGTTTTATTCTCGGGTAGTTTTTTAATTTCTTCATATGCCCTCGGGGCCATGCTTGGTGGGCACTCCTCTGGCAGACCATGCCGCCATTTCCCTAAAATGGCGCTCTCTGCATGTACAGGCACATCGTTATCTGTTGGTGACTCACCATTACCTGCTGGTGAACCATTACCCGATACTATGATAGCAATGGCAACAATGACGGCTATAACGATACTAGCGATTATTCCTACCTTTTTTATTTCAACCCCCTAACTATAAGATTATTAAACCTATCCAGAATATGAGCTTTTGAACATTCGCCACTATCTCCCCTATGCATATATCATGCTGGAATCAGCAGGTTCTGTCAATACACCTCAAGGATGCACTGAGACAAAGTTAAAGGATAGGTTGAGGCTCTATCGGGACATAAACAACAGTTAGAGCGAGTCCACCGCCCAATCCAAAGGGCATGCTCCCTATTGATATTCAGATACTTGTCTCTGACCTAGTTGGATTTTGGGGGTTTATTAGATTCAGCCAGTGTAGTAGTCAATTATGCCCCGTTGCCCTTTGCCATAGGTAAGTGTTTTCGTATGACACTCGTGACACAAAGGTCTCCCGGCTAAAGGCCCTAGGTGACCAGTGGCCAAGATATCATCTGCCTCCCAGTCGTCTTCGTCTAGTTCTTTGCCACAGATAGCGCAAACTCCGCCCCCGTGCTTCCAAATATAGTCTCGGTCTCTCTTTGAATAACCACTCATTGTTATTCTCTGATGCCTGAACTTTTCTATTATAGTATGCTCTTGCGGAATTTGGCTGTCAATCACCTTCAATTTAGGCATGTCGTATTTGGGACAGGGAAGTTCGTGATTACACAACAAGCCATATTGTGTCTTTGTTTGACCATGCATGAACGCAGAAACGGCGTGCGCCACGCTGAATTTCTGAAAGCCCTACCCGATTTCTATTTCTGCACCGACTCCCACAGTTTTCGATATCTTCTGAGTGTGCTGCTGTAGCTTAATGGATTAGCAGAATTCTTGTGCCTGCGAAGCAAGAACCGGACTTGCTTCAGTGAATAACCGTGGCCGAACAGAGCAAATGCTTCGTTTTTCACACTACTCGGATCAAGATTGTATTTTCTTGCGGTCTCTATAAGCTGCTCGTCGTTAACAGGTTTCATAGCAACATTTTACGGGACATGTCAACGGGATATTAAAGGGATTGCTAATGAGACATAGGACAAGTTTAATTACGAGATCAAAAGCGAGATAGTGTTAACACTGGGAGATTCGTCATATCACTGATAACATGATTGTGTTCCCATTGGCATAGGCATCGCAACGGCGTCCGTCCTGAACGGACAACGACGCTAGCATAAAATAGTTGAGGATCGTGTCGTTAACCGGTGTTGCGTGAGGTCAACATATCATGTTCATCTGTTATTGAACACCGTCGTTATCTTCGTTATTTCGTTTTTTTCGTTAACAACCGTATCTTAACAACGATATATATATTGCATTAACGTTTCGAATACGACGACTGATTAACGATGCTTAACGGATGATTTCGGCGAACGACAGACACATCGGTACATCGTTTTGCTGGCTCACGTCTTTTATTGAACATCGTCGTTACTTTCGTTGTTTTCGTTAGGGCTACATTAACGCTATATGATATTAACGGTATCGACGATAAACAATAAACGATAAACAATGAACGATAAACGACAGACGACAGACGACGGATAATAGACGATGGATGATAGATATGGGGTGGAGGTTGGTCCCTAGTGGAATATTCCGCAGACAACAAAACGATGTTTTGTTTAGTGTACCGCTTTGCTACAAGGCTGCCTTATGCGTTGCCATGAGAGGGTCACCGTCGTAAAATGGAGACGAAAGATTGGTAGGAATTATTGCCGGGAGCTATCCCTGATTTACTGGGGGCCATAGTGTTATCGGACTTGGATAAGCGAATTAACACCCTAGCTCAATGGATGTTTGAGTCAAAACACTTGGTAGTGTTCACCGGTGCTGGCATCAGCACGGAATCAGGACTTCCTGATTTCCGAGGACCAGACGGCATCTGGACGCGTCAGACAAAAGGACTGCCCACCAAACCACGAGATTTCTCATCGGTGGAGCCTAATGTTGGGCACTTGGCTATTATCCAGCTACAGGAACTTGGCAAGTTAAGGTTCCTTATCTCACAAAATGTAGACAATCTCCACTTGCGGTCAGGAATCCGCCCGGATTTACTGGCAGAGCTGCATGGCAATGTTACCAAGCTTCGGTGTAACCGCTGTGAGGCCCAACTAGATAGGTCTGCTGGCTTGAATACCTGTTCTTGCGGTGGCAAGCTTACTTCCAGCGTAGTTAACTTTGGTCAATCACTACCACGGAAGGAGCTAGCTGACTCTTATTGGCATTCGGAACATTGCGACCTGTTCATAGTTGCCGGTTCCAGCCTAGTTGTTACACCGGCTGCTGATATGCCCAAGGTGGCTCTCCAATCTGGAGCTCGGTTGGTCGTTATTAATAAAGGTGAAACCCCTTTCGACCGACTTGCTCACCTGCGGTTTGAGGAAAGAACAGGAGAGGTATTGCCTCCAGCAGTTGATAGGCTGAAAGAGTTCATAGAGGGTGATAGTCAATTGGTGGCGTAGAGAAGCAAAGCGATGAGGGATGTGACAGAAAAGGTCTTGAGGTTGATAACCTATTCTCAGGAGTTAGGCCTAGACTTAAAAACAGAAGAGGACAGATTCAAGTGGTTTCTGGTTTCTATCCTTTTTGCAAAGAGGATTTCCTCTGAAGTAGCCAAAAGGACTTACAGGGAGTTTGAAAAAGAGGGGATTATGACACCTGAGAGCATTACAGAGGCTGGCTGGGATAAGCTGGTAGAGGTATTGGACTCTGGGGGCTATGTTCGCTACGACTTCTCCACCGCATCAAATCTCCTTGAGATAGCAGCCAGCTTAGGGGAGAAATACGGCTCATTGGATGGCTTATACACTCAGTCAGAGGATAGCAGGGATTTGGAGAAGAGGCTACTTGAATTCAAGGGTGTCGGTCCAACCACGGTGAACATTTTTCTAAGGGAGCTAAAAGCAGTCTGGGAAAAGGCAAAACCACAGCCTTCCCCTCTAGCTAGGGAAGTTGCCTCTAGGCTTGGACTTGGCGAAGAGGAGCTGGAACTCCCCTCTGTGGAGTCTGCTTTGGTGAGATTAAACTTGGAATTTTGCAAGCGTAGAAGATGCTCTAGCTGCTCTGTCAGGGAAGAGTGCCAAGAGGCAGGGGCTACCTGAACCAGGTGCGCTACGAAGAAAACGCCGAAGGATTGTTCTATTGATTGGGAGGGCACCTGCCCAAAAATCGCATTTTTGCTTTTTGTTTCCTAGTCTTCGGGAAGACTGGTTCTTATGGTTAGTCGTAGCTTAATTATTGGGTCCAAAGTAGGAACCTGTCATTCTTAAGTATACAACGTAACAAAATGTGGAACGTCCAGTTTTCTCCAAAGCAATAGCTACCTCATCTCGGAAGGGAGGTCAAGTTTCAGTATAACAGATGGACCAAGATAAAATGGGATTCTATGAGTACATAGTTTATAGATGTGGAACCCGTTACTTTAGTCTCGAACTGCTGCCAAGAACTTGATAACCTTGAAGGCAACCTGAGGTAACTGGTGGGTGATAGAGATATCGGTGGTAGGCACTGCTTTTTTCCTTTCTCCCGTTGCTCCTACCATGATATCAATCTAGCCATACAAATGGACAAAGAGCCAAATCTTAGTTGACAAGGAATTGGTCACGGTTTAGCATAGTAGTTAAATAGTATTTTCTATCGAAAATCATTGGGTAGAGGTGGAGGCTCTCCTATATTGTTACTGTATTCAATCCAGAGGTATTGCAGGAATGAAGGTACGTCAAATAAAACTTTGGAACATCGCAGGATATAGCTGTTTGACATGGGAGCGAATCCAAGCAGACTTAAACTTCCTTATAGGGCCAAATGGGGCAGGTAAGAGTACCTTGTTACAAGCCCTTGCTACTGGGCTTCATTATATATGTGGTCGACGGAAAGAAGATGTGCTTACGAGAACATATCCAGAGGGCGAGATAGAAATAGAGCTAGACGAAATTCCCGTTCCCCAACATTTCCGGCTGGGTGACATCAACAAAAGCCAGACGCCATTGAGCTCTCCTTATGCCTTCCAGATATTGCAGGTGGTCGAGCACCGGCAGCCGAAAAGTACCGTTGGTGATGGTCGCAGTGACCTACGCCAGCACGCCACAAGTCGATACGCTAATTCCATATCGGAAATAAAATTCTTGTTAAGATCCAATGAGAATGATCGAAGGTTAGCCCACGAGGTGCTTGACATTTGCAGAAGTATCACTACATCGGGAAGTCGCCAGGATTGGGAGTGGATCGAAAGGGCAATTAGTGAACGCAGTCCACGAAGAGCTCGCCCGTTGTCATGTGGTCAGTTCGATATTGTTGCACTCCTACTTGACCTAGTCAGGCTAAAGGCCTTTTTACAGAATAATAGTCAGCCTGTGTTTATTCTTCTCGACAACCCGGAAACATATTTGCATCCTGCTTGTCAAGAGCCAATAATTAGACTGGTGCAAGACCAGATCCCAAATGCACAACTATTCCTAAGCTCGCATAGTCTGAAGCTATTATGTCATCGCGAGCCCAAGTGTGTGTATTGGCTTTCTCGCCAATCCCAAAATGAACACTGTGAGGCCAACATTCTCAGCGTGAGGGAGCTTAAAGGAGGTACAAGAGCTGCGTTCTTCGACCTCTATGGGGATGACGTGAGTTCAGCAGTACTGGGTCTACTCACAGCATTTCAAAGTCCAGAATACTACAAGTTCTTATGTGAGTGCGCTTTGCCCTCAAACGTGGAGCAGCGGAGAAGTCCCAAAGATGACCGGCAAATAAGAATCGTTCGTGAGCAACTGGTCGGTCAGCTGTATCAGTGGACCGTATTAGATTATGGTGCTGGACATGGAGACCTACTTGAAGGTCTAGTTGCGTTTGACACCGCTGACCATAGTATCCTATATACTGCATTCGATCAGACACCCTCCGATGTTCTCGTACAACGAATAGAGGAAGCCAAGAGAAGCGGTAAGATTTCAGTGGAATCCCGGATAATTGCCAACCTTTCTGCAGCCCCCAGGAATTGTAATACCGTAGTCTTATTGAATGTGTGCCATGAGATACTCATCCCACAGTTGCCAGTGCTCTTTGCTGAGTTGCTCACTAATCATTTGCGGCGATTAGGGTCGAGTAAAATCATCATCCATGAGGTCAAAGTTATGTCCGCTGGCGAGAGCCGATTTATTATGTGGACGCCGGAAGATTTCGAGAGTATTTTTCGTGAAATCCCGGGCATTCAGGTCCACACGGAAGTGACTCCGCCACCGGGAGTCCCTCTTGATACCACTATTATATCGATCATCCCTGAGCAGGTGGCATTCGATAATTTGAAAGCTGTGTTAATTAATCGATTTTGGAGTCGCCTGGCCGACAAGAAAGAGGAGTGTTTAACAGCGATTGAACACTTGTCAATCGGCAATGCTCAAAGAGGTACTGGGCTTGATGAGGTGCTGCGCCAAAGGGAGTTAGCCTTTTTTACATCTCAATTAGCTCATGTCTGTCTCCTCGAACGGCAACAGACGGAAGTGGATCATCAACCCCAAGTCGATTGAGATCGTTAACCTCAACTCGTTATGTAATATTGCTTGAAATATTACTTAGTTGCACCAAAAGATGGAATGTGTAAGAGGAACTTTCTGGCTGAATGTTACATTCGGTCATTTCTATCTGCTCGTTGCTAAGGTTGATAATCGGTCTAGAAATCGTTTATGATCTGATACTGCCTGCAGTTGTAGGCATTAGGAATACATTCTGTAGTTGGCAGGTCTGCTGAGGAGAAGAGCGGTGAGCGAGACGGTCTACTTTTTGGGAGCTGGAGCCAATCAGGGGTTGACTAACTCCCAGGGGCAGAAGCCCCCACTTGACGGAGATTTCTTTCGGTTGCTTGCAGCCCAAGCGAAGGCGCTTCCAAATGAATCAATCCCGCGAGGAACTACAGTACCTCACCACAAATTTTGTTCCAATGGAAATGCTCCGCCACTAGAGCAGGCAAGCGAGCCGCCCAACATCTACTGGGTCTATGGATTCATCCAACGGTTCTGGCACATCTTGCCGAGAGACCTCACCTCCAAGCCATTTAGCCTTGAGGAAGTTCTCAGCTTCTTGCAACTTGAGCGCCAGGAGGCCACGAAATCAAAGAATGTCCAAAAGACCAGGGAATACCTGTTTACTGAACTAGTCCTTGAGCATCGACTCTCTTATTATTTGAGTGAGTTTTCACAGGAAGCGAAGTCGAATCCAGAGATGGTTAAGTTTGGAGAGGTGGTTTATGAGCAAAAGTCAACCATTATTACGACTAATTATGACCTCATTGTCGAAGCCATCATAGATAAGGCGTTCCATAGCAAATTGGGGGCTGATAGCAAGCAGAAGACGCCTGCTTGGAATGCAAAAGCTTCCTATCCTGGCTGGTTTTCAGAAGCTGCTGATTGGACCAAAAAGGTGCCGTCTAAACGTGCTCGTCCGCTAATACTGAAGTTACATGGCTCGCTAAACTGGGCGGCGGTCGTAGACGTAAAGGCCAATGTTCTCAAACCTGAAAAGAGCTTACGCTTCTATCTAGAGAAAGAGTTTACAGGTGGCTACCTTCCCCTTGGGAAACAGAATAGATACCTCTACAAACCGCTAATTGTTCCAATGGTTCTGTACAAAGGCGAATACCTTGAGCACCCGGCTATCAGAGCAGCCTGGAAAGACGCACGGAAAGAGTTGTCTGACTGCAAGAGTTTGGTCGTAATAGGTTACTCTTTTCCTCCCACCGACTTTCACGTTAAGAAGTTGTTTTTGGAAACACTGTCTCAGCGAGAACTAAGAAAGCTAACCATTGTGAACCCGGATACCAGCGTGGTTCAGCGAATCAAGGACCTCACACACTTTCAGAAACCCGTCGTCGTATGCAGTGATATTGGAAAGTTTCTCAAATAGCTTACGTACTAGCCCTTTCTCTGACTACCTTCCTCAAGAATCTGAGGAACAATATTACAACGTAAACGGTAGTCAATATGCATACAAGCCAATAGGTTAGAGAACCGGCTGTAAGAAATGATAGGTTGTCTGACCAGCCAAGACCCACAAGAATAGTCACAACCACGGTTTCTCCAAGGTCCAACCAAGTGTCACTTTTCATCTAGTACCTCCTGAACAATGCTTCGTCAACAGTCGCAGTTGGCATTGTAGTTCTCGTCGACACTGGCGTCAAACTTCTTGAAACAAAATAGCAATTTGACGTAATGTGCAGTTTTCCAGTTGCTTTAAGCGCTAAGGGATAAATTCGATTCCGCTTTTAGTAATCTGGCTCATTTAACAGAAGTAACATATATTAGCTGTGTAAGAATAAAAAACTATTTGGTCGGTTATTGCAAAGAACGAGATATAACATCACTTAGCACTTGCTTAATGGGATTGCACCAGTTAATCGGCCCGTCTAACAACATTTTTACAAGCTCTCTTTTTACAATGGCACCAAGATTACTCTTATCGATGGATACCACACCATGCTGGTCTTCATTGACTATAGCAATGTTACTTCGTCGTGCTCTAATGAAAAGCGCTCGAGGATAAAACCTTTCAATTCCTGTTAATATGTTGCTTACCTTCGTATCGGCATGCCTAACATCCATTCGTAGTACTCTGTTATGATACTGCTGGCCATAGCATTGGCATGCCTTACGGAAATCGCTATCGCCAACTGAATAGTCAAAAAGTATCATCAATGGACTGCCTGGTGCTCTCTTTGAGGTCAGCTTCCCCCACTTCTTTAGGTAGTCAATAATGCTATTGACACCTCCAGCACTTTCTTGCGGATCTAGCTCACTTAGGCAAACGAATTTGCATTCACAAGCAGTCTGTGTCTTCTTCGATACTTCTTCTAGTACCCATCGATCCAAGGGTCCTTCTACTAGAATTACGGTATTAGTTGGAAAACCTAGTATAGGATCGATTTGACCTGACACACCGGCTTCTACTGAGGCTCGAATCAAGTCTGGAATACTTCTTGACTTCACGGTTGTTCGTATCCCGTCTTCCAATTCTATTAGGTAACCAGTATTCGCCGTAGAAGCGATAATTTCACTATGAGTAGTAGCGATGATCTGCATCTTTAGTTGCTCTTCTTCCGACCATAGTCTGAACATCTTAGCTATTCTGCTGGTAAGGTCATCATGTAGCGAAGATTCAGGCTCCTCTACTGCCCAAAGGACTCCTTGGCGCCATCCGAATCTAGTGCTATAGGCTGTGTCTATAAGCTTTAGTAAGTGGAACATCATATAAGCCTGACTTCCTGATCCAAGTGCATCATCATCTATTAAAGCGCCAGTTGGAGTTTCTATACCAAGCCCTCCAATACCTAATAGCGTGTATACTTCTGGTAGACCCATAATAACTCTACGAATAGAAGGAACATCTTCAGTTACCAATCTGTTTGCCTCTTCGATGGTGTCTGCTGCTGCACTGTTTAAAGCTCTTATAAGCCTGTCGGTCTCCGATTTTTTCCTGCGACGAAGACGATTCATGATGATTTTGCGGAAGTTTTGGGATTCTGCCTCTAGGACTTCTGACGGTATTGTGCGATTTTGGATGTAACGAAATCCAATCAGCCCCACGAATTGCCAGAACAGCTTCTCATCCAGAGTCCTAAATTGTGATGCTGCACGCTTGCGAATCTCAATCATGTACTCCCCAGGATACGCTGTCCATACTCGCCTTATTGTAAACCGTCTTCCCAACCTTTCCTTCACGTGTTCTATTCCTTTACGGAATCCAAAATTATTAGGAAGTTCAAAATCTACTGTTATTGTTATCTCTTTCTTTTTCTTTCTTCGTGGGTCAGCGTGGAAGTCTCGCCCCATATCTAGTTCAAAATCTGGGACTGGCTCATCAGTCATAAAAAGATTCAAGGCACGAAGAATGTTTGACTTTCCAGAGTTGTTCAGACCTATCAGGCAACTAAAATTTGCTATGTTCTCCAGAGAACTATGTACAACCGACCGAAAACCTTCGATCTCAACTTTGGTAATCAGTCTCATTGTGAAGTTTGCTCTCTTACTAATGCTCTATTGAAACTCATTATAACAGAGTATTAACAGCTAAGGCTAGTGATAATACCTGCAATCGTCGCCTGCTCATACTGAATGACGGTTTGTGTCATTTATCGAATTATCATTGAACAATACTGACTAATGTGCAATTTCAGCTTCGCCTGTCACCACCAGAGCGACTCAACCCCCAGTGAGCCTCTAGCTACACGAGATGGCTTTGCCACTCATAGCATTATTCTTGTGGTCCCACCGAACGTAGGATTTACTCAAACTGACACGATGTTATAATATAACGACAGTGGAACCTTTTGGATGAGGTCAGAATGCCGGGAGACCGATTCTTGGAGAAGCATGGGCTATAGGATATGAGCCGAAGGAGTAGTCACAATGTCGTACGAGTCAAAAAGCATACGGGATGCAGTCGATGAACTAAATAGAACATATTATCTTCCAGCTATTCAACGAGAATTCGTTTGGGAGCCTGAGAGAATCGAGAGGCTGTTCGACTCAATCATGGGAGATTATCCCATTGGATCCTTCTTATTTTGGAAGGTCAAAGAAGAGAACAAAAACGATTGGACATGCTATTTGTTCGCCAGCAATTATGATGAAGAACATCCCCACAATGATATTGCCAATCTGTCAGGAATCAACAAGGATGTCTACCTCATATTGGACGGACAGCAGAGACTCACGGCCCTAAACGTTGGCCTACGAGGTTCATATCGATATTTCTATTACCGGTGGAGAAAACAGGTACTACACCTGAATCTGTTGAAACCTATTTGGAAGAACGAGATAGACCCCGAGGAACTGGAGTATCAGTTTGAATTCAGAGATAATGGAGACACACAGGACCCTGAGCAGGAATTGTGGTACAGAGTTGGGCGTATCCTTGACTCAGAAGATAGCGAAGAGGCTAAGACGGCAATTGAGAATGAGATCAGGCATCTAAATCAGGAACAACAATCGAATGCGAGGAAGCTGGTGGGGCGGTTGCACAGCAGGATTCATACCTATAAATTGGTCAATTACCATGAAGAGAAATCGCAGGATTATGACAAAGTTGTCCAAGTTTTCATTCGTGCCAATACAGGAGGGAAAACGCTAGAGTACTCGGATATCCTGTTATCAACTGCTACTGCAAAATGGAAGAATCTGAACGCCAGAGAAGAGGTCGAGAGGTCTACGGATAACATTAACGCAATAGGGCCAGGATATGATTTCGGCAAGGACTTCGTATTAAAGGGCAGCCTATACCTAACGGACGGCTTACCCATCAAGTATCAGATCAAGAACTTCAACAAGCCCAATCTAGAAAAGATTGAGTCCAACTGGCACGTCATTACAAAAGGTTTGGAGGATTCAGTCAGACTAGTTAGCAGGTACGGGTTCAGTAGCAAGAACATAACATCCACCATTGCGCTGCTGCCCATAGCTTACTATCTATCGAGACTCAATAGGCATAACTACATTGATTCATCTGCGCTGCAAGATGTACGGAACCAGAATACTATTCAGAAATGGCTGATTTCGGTCCTTCTCAAGAATGTTTTTGGGAGCTCTTCAGATACAAATCTGGAGAATCTGCGAAAAGAATTGATTGCTATTAACGACTATAGCGCTTTTGAACCGGATCAGCTGAATGCCAAGCTGGGCGTTCCTTCGGCCTTTTCAAGCGAGGAGATAGCCAAAATTCTTGATTACTCGTACGGGACTAGATACAGCTACCTGGTATTGTCCTTGCTTTTCCCTGGCAGAGATTGGAAAGGCAATGTTCACCATGAGGATCACATCTTCCCCAAGAGTGAATTTACACGAGCGAAGTTGCGGAGCAGAGGATATGACAACCCCACTATTGAGGAGTACCTGTCGCGATACAATGCGATATCGAATCTGCAATTATTGACTCCTAGCGAGAACCAGGAGAAGAACGCACAAGATTTCAGCTCATGGATTGTGACACGGGATTCAAACTTCAAGACCCGGCACATGATTCCGATCATGGATTCGTATGGTTATGATGAATTTCTAGAGTTCATTGAGAAACGGAGAATTATGCTCTCGGAAAGACTCAAATCTGCGTTAGTATCAGCTTGATTTTGGGCGTTCGGATAAGATTCATTCCAGTGCCATTAGCGGGGGCTACTCGTAGCAATTCCATAGATCCTGTTCAGCAATTACCCATGCTCGTTCTGATCCTTGCCAAACGTCTTGAGCTCGTTTACATCGCTCATCAGAGGATCTAGAACCCGATTGCACGATTCTCGGTTTTGTTCAACCTTGCATGTCTCATAAGGACTCATCCTGTACGGAAAAGGTAAAAGGACCAGGGCTTCGCCCCCATTCCCTAACGTCCCCCTGTGGGGTGGTATGGTGGTATAATCCGAGGGGAGAGCTAAAATGAAGTGGTTTAAAAGCCAGCGCCAAGAGGCCGTTGGTCCGGAAGCTTTTACCGCTTCTCTTCTCAAGATAACCTGTGATGCCGTCAAGGATGCTAGCCAAACCTTGGACAAGCATCTCAACGCTCCTGAGCGCTCCAAGTTACCGAAAGTCGAAGAGGAATTGTTATTCTTTTTTGTGTTCGCACTCGACTACTGGATTCAAACAGGCACCGCTCGTACACAAGAGGAACGGCGTATTTTAAGGCAAGCGTTTCACGCCCATTTAGCAAAGATCGCTGGGGGTGGTTACGAGGAGCAAGCCGAACTGGATACTTACCAAGAAAGATTCACTGCTTACGGTCAAATAGTCAATGAGACAAAGGGTGACAATGCTAAGTTTCTGGGTTTTGGAATGAAGCTTTCAGAATTTTGTGGCATGCCCAATAATCTCTTTTTGCTTGTGTTAGCCCCAGACCTTTTCACACAGGCATTGGGATCTTTAGTGAGATTAAAATCTGTGCAGTTAAAATTGAGCTAAGGTGGGAAAACGGATAGGAGCTTAGGGTGTTCTCTGGAGGCTATGAGATGAAAATGAAAGCATGGGGAACACATTGGGAGTGGGAAAGAAGTAAAGAGGTTGCCGTCTTTGCAGTGGATAGTAGAGTTGAACAGGAAAAGCCGTCCGTTGTGGAAGAGTTAGAAGGGGTGCTCAAAGAGTTTTCTATACCTCTAGACGTGATTGACGGGAACTTGAAGCATAGTGAGGATGTAGGACTGATCCAGACTTTGTTGGGTAGCTCAATCAAGGACAATGAAATCAATTATGACGAGTTTGAGAGAGAATTGCTTAAGGCGCGGGAAGAAGGCCGATTAGCCTACGGCTTGGTAGTTCTGGTAAATAAAGATAAGCATACATTCTATCAACCGCCAGAGCAAAAGGAGCGGGCAATTTACGGGGTTGGTATCCCAGACGGAGTGGTGATTTTAAGTCACACCCATAGAGAAGCTGTGAGACACGAGTTTGGCCATATGTTGGGTCTTGGGATTCACCACGGCGGATGTGTCATGGATTACAGATGCGTTACTCCTGTTTTTTGCAGTCAGTGCAAGGGGCAAATAGAAGAGATGTGGCAAGAGGAAATAGATAAAGGGCGACACAAGTAATCAGCTCTCGTCCATAGTATCACATATCACATTTACTCACTAAGTTGGCTTTGAAGAAACAGAAAAGCTGATTGCCGCCCCATCTCAGACTGTTGTGAAACCGTGATAAGCATCGTGGGAATGCTTCCAGCTGCGAATGTACTCGAGTACCTTGTCCCTTGCGACTTCTCCAATATCTGTTTGAGCATACCAAAGGTTTGAACGTCCGATTCCCTCGCCTTTTCTGGGCAACTGAACAGCCCGGTCTTCAGGCGGAATAAGGACGCCGTCTTGCTCTGCGGCTGAAGCAAAAAACTCGCCGGGATTGTTGTGATTTGGCAGTTGTCTCCCTGATCCTAGCGGTGGTATTTGAGCATCTCGGTATAGGGTCGCGTTTTCATACCATCCAACTAACAAAGGCTGCCTTCCTCCTTTCGGTGTGGCAACCCAAACAACTAGCACACCCGATAAATAAGGTGAGTTCCTGATTGAGGTTCGTCCGCGGACAAGGCGAGTTATGTTTATCCGCCGTTGTCGCCCGCCTCTTGCTACAGCACCGGGTTCAACATAGCCATACAACATGCCATTGTATGGCTGAAAATTGTATACCTCACCACCCCAGCCATTTTGTCTAATGAAGCTACCACCATTCACGGGAACATCCACGGTCCAGTTACCCTTGTATTCTCTCATCCACGCGATGTTGAAGAAGACCATTCTATTCTTATCTATCACCTGTGTCACCTCCTCTTGTCTCTTTTCCTTCAACCGGTTGAAACAATGGGTAGGCTCGGGGAAAAGCCTCTCTTGACACTCATTCTACTACCTCTGCGACTTCGTTGCAATACGTAAGCGAGTCGCTGGCTTTTAGAACCCAACAGAGCTTTGGTCAGATATGTATGGTCGGTAACAATGTAGCGTTTTGTGACCCCCTAACTCTGTAACAATGTCTTGGACACAGCCCAGAAACTATTGGCCATTTCTTAGAAATGACGGTATGATGGTCTTGATTAGAACACCCCACGTAAGAAAAGGCGGATTTTGCTCAGGCCACGAAGGTTAGTTTTGTGCCCGACATATTTACCAGAAATTGATTCGGCATAGCCTTTTCAAAGGCGAGGATGGCCTTCCTTCCGGTGCAGTGAGTCGGAATTACGTAATCCGGATCTATCTGCTTTATTGATTTTACTGTGTCGTCAATAATTGGCTCGAATGCTGGGCCGGTTAAGTGAAATCCTCCCATGATAGCATGCACGTTGTTTATACCTGTAATCTCCCGTGCATAATCAACTGTATTTATTATGCCTGAATGGGCACAGCCAGATAGCACCACCAGACCCTTGTTACCAAGGTTCATTACCAAGGCGGTATCATCTTCGGTCGGATCCCACACTTCCTGTCCCTTTTCCTCGTAGAATGCATATGGCAATCCTTTTTCAAAGCTCGTCCTCCTGGGAATTTCTCCTAGGAACAAAACGTCTCCATCCAATAACAGCAAAGGTTCTTTGGCCTCGGTAATCTTGAAACCCGCCGCCTCGACCTTTTCTTTTTCTAGTGCTGGCAGTCTTACTTTGACATCTTCCATGGGTTCAAGGTATCTATTTCGCCTGAATGCGGCAGGATGTAGGATTAGCCCCAAGCCTTTCTTGCCTATTTTTGCTGCTACTTGTGCCATTCCTCCGAAGTGATCTATATGGCCATGAGATAAAGCCGCCACCTCAACCTTGGTCAGATCAACTCCAAGGGCAGCGGCATTCCGTGCGACAACATCTTCAGAAAGACCGAAGTCGAAAATCATCGTTCTTGGTTTCTCTCTGGTCGTGGTAGTGAGTATCGCGGAAAAACCATGCTCAGCCAGTATAGAATTTGTCAGCTGCATGTCTTTGACTGGCACTGCCCTCGCGACTATGACTGAATTGTCTCCAGAGACCAAATCAATATAGTTATCCTCGAGTGTCCATATTTCCAACTTGTCTACCTGGTTTAACTTAAACTGCGCCATGACGTATTGACCCCCCTTATTTTTTCTGTAGCTACTATTATACACCTATAAGAAAGAGACTGGGATATATACAAAAGCCTGGATTGTTACCTAGCTACACAGACCATGGCAATGTTCAACTGATTATTGCGACTCTTGGGACTGGCACCCTCTTTGGGAATAAGCGCAGGCAAAGCGGCAGTAATCGGCGGCAATATTCTGGGGTGAATTCAGCTTAGGGAAGTCACTTGATTACTAACTCAGAATTATCTTGACAAGCCAGGCATTATGGCCCGCTTCTATTGGGCTACTGTCTGTGACAGCTTTTGTGTCCCCACCCATGCTCCCTCATGTAGTCTATCATTGCCTTATGAGACTCACTATTGGGTGCCACGTCTATCCTCTGTCGACACGTATCGCAGTAATACCAGATCTGGTGGTCCTTTCTACCTTGTTCATAACCTGCCCTACGCGCCTTCTCTTTTATTTCCTTTGTCTCGGGTATTTTGACCTGCAAGAGGCCCAGTGAGTCTTTGACAAAGTCGGCAAATGATACTCCGCCGAGGTCGTCAAGGCGCTGCTTTAACAGGTCATACTCGTCTTTGGAAAGCCTGCAGGACACAGTGGGGTGGCTCTGCTCGTATCTTAGCCGGGCTGGTGGTTTGTGGGGAGCCCTTGCCTTGTTTTTTACTCTGTAGTTTGCCATACCCACTTACCCCGTCGATTACGATACCGATTACCATGCAGTTTACCATAGTGGATTACCATAGGTAAAATTCTGATGTTTTGCTATTGTTCTAGCCTAATTTCCGTGATACGTCTCCATATGCTATATTAAGTGTGAGGAGTTATGGTGGAAAACGACACTTTATCACTCGTGGATGAAATCTATAGCGAACTGCTAGCTGGACTCAAAACAGGAGACCTTAGCTGGACAAGTTTCCTAGCTAAATACAGCGCCAGCAAGGGGTCTCTGTATAATGCCATAGGGCGATTCTTTAGTGATATGGAACCCGAAATCAGAAGGCTCAACGAGACCCAAGCTAAATCGGACGAGGCTAGAGTTCAGTTGGAGTCCTTGAACCAGAAAATCAAAGAAGACGACAAGGCCATCCAAGAGAAAAACCATCATATTGTAGGGCTGGAAGAAAAACAAGACATGCTGAAAGAGCAAATCGAAACTCTTGAGAGCACCCTTGTACAAAAGGGAGAGACCTTAGAAAGGCTTCAAGAACTAGAGGAACTAGATTTTGGTAAGGAGAGAATTGAGGCTTTGCATGCTACGCTCGCCGAAATGGCCACCAAACGCGGTTTCAAACCCGAGGAAGTTGGAAACGCATTCTTTGCTGAACTAAAGGATTATGATACCAAGATTGGCTTTGAGCAAGAACTCCAGCGACTGGCGGCTGTCACCGAAGCAAAGAAGGTGGAAGCTGAAAAGTGGAGGACCGAAGCAGAAACCTGCGAGACAAAACATAAGGAACTCCAAGGAATTACTAGTGCAATACAATCGTTGAATAAAAGTGGAGTCAAACCAAAACAAGTTGTTTCATGGAATAATGCTTTAATTGGCTTTGGTGGAGTTGAGGGGCTTGAGAAGGGTCTTAATCGCTACGGCTCAATTGAAAAATTGGTTGCTGCTAAGAAAAGGGAGAGGAAACGCCTAGATATAAGGGTAGCGGAACTCAATGGCAAGTTGGATACATTAAAGGAGCAAAAGGCAGAAATAGAAGGGTCAATCAAGGCACTTAGGGTCTCAGCCGTTGCAGAAATCGAAAGACTGGGCCAAACTGGCCGTGAAACATTGAGGGTACAAAAGGCAGAAATGGAGGGAACAATCAAAACATTGAAGACCTCAGCCCTTCGTGAAATGAAAGAAGTTAGCCAGACCGGAGTCAAAGAAATTAACCAGGTGGCACAGGCAGGAACTAGTTGTATTGGACAGGTTGGAGGAACTGCGTTAGGTGAGTTGAAAGAGGTTCTTTCCTTAGTTGATGAACTCGCGGCTAGGGCACTTGAAGTTGGTAAAGCAATAGGACAAGATCAAGACAAGTTAAATAAAATCAAAGAAACGAAGGAGAAGGCTGAAGCACTTACGAGGCGAATTGAGGGGTACAAATGGAGCAATTGAGAGAATCGCTTAATAGAACATCCCACGGGCTTGCTGACATGGAGCATGAGGCAAAGACGCTTCTTTCGGAACTGGATACTTTAGGGGTCCGTTTGCGCAGAGCCCATAATGCTGTCTCTATTGATGCCGTTGTGGCTTACCTTAGTATAGAGAGAAAACGAATGCTGGGGGATGAAAAACGAGCTGAGACCGGGACAAATTTAGCGGGATTTCCTGCTTTGGGCATCTATGCTTTGAGTTCCCTTTTTAGGGGTCAAAAACCGAATTGGGGCAGGGCGGTTTCGGCAGCCTTTGCAGAAGAGCCTTTTGGGGACATCAGGGTCGCAGTCAGTGAGGACAATATAAGGCTGATAAATGTCTCCAAGATGGCAAGAGAGCGAGATATGACCGTTGCTCAGGTTCTAGCATATCTGCAGAGGGGAGGTGAGCAAGTCCTCAGCTGGCTAGAATTTGAAGCTAGGGCAAAGAAATTGAGGATAGGTGCTTTAAAAGGCGAAGCGACACATCTAGAAATAGAGAGTACCGGCTTAGAGGATATTGGGGCCCTTACCACCGGCCCTGATGGCGGAGACACTATTGTCTCGTAGCGACCTTCATCAAGGGTGTTTTCAGTGCAGCTCACATACCATCTACGTCAGACGCAGACCAGTCTTATCAAAAGCGATTTGTCAACCGAAATGGGTGCATTGAGCTTCTCTGCCAAGTCAAGGCTTGGCGGAGCGGAATCACCTTAAGTTTTGCCGACATTTTGCCGACAGACTGTTTGGCACCCAACGGCATAAGGTAACACCACCAGATACAAACAACCCCTTGCCTTTAGACTAGACAAAACGTTATGCTATTGGGAGATACCAAGTGTCACAACCAGCTTATAAATGGGGTTCAGGGGGTCGGAGGTTCAAATCCTCTCACCCCGACTTTGCATTGGAAATGAAGTGGTCAGGCCACTTGAGTGGCCCGAAAAGCCAAAGGTGGCTAAATTTGATCTAGACCACTCAGAAAATTATGTCATTGCGCCTGAGAGTACTTTAGTCTTCATGACTACCCCCGAAGGAAGAGGTGAATTAGCCAGATTTCTTAAAGACCAATAAATGATATGGCAACGAGGTGATTCCAGTGATAATAAGATTTCTGGGGACGCATAATGCGGAGTCAAGGAACACTAGGTTGGTGTCCTTCCTCATTGATGGTGTCCTCGCTGTAGATGCCGGGAGCCTGGTTTCAGAACTGACCTTCCCCGAGCAGAGGAAGATAAAGGCGATATTGCTCTCCCACGGGCACTACGACCATATCAAGGCGGTCCCCGCTTTTGCCTTTAATAACTCCGACCGCACCACCCAAATCATGGCCATACCGCAGACCCTTGACCTTCTTTCCTCCCACCTCATTGACGGCGTCGTCTACCCTAAATTCACCAGCGAGGCTTCATTTTTGCGAAAGGCGACACTTCAATTAGTCCCGGTGGAACTTTTTAATCGGCAGAATATAGAAGGCTATGAGGTCATGGCGGTGCCGGTGCCACATCCTCTTGACGGTGTGGGCTTTGAAATAACTTCAAGCGATGGCAAGACCCTGTTCTATACCGGCGATACCGGCCCCGGCCTCTCCTCGATATGGGGGAACATATCCCCGCAGCTAATAATAGCCGATGTAACCTGGCCCAATAGTCTGAGCACTGCCGCTAGGGATGCCGGCCATCTCTGCCCCAAAATGCTGGAGAAAGAGCTGGCCGAGTTCCGAAGGCTCAAAGGGTATTTCCCCAGAGTGGTTATAATTCACTTAAGCCCCGAGCACGAGCCCGAGATAGAAA
>Ga0315547_1000316_pt1 | contig 50664 bp, 47 predicted proteins | sample SalMarSW160240MG_2_FD_202542 | JGI IMG/M metagenome (GOLD analysis project Ga0315547, IMG submission 202542) | Salt marsh sediment microbial communities from the Plum Island Ecosystem LTER, Massachusetts, United States - Salt Marsh Sediment SW1601-240 ...
CCTCAGAGGATCTGACCTCTTATGACATCGATATGAACTTGGGCGTAGAGCCGGGCATCTTTGAGGTGATGATAGGAAGCTCTTCAGAGGATATACGCTTGAAAGGAAACTTCGAGATTAAATAACCTATATAAATTTTATCCAGAGGAAATGCACATTACCTCCACGGCCAAGTTCAGTCTAACTTATCTCTCCAGTTCTGGCTACCAGGTATAATTTGTTAACAAGTTTTTCCAGGGATATATCTTTCTTTATAAATTCTCCTACAGTCCTTCCTCTATCTAAAACGACAAATCTATCTGCAACCGGGTATACGTGATATATATTATGAGTTATAAAAATACAGGATTTTCCCTGCTCTTTTATCCCTTTTACAAAATTCAGCACTTTTTTTGTCTCTGAAAGTGATAAACCCATAGTAGGTTCGTCCAAAATAATCAACTTGGCCTTGAAATGCAAAGCTCTGGCTATTGCCACGCCTTGTTTTTCTCCCCCGGATAATCTTTCAACAATTGAATCAGGTGTAAGTCCTGCTGCGGTAAATCCTATTACTTCTTTTAATATTCTCTCAGTCTCTTTTTTTGCCTTTTTTACCTGCAGGAAACCTAAGTGAGTTGTCATTTCTCTACCCATAAAAATATTTTTCCATAATGCTTGCTGCTCTCCCAGGGCTCTTTCCTGATAGACAGTTTCAATACCCAATTCACGAGCTCTTTCCACGGAATGGTATGTTATTTCCTCCCCTTGAAAATATATTCTTCCTTTACCGGGAGGGTGAACTCCGGTGAGGATTTTTATCAATGTTGATTTACCGGCGCCGTTATCGCCTATCAATCCAACAACTTCATTATATCCCACTTCAAAATTTTCTTCTTTTAAGGCAGCAACTTCTCCAAAATATTTAGAGATATTTACCATTCGTACTAATTTCTCATTCTTTACCTCCATTGAATTCCTCCCATTATTAGCGTTTAGCGGATAGCGTATAGCGTATAGTAAAGACAAAAAGCAATAAAGTTAAAACTCAAATTAAAAGATTGAATATGCCAGTGTTCTATTTTTGAATTATAGCTTTTAGCTTTAAAGGAGTGGGTAGCATGTCTTATAGGATAATTTTATCCTATACGCTACCCGCTATACGCTATTTAATATTCAGGTCTTTCTTCTCAAAATCGAATGAATGGAAACAGAAATAACTATGACTAAACCATATATCAACTGAGTCCAAAATCCTGTAAGCCCTATAGAAATAATTCCAGTCTCTAAAGACCCTATGATAATACATCCAATAAAGGTTCCAAAGATAGTCCCCATCCCTCCAAAAGCTGAGGTTCCGCCTAGAAAAACTGCGGCTATCGTTTTGAGAAGATGCCCTTCACCCAGCGTTGGCCAATAATATAATAATTCAAAACTAGCCACTATTCCAGCAAAAGCAGCGAAGAACCCTAATTGTGCAAAGACAAGCATCTTTACTCTATTTACGGGTATACCCATCATTCTGGCACTTTCTATATTATCTCCGGTAAAATATATATGAGTACCAAATTTATGTCGATTCAAAATTAACCAGAAAAGAAAGGCTAGTCCAACAGTCCATAAAGCCTGAGCTGGAACAACGCCTCCTATTCTACCTACTAAACTCTTAAATAAGATTGTGTCTCTGGCAGGAACTAGCGATCCTCCCTGTGCTTTGCTCAAAACCATAACCAATCCTCTCCAGAAAAACATCGTCCCTATAGTTACTATTAATGAAGGAATACCAACTTTCACCACTAATATACCATTTAAAAGTCCGGCCAGTAGACCTGTAATCAAAGAGCCCACTAAAGCCAGGATAATATTTCCGGTTAAGGTAAATATGGCCAAAAATACCCAGGCAGAAAATCCCATTATTGAAGGAAAGGAAAGGTCTATCTCTTTACAGATAATTACGGGTGTTAAAGCTAAAGCCATGATAGCCATAAAGGGGATAGTGGACATAAAAGAATAGTAAATATCGGCAGCAAGAAAAGTTCCGGGATCTCCAATAATAAACAATGCAAATAGTGCTGCAAGAACTGCAAATATACTCCACTGCAACTTAAGTTCACTTAGTTTGAGATAGTGTTTTAGTGTTTTTGTTTTTTCCCTTTTTAGCTTTTTTATGATTAGACTCCTGCCTTCGGCATACTGATAATGACCTTTTTCCTATTCTCTATCTGCTATACGCTCTACGCTGTCTTTTACTGCCTTTTGTCTTCACTATACGCTATACGCTATCCGCTAAACGCTACTTACTATTCAGCTTCTTCTTCTCAAAATCGAATGAATTCCAACGGAAATAACTATAACCAGACCATAAATTAACTGAGTCCAAAATCCCATAAGCCCTATAGAAATAATTCCAGCCTCTAAAGATCCGATGATAATACATCCAATGAAGGTTCCGAAAATGGTCCCCATCCCTCCGAAAACTGAGGTTCCTCCTAGAAAAACCGAGGCCATTGTTCTAAGAAGGTATCCTGCCCCTGTGCTGGGCCAATAATATAACACTTCCAGACTAACCAGTATTCCGGCAAAAGCAGCAAAGAATCCTAATTGTGCAAAGACGAGCATCTTTACTCTATTTACGGGTATACCCATCATTCTGGCACTTTCTATATTATCTCCGGTAAAAAATATATGAGTACCAAATTTATGTCGATTCAAAATTAACCAGAAAAGAAAGGCTAATCCAATAGCCCACAACGCCTGAGCTGGAACAACACCTCCTATTCTACCTACTAAACTCTTTAATAGGATTGTATCCTTGATAGGTACCAGCGTTTTTCCTATTCCTCCACTGCAGACCATAATCAATCCTCTCCAGAAAAACATTGTCCCTATAGTTATTATTAATGATGGAACACCAACTTTCACTACTAATATACCATTTAAAAGCCCGGCCAGTAAACCTGTGAGCAAAGAGAGCACCAGAGCCAGAGTAGGATTTCCGGTTGAGGCACATAAACTTACGAATACCCACCCAGAAAATCCCATTATTGAACCAAAAGAAAGATCTATCTCCTTACAAATGATTACAGGTGTTAAAGCTAAGGCGAGGATAGCCATAAAGGGGATGGTGGACATAAAAGAATAGTAAATATTAGAACCAAGAAAAACTCTGGGAGCCATAATCATAAATAGTATAAGTATTATCGCAAAGACTGCAAACATACTCCACTGCAATTTAAATTCACTTAGCTTGAGATAATCTTTTAGCGTTTTTGCCTTTTCCCTTTTTAGCTTTTTTATGGTTAGACTCCTGATTTATCTTCTCAATTCTTCAGAACGCAGCAGCTTCTCAAAAATGGAGAAGTTGCTGCGTTCGTTTTTCAGTCAACTACCAAACAATTTACTAGATTACCTGATTCCTGCCTCAGCTAATGCGGCGAGAGCTTCAACATTAGAAGCATCTACCAGACCAGATCCGGTATCAATGTGAAGACCGGCAAAGCCATATTTCTTAGTCAAGCAGATTTGAAGAATGGGCAGATACCCCTGGAGGTATGGCTGCTGATCATGCACAACTGCAACATACCCGTTTCTAATAGCCTCTACTGCTGCTGCATTAAGATCAAATCCTGCGCCCGCTATTTCTCCTGGTTTTACACCTGCTGATTTCAAGTAGGTCTGTAGGGTGGCGGTGAGTCCTCCGTGATCAGTTATAATCAATTTGACGTCAGGATTGGCTGAGATGTAGCCCGCCATAATCGGTGTACCCAAAGGTGCATCAGCATTCACTGCATCTGAGATTTCCATATAATCAACTGTTACCCCGGCTTCTTCCAAACCATCTATACAACCTTTTGACCTTAACCCTCGCGTTGGCTGTGACAGAAGTCCATAAACTAGAGCCCTGTCTCCCTCTCCCAGGTCAAGAACTTTAACGCAATGTCTACTTAACATAAGGCCAGAGGCATACAACTCTTGACCAGCGTAACCAAAGCCCAGTGCACCATATTTCTTTTCGATACCAGGAAGGTCTGTATTCTGGCTTGTTACTATAATTCCTCTGGCAACAGCTTGATCGACTAAAGGTGCAAAGGCAACTTCTCCTGGATGTCCCATGATGGCAATACCATCAGGGCGAGCAGCGACAGCATCTTTGAAGTCCGCAATCATTTTTTCCATGCTCCAATCTGACCATACATAATCAACTTTACACCCCAAATCATATTCTGCCTGTTTTGCTCCATTATAAACAATGGAAGCAAAAGGACATCCCGGTGGTCCTCCGCAGAAAAAGCGTATAGTTACTCCCTCACCAATTTTTTCCAGCCCATAACTTGCCGTGCTAAAAGCGAGACCAAGACAAAATGCCATAAGCACAACAATCGTCAATAGTCTTTTCATTTCATTCTCCTTCTATTTGAATTTTTGAAAGCTTCCGTAAAGAATTTAATATCCAACTTTTCCTGGGCTCTCTTTTTTTCTGCACTAGAGCGCCCTTCCCACTTTCTCACCTCCTTTCAAGACTTCAGGAACCGCCCCTTCTATTTTGTAAGCATCTACCCGTCTAACACGGGATAGTACTATGCTCTTCATATCAGAAGTCACCATCTCTTACCACAATTTGTAGCTATTGGATAATTAAAGGATTGGGGTCAAAGTAGAGTGCTACAGTGTTCTTGGGAAATAATATTTACTCAGTTTTATTGGGTGGCAGCGCTAATAACGGGAAGAGTTTTGGGGCTAAGCATAATTGGATGAAAGCTGCCTTGAGAATAAGCATTCAATGGAAGAAGCCTAACCTGCAAGGCGTCTATTCTCGGTTAGCTGGTTAGTATAGTCAGCTTGAGATGAGGCTATCATCGGAGTTTTTCAACGAGCTCTAACCCGGATCATCCTGGACGAGCGATACAAATGCGGCTACGGATCAACTTGGGAACCACCCGTCATTGTCCTTACACGGCCGAAAGACCTGAAGGTTCATAAAGAACAACCTTATTCAAGTTCTATCTAAAATAGTCCTATTGAAAACTTTCAAAGTAGACACAGTGAACGATTACTGAACTGCACGCTCAGGTAAGAATCCTTCTTATGCTACCAGTGTTCAGTCTTCAGGTAAACCTTCATCGTTACCAAAGTATAGTAAACCAGTCGAAAATGTCAACCCCGCTAAATTATATGAAACGTCTTATATATTTTCGCTTATCTGTAGAGGTTTGATTCATCAAACCCGCCAATTTTCTGGCTTCATAAATGAAGTCGCTACAAGGGATGCGCAATTATTTATGTCGTTTCATATAGATGGAAAAAATTGAAAAACAGATTGAGGTAAATAGCGTAGAAGAGAAGAATTTATAGGATTGTCTGGTGCACCTGGCAGGACGTTATTCGAACTTTTTTCGAAAACTTGGAAGAAAAAATAGAGATTCCGATCTATGATATTCCACTACAACAACGGATGACAGCACATTAAGCCAAATCTCAGCACTTGTCAATCTGGTTTTGGAGGAATGTAGTTTGATGCCTGGTTTTGACAACACTCTCTTTTCAGATAGGCTAGAGAGAGATTTTACCTGAAAACATCAGATGCTTCTTTTATAGCAAGGAGGGTGCTTTGAAACTGTTTCGACCTTTAACTGTTAAAAAGCTAAAACTAAGGAACAGGATTGTTATGCCACCTATGGCCACAGTTATGGATATTAGCACCCTGCGAGCGAGAAAGTACTACCGGGAAAGGGCCCGAGGAGGCGTCGGCCTGATCATAGTGGAGGGAACCTCTATCGATAAATTCTCCTCGCTTGAATTTGTCAAAGCTCTTTCATTACTCTCAAAGACCGTTCATAAAGAAGGCTCAGGCATTATCATTCAGCTTTTCCAGGGCAGTGAATTGCAGAATGGTGAAATGATTGCTCCCTCAGCAACAGAGGTGAGTCGAGAGGTAACTAAAGAGGAAATTGAGAAGATAATAGAAAAGTTCGCTACCTCTTCCTTTTTAGCACAAAAGGCCTGTTTTGATGGAGTAGAAATACACGGGGCACACACTTATTTTCTCAATCAGTTCTTTTCCCCTATTTTGAATCGCCGAGATGACAGATTTGGAGGAAGCTTAGAAAAACGGATGAATTTTGGCCTTGGCTGCCTAAGAGCAATAAGAAAAAGAGTAAAAGAGGAGTTTCTCCTCTTTTATCGTCATACTGCGGTTGATTGGAATGATAGGGGCTACACTATTGAGGATAGTCATCTGTTCTGTTCCAGACTAGAGGAAGAGGGACTGGATGTGATAGATATTTCTCCCAGTTCTGATAATAGCCATGCTCATATAGAGTACGCTGCTGAGATAAAAAAAGTAGTGAGAATTCCCCTAATTGCTGTGGGAGGAATGGAAGATCCTGAAAAAGGAGAAAGAGCATTATCCTCCAATAAATGCGATCTTATAGCCATTGGAAGAGGACTTATTGCTGATCCTTACTGGCCTAAAAAGGTTAAAGAGGGAAGAGAGGACAAGATCATCCGGTGTATAAAATGTAACCAGAAATGTTATGGCAATCTGAGAAAGGATATACCCATCTCTTGTACCCAAAATAGAAATGCTGGCTTTGAATAATTCAAGGGTGGTTGTGTATGGAAAAAGACTTACCTGTCCTCCCTACAGTCCCACCCCGAGTGAAACAAGGAAGGTAATTGCTGGGTATAGGAGAGCAATTTTGCTGAAATTTAGGTCTTGCCAGGAGTGTGGTGAACAGCGAGCTATTAGTTCTTTTTTTAAAGTCACACTCTCCTTACTCATCCAGGGAATAACTAGCTGGTTTTTGATAGTTTCGGTAATTTCAACTACGGATGGTATCGATGCCCCCGTCTCATAACGAGAGAGGCTATGTATTTAAGAAAATCCGAACCGATTTTCTTAAAAATTGGCTCGGCGGGTGGAATGGGAGTCCGCAGATTAAGAGCCAGCACTATTTAATCGAGCCATGTCCTCGGTACTGAGACTTATATTCAGAGAACTGAGATTCTCTCTCACTTGTCCAGTGGTACTGGCTGCAACCAGGGGAATGACACATGGCTCACTATGTATCATCCATGCTAGCACTATTTGATTAGCAGTAGCATCTTTTTCTTTAGCGATAGTCTTTAGTACAGCGACCCGAGCTTTGCTATCTGGTCCCAGATACTGGTCAGGGAAAGGTCGTTCCGGCCTAGTGTACGCACCTCTTAGTAACGGTGAGTAGGCTAATAACGTGATGCCGCGACTCTTACAGTAGTCGAGTAAATCATCATTGGCCGCGATTTGAGGGGTAAACTTTGCGCCGGGTTTAGGGCGCACATAGGAGTAGCGCTGTTGGATGCAGCAATACTCACTCCAACCCTGAGTTCGACTCACCCACCGTGCTTCCTCCAGCCGCCATGCTAAGAAATTACTTGCTCCAATGAAATGCACCTTGCCGGCTTTCACTAGTTTGTAAAACGCCTCCATTATCTCCTCCACAGAGGTACTGCGGTCATCGACGTGAGCATAGTAAAGGTCTATGGTGTCCACACCGAGTCTTCTGAGGCTCTTCTCACACTCCTCCTCTATTTGACTAGCTCGCAGACCTCGTTCCACTCCCGGCATCTCAAATCCCACCTTGCTGGCAAGGAATAGCCCAGAGCGGTTGTGCCGCTGGCGCATCCACTTGCCCAACAGAGTCTCGCTTTCGCCGCCCACATATCCCGGCACCCAACGAGCATAGATGTTGGCAGTGTCCAAAAAGGAGCCTCCTGCCTCAACATATTGGTCTAGAAGCTGATATGCGGTCGCTGTATCAGTAGAACTGCCAAAATACATAGTACCCAAACAGAACGCACTCACTTCAACTCCGGTATTTCCCAATTGCACAGTCCTCATGTTATCCTCCTCCGACATAGTTTTTAGTATTCCGCGATAACTCTCTGACAAATTGTTTCTTGAGATTTTTCCTTCTTTCCCATCCGGCCTCGTTTTTTCAAGGTATTATACATCTGATAAGAATTTTGGCTTTTGGATATTTTGATTGGTTTCTACATATTCTTTCTTTATCTCTCTTTAACACGTTCTTAGGCAATCGCAAGATCTATTTTACTCAATTGAAACCAAAGAAGAAAACCCGTGCCTTCTCCTGGAGCCTAACTCAAATCTCAGCATTTGTCAATCTGGTTACCCTGGTAACGATGTCCTGACACATTTACCGACTCTCATTGACACGGATAGCTTTTGTAGCTAAGATAAGAGCAGCATTTCAATCATAGCAAATCAAAACGGAGGTAGGAAATGAACAAAGCAGAACTAATCGAGCAAGTAGCTAGTCAGACAGGGCTAACAAAAAGAATATCTGGAAAAGCAGTTGATACAGTAGTCTCAGCAATAAGCGACTGCCTGGCCAGAGGAGAAAAGGTAACCTTGGTTGGTTTCGGTACTTTTGGGGTGAGACGAAGAAAGGCAAGGACAGGGAGAAATCCTCAGACCGGAGAGACTATTCAGATACCGGCAAAGAAGGTGCCTAAGTTTGTCCCTGGTAAGAATTTGAAAAACAAAGTAAAGTGAGGAGGTGATCTAAATGTCGGTGTACGTGATGTTAACCACGCTAACCAGTGAGGGAAGAAAGACCTTAAAGGAAAAGCCTGAGAGGATAAAAGAGGTTAATCAAGAAGTGGAGAAAATGGGAGCAAAAATACTGCAGCAGTATGCTGTGCTGGGCCCTTATGACTTTGTCAATATTCTTGATGCTCCCAGCAATGAAGTTATATCCAAAGTGGCGGTTGAACTTGGTTCCAGAGGAACTATTCAAACTATGACGCTCCCTGCAGTACCCATCAGTGATTTCATCGAAGCAGTGAAAAGATAGGAGATAAACCCGCTTTGTTTTAATCCTGGGTCACTTCATGAGCACTTGCTAAAGAACTTTAGTGGTCTCTATGCTGGTACGTATTAAGGCAAAAAGCTAGGGTGCAGTGTAGCCACCGCGCATTATGTTGTGCTCGCAATTCAACATATGAGTTTGAGTTAGTAAAATCCTTAGCTAGAGTCTGATACAGCGAAGGGGGAGGAACGATAGAATTGAGAACATTTGTCTTGTCATCCCTACTGGTCATGCTCCTGGTCCTGACGCCATGCGGCAAGACCGCAGCCTGCATTAATGAAAAACTTAATTATATTTACATTATGGCAGACCTTCTGAGCACTTTTCCGTAGAAGACTTTCCTCTTCAAAGGAAGAGCATCCTTCCAGCCCCATACCGGTCCAATGTAAGGATCGTGATGGGGATGGAGGGCAGGAATTCCTCCAGGTACACCACAGACAGCCTCCCACAGACTGGGCAGTAGATTATTGCCAAAAGTATCTTCTGTAGTTTCAGCTAAGAATTGGCGCGTACCAGCAATTATTCCACTACTTGCAAAAGCAAAACAAAACCCCACATCGTCAATGAAGTCGAGAGCATCTTTTTCAGTGGTAATCCGCAAATCCCTTCTTGTTCTCCATTTTATGTTTCGGAGATTAGTGATCTCCTTTTTAGTCATTCCCACCTCACATACTCTTGTTCCTTGCTCCTAATGCCCAACTGTCGAAGATAGGACAGGCCAAATCTCAGCACTTGTCACCTAACTTTTGCACGAAATCAATTATATAGTTTTTTCTCAAAAGGGAAAAGGGTGGCTTTATGGTTATCCTCTTTTCTCTGAATGAACAAAACAAGGCACTATATAAATATCTTATGAAGTCCCGTGAAATCGTGCTTGACTGTTTCCGCAGTAAAAGATAATATAGAGTAATCTATATGAAACGTCTTATATATTTTCGCTTATCTGTAGAGGTTTGATTCATCAAACCCGCCAATTTTCTGGCTTCATAAATGAAGTCGCTACAAGGGATGCGCAATTATTTATGTCGTTTCATATAACAGAAACGGTGAAGTGAGGTGAAATAAATGATAGGATGGGTATTGCTAGGAATCGTGGTTGTAGTGGTTGTAGGTGTAGCAATATGGATGATTGCTATTTACAACAAGTTAGTGGGTCTTAAATTTCGAGTCGGGCAAGCTTGGTCGGACGTGGATGTACAGCTCAAGAGAAGATATGATTTGGTCCCTAATCTCGTAGAGACGGTGAAGGGATACGCATCTCATGAGAAGAAAACCCTAGAAGAAGTAACAAAAGCCAGAAGTATGGCCATGCAGATGACCGAACCCGGTCAAAAAAAGGGTGAGGCAGAGAACTTTCTTTCCTCGACACTCAAGAGTCTGTTTGCTCTATCCGAAAGCTACCCTGATCTCAAAGCTAATCAAAACTTCGTAGAACTGCAGTCGACATTGTCAAAGTTGGAGGAGGATATCCAGCTTTCTCGGCGCTACTATAACGCTGTCGTCAGGGACATGAACATAATGACCGAAGCTTTCCCTAGCAACTTAATTGCAGGGCGATTCGGATTCAAGAGGGCTGAATACTTCTTGCTTCCTTCAGAATCAGAAAGAGATATAGTCAAGGTAAAGTTTTGATCAAAGTAAGAACGGAGGGTACATGAGAAAGACAAAAAGATTTATTGGCCTGGCCTGTCTTCTGCTGGTCTATTCCTTCACGCCTAGAGCCTGGTGTTGGACCATAGAGGACTTTACATCCGAAATCACACTTGGCGAAGATAGTACTTTTACAGTCGATGAACGCATCACGGTAGATTTTCAATCAGAATCCAAGCACGGAATTTACCGGGATATCCCCGTTAAGTACAAAAGAGGACATACTAACTACAATCTTCGCCTGGAAGTCATCTCGGTAACGGATGAAAACGGGAAAGCGTACCCCTATGAAGCCACCAAGCAGGGAAGGTACGTAAGTGTGAAAATTGGTGATCCTTCCCGCTATGTTCAAGGAGTCAAAGTCTATAATGTTTTCTATCAGGTTCAGCGCGGTATCAACTATTTCGATGACCATGACGAACTTTACTGGAATGTTACGGGAGATGAGTGGGACGTGCCGATCGGGAAAACAAAAGCCTTGATCAATCTTCCCGAGGGAATTGATCAAGAGGAAGTATCATGGAAGAGTTTCACGGGGCCCAGGGGTTCAACGAGTTCTAGGGCTAGAGTCTACTGGGAGAGCGCACGTCTCGTCGCTATGCTGGAAGATATAAGACCAAGGGAGGGCTTAACCATTGTTCTTTCCATTCCCAAGGGATACTTGAGTGAACCTCATCTTTCCCTGAAAATTCTGTGGTTTATTCAGGACAACGGATTTTTTCTTATTCCAGTGATAGTCTTTCTTCTCATGTTTCTAATTTGGTTCACCCGCGGTAGAAATCCCAATGCCCAGCGTTCGATAATGGTTAAATACCATCCTCCATCTGAGCTCACGCCTTCGGAGGCAGGCACCCTAATGGATGAGCGAGCCGATCTCACCGATATCACTGCCATGGCTATTGATCTTGCAGTAAGGGGCTATATGAAAATTAAGCAAACAACCTCAACTAAACTGCTCTTTCTGTCCAAGAAAGATTACTATTTTACTCTTCTGAAAAAGGATTATGCCAGCGACCGCGATTTGAAGAAACACGAACTGTCATTTCTCATGGGAATCTTTGAAAGCGGAAAAACGGAAGTGGCCCTTTCTTCTTTGAAGAACAAATTCCACCTTCATCTTCCGTCCATCAGAAACTCCCTCTATCAAGGACTGACAAGAAATGGCTATTTTTCTGGTCGTCCCGATAAGATGAGAAAGGCCTATATGGGTTTCGGCATGGCGCTGATAATAGGTGGTATTTTCTTGACCCTTTCCTTTGGCAGACTGGATCTAATGGTATCCTTTCCTCTTTCAGGAGCTATCGTCATAGCTTTTTCCTTCATAATGCCTCGACTGAGTGTAAAAGGGATATTGATGCTTTATGAATTGCTTGGTCTGAAGGAGTTCATCAATAGGGCCGAGAAGGATCGTCTGGAAAGACTATCCAAGGAAGATCCTACGGTATTCGATCGAGTTCTCCCCTATGCCATGGTAATGGGAGTAGCTGATGAATGGGCCGAGGCCTTCAAGGATCTGTATAGAGAACCACCCGGCTGGTATGAATCTTCAGCCTGGCCAGTAACTGGATTCTATACTGCACTTCTGGTAGCAGATCTGGGTGAAGGGCTGCGAACCATGGGTGCTACATTCTCATCCTCGCCGTCGCGAACCTCCGCAGCATCCGGAGGAAGCGGTTTCAGCGGAGGGTTCAGTGGTGGAGGCTTTGGAGGGGGAGGAGGAGGATCGTGGTAGGTCAAAACCACTCACCGACACCAGACTATTCGGCAACAGTGCTTTGAGAAGAGTCCTGTCAGTATCCACGGATCAACACTGAATGCCTACCAGCCTCGAGCCTAAACCTTACTTTTTCTGCAAGTGCCTGCTGAAAGTGGCAAGGTTGTCCATCTACCTCAACAGAACTTGCTTTCTTGGCAAGAGATACCTCAGGACAATTTCTTCCGTCGCTGCATAGTAGCTTCTTATTATTTCTGCTCAGCTTCTCGCTTCGGGAAAAATATAAACTCCTCGCTTTGCTCCTCAGACAGTATATTTTTCTTTTTTCTCAACTCGAAGCTTCGTTAAGGTTGCTCCTATAAGGCTTCTTCAGAAAATGTCCTTCGGTAGACCATATAATTTGCTAGTTCATCAAGAAGAATTATTTGCAGAGGGTTTTTTTGATGTGGCAAAAGAGAGCTAGGAATGTACTGGGATCTGTTTCTTCTGCCCCATGCCTGGTATGCTTTTTACACTCCTTGCGCCCTTCAAAAGGAGTATCTCTGAGGAAAACCTAAAATCCAGAAAGGAGGGCATATGAGTTCTGCCCGGCAAAAAGGTAAACTCCATATATTGGAACCGAGGGTCTATCAGTACACCTATGGTCCGAACCAGCCCGTATTGCGTGTTGGGAGTGGTGATTCAGTAACTGCTTCCACCATAGATGCTCATGGATTCGACCGTTATGGGAACCCATTAACGAAGTCCCAAAAACAGAAAAGCGAGACCACCACGTTTCAAGAGGCCAATCCGCTGGTAGGACCTATCTGGATCGAGGAAGCTCAGCCAGGTGATTTGCTGCAGATAGTCATCAAAAAGATTCTTCTAGATCGAGAATATGCTTTCTCCTCTCTTTTACCTCACTTTGGCTCCCTAACTGGAGAAAGTACGGGAAGGGATCTTTTGTTTAATGAGTCTTTGCCAGAAGTTAGATACCACTGGGAGCTTGATTTAGCCGCTCAAACGGGAACTCTAAGACTCCCCAAGAGTAAGTTGGAAAAAATTCAAATTCCTCTCCATCCTTTTATTGGCTCTATAGGGGTTGCCCCTCGATTTGGGCGTATGGAAACCGCGCTCGTTCCAGGAGAATACGGGGGAAATATGGATTGCGTGGAAACAAAGGAAGGGACAATCCTTTACCTGCCCATATGGGTGAGAGGAGCGTACCTTTCCTTCGGGGATATTCATGCTGCTCAGGGAGACGGAGAAATCTGTGGAGTTGCCCTGGAAACAACTGCTCAGGTAACCTTGAAACTGGAAGTGATTAAGAACAGAACTGCGGAATGGCCTCGCATAGAGAATCCAACTCACATAATGGTAGCGGGTAGTGCCCGTCCACTTATGGACGCTGTCCGTATTGCTCACGTGGAATTGACAAAATGGTTGGTTGCCGATTACGGATTCGACAAATGGGAGGCCTTGCAAGTGCTCTCACAAGTCGGTACTATGCGCGTAGGAAATGTGGTGGACCCCAATTATACTATAGTGGCCAAATTTCCCAAGAAATACCTGCCTTACTAAGAGACCGTGCTGATGGCTTGTACCGTCTTCAACCTAAAATGGGAAAATCTAAACTTCCAAGATCGGATAACCTACATATTGGATACCAAGAATAATGAAAGACGAGAAATTCCCATGAATGATATTGTTTATAGAACTTTGCTGGCGGTAGAAAAAATTCCTGATAGTCCCTGGGTTTTTTGTAAGAAGAATGGCGAACGGTACGGAAATGTGAGAAAAGCTTTTGAGGGAGCGAAAAAGAGAGCAGCAATAGTTGATTTTAGATTTCATGATTTGAGGTATCCGTTCGCTTCGCACCTGGTAATGGCGGGAGTAGATTTGAAAACAGTCCAGGAACTTCTGGGTTACAAGAGCGGAGCATAGTGAGCGATATGATTGGTGTCCCTGTTAAGTTTAGCCGCCGGAACCCCCCGAAGATTTTCTGCATCAAGTCTACGTCTAGGAGCCTTCCGAACTTTCTTCCTACTTCTCTCATTGTTCCTATGTGAATAAATCCGGAGGCCTCAAGTAAATGAATACTTGCCTGATTAGTTCCTGCTATTCGAGCAATCACTGTGTGAAGACCCGCATTCTTACCCTTCTTTAGAATGGCTCCTAGTAATTTCCTTCCTATTCCTCTACTTCTATATTCTTCTTTAACATACAGCGATATTTCTGCTGTATCGCAATACCCACAACGATCTGACCACATACTCAAAGAAGCCCATCCTACGACCAGGCGTTGATCTTCTGCGACCAATATAGGGTATTTGGTATTATGTCGATCAAACCAAACTCTTTGCTCTTCTATTGATTTTGGCTGAGTATCAAAGGTTGCCACTGTCTTAATTATAGCTTCATTATATATTTCGGTAATCGCAATCAAATCCTCTCTTCTTGCTTCTCTTATTATTAACATCTCCATTCTCCGGTGATATTGCCGACCTTATAACGTTCAGAATTGGAGTATATCCCAGACGAGCTTTATCATCAGTAAGTTAGGCTAAATCCCAGCGCTTGTCAACGGATTTTTTCAGGAAAATGATGGTATCCACCGATATCTGTTCGCAATCATTGAACAGGAGCTATTTTCGAACTTTCGCATCAATCACAATAAAGTACCGATAAATTATCTGAGAAATATGTGATTTCAGACTAAATCTTTTCTTCATCTCTTGCAAACTGACCTGCCCCCCTAGAATCGCTCCAATTACTATGTTAGACTAAGGATCGAAAAAAGAGGGGGTTGAAATGATGAGAAGAAGCTACAGACCTGATGAGATAATCAACAAGCTTCGGGAAGCAGAAGTCCTTCTCAGTCAAGTATCCAGCGTGGGCGAAGATAATATGGTGGGATGAGGACTGTAGAGGTCAGAAGATTAAAGGAACTTGAGTTGGATCAACTTATTTTTGAGTAGGATATGTGGGAAAGTATTCATCAACTAGTAACGTGCAAATGCTCTCAAGGACCACACTTCAAGCGTTGGGGCACCTGGCAGGATGATGTAAGAACCGTTTTGGAAAACCTCGGGGACGAGATAGAAATTCCAGTCTATGATGTACCCGCCATACTGTAGGCCTGATACCAGATCTCAGCTTCTGTCAATCCGGGTTTTAGCGGCTTTGTTCCTGTGATAGAGGGTGTTGTACCGCTCTCGTGTCATTAGCAGCCTGAAAACATCCTTCACCTTCGTATCATATTCAAACCCAAACGAAAGAAGTGTCTGTTGACCCGCTTTATTGTCTAGGGCAACATCATCAAACAAGACACGACCTTTTAGACAATTGAAGAAGTAGTCCAGGAATAAGAGCATCGCCTCTTTCGCATAGCCTTTTCTGCGTTCTTTGTGGTCAATCTTAAGGTTGAAGTCTGCTGTCATTGACTGGCGATGTAAACGATGAAAGCTAATCTCGCCCACTGGCTCACCTTCCTTGGTAAGGATTAACAAGTAGCAATCTTCTGGCCTTCCAGGATTTATCTCTCTGACGAACCACTCGTGAGCTTCCTGATCGGTAAGATCAAAGGCACCGCCCACAGGTTTCATGGTTTCAGGATCGCTCCAAAGCCGGCGAACGAATTTCATCTCCTCTGGTCGAGGGGGTCTCAGCTCAATATTTCTTCCCTGTAACACACCACTGGAGGGGAAACCGGTCTTATCTTTCGGCATACTCACCTCCTTGGTTTCACCTTGATGAAGGTAGCTCAAGGGAGATTCTTCCTTTATAAGTCGTGACAGCCACAGGAAACGGCATATAGCAAAAAAAGGGATTCTTAAATCACTTCTTTTTAGGTAGATTTCTTTTTCAAATTCTATCAGATTTTTGCCGAATCCTTATATAGGGTTACTACTAATCCAACACTGACATTCTCATCGACCACGAATTTCATACAGGGATTGCTTTCTCTGTAGATAAATATGCCGCATATTCAAGGCAAGCCAAAATGTCTTGGTGGGTAATATGGGGGAAATTTCTCAAGATGGTTTTTTCATCTTCTCTTGCCGCTAGATGACTTAAGATAGCATGAACTGGTATCCGGGTTCCCCTAATGCATGGCTCCCCACCACAAATTTCAGGATTTACAATAATTCGAGAGTTCGTAGCAATCCTCCAATCGCTATTTTTTAAATCCAATTTAAGTTAGCACATAGCTTAACTTTGGTCAACTGCTACTATTTATCGCAATCCCTATTGTCTTTCTATCCTGCCATCGGGCTAGTTTACTGAATCCTCTGGTTGAAAATATCTATAAGGGAATCAGTATCCCGAAATTGAACTCTCCAAAGAATATATAGTCCAAACTCGCACAAACCGCAGCGGCAGTGCCAGAGCCGAGTGTAACATATAGAGAGTCTTCCCAGTCAGCCTCCATCTTGTTGATGAGATCGTCCCATATAAGCTCATAAAGAATACCAGCTAAAGTTCCTATTGAAAAACTGAGGATGAAGCTTTTCTCTCTACTGTTGCCTTCAGATCTGCTAATTATGTAGCCCATGCCACCTAGGAACAGTCCGCCTTTGAAATGGAGCCTCTTATCCCAAGGAATATCCATCCAATCGGCTCTGGCTAGAGAGGTTAGCGACAATACAGCTATCAAGAAAACCAATATTCCAAGAAATAGCCGTTTCTTTAATTTCGTCATGGGTCTATCTCCCTTGTTCCTTGAGGAAATTTTCTAATCGCATTTTCTAGCCACAACCTAAGCCAAATCTCAGAACCTGTGAACGAGGCACACGGTATTCTCTTGTCCTCAAAGGAGGATGGCTCCTGGATATTCTTCTAGAGAATGCTCCCTTTTCTTATTGCCGCACCGCCATATCTCTTCTCTATCTTTTTAATCGCCCCTCTTAGTCTTTGTGTTTTCTCGGATGCAAAGAGGTCCATCTGCCTATGGATGTTTAGATTGAAGGCAACCAAACCAATGAGGCGAACCTTTCCATAAGAAAAATCAATCTTTCTGTCCAGAAGCTCCCTTGCTCTTTGCCATATCAGTTTGGGCGAATTAGTGGCTTCCTCATAGGTGCTGCTCCTGGTAATGGTCTTGAAATCAGCGAATCTTATCTTTAATTGGATGGATCTTGCCCATAGATTCTCATTGTTTAGCCGGCTGGCCACCTCAACTGATAGGTCCTGAAGAGTCCTTTCTAGGAGCTCTCCTTGCGATATATCGTGAAGAAAGGTGGTTTCGCTGCTGATTGACTTAGTCTCCCTTTTGCTTATGATCACCCTATCATCAATTCCACGGCACAGCTGATACACCCTTGCTCCTAGTTTGCCGAAGATGTTTTTCAGTTGAAATAAGGATAGTCTTCTTAATTCTCCTATCGTGTGTAATCCCATCTGCTGGAGCTTTCTTTCCGTAACTTTTCCTACGCCCCACATCTTACTGACAGGTAGATCGACTAAGAAGCTCTCCTTTTCATCTTCTTTCACTACCACCAACCCATCAGGTTTCCTCATCTCTGAGGCTATCTTCGCCAGGAATTTGTTGGGGGCTACTCCCACCGAACAGGTCAGGCCGATCTCCTTCTTTATGCGAATCTTGATCGCTCGGGCTATGTCTTCAGATCTTCCAAAAAGTGTCTGGCAGCCACCAACATCCAGAAATGCCTCGTCTATGGAAATAGGCTCTACCTTAGGGGTGTATGAGGAAAGAATCTTATGAATTCTGCGGGAGACCTCTTGATACCTGTCCATTCTCACCTTCAGGAATACTCCCTGTGGACAGAGCCTTCTCGCTTGCCTCATTGGTTGAGCACTGTGGACACCGAATCTTCTTGCCTCATAAGAAGCGGTAGACACAACTCCTCTAAGCCCGGTGCTACCACCTACGATTACGGGCTTGCCTTTGAGCTCAGGATTGTCCATTTGCTCTACCGAAGCAAAGAAAGCATCAACATCAACATGGAGTATCTCTCTAGTAGCCATTGAATCTTTCTATTACCTTTCTTTGAAGATGTGCACAAAAACCTGCGATCTAGCGAAATACTTCTAATAAAAGCTCCCAATCACAACTTAAGCCAAATCTCAGTGCTTATTAGTCTGGTTTTGGAGGAGCCCAGTGTGGGAGACCGTTGTTTGCTGGTAGACGGTTGAGTCACCTCTTACGTATTTCCATGTCACCAAGGCCCCTCGATGAACAAGGTATACTATAGATATATTGTTATCCGAAGTCCATAGCGATTCTTTAGAGTTACCTTGAATGAGCATACCATGTTGCAAAAAGGGCGAGAAAATAGGTTATGAGAGTGATGAATCCATAAGACTTATCTACCGAGAAAGAATATCCAATCATTCCGATCGAGGCCAAATAGTATATTGTGATATAGGGCCAAAGAAGGGCCGTGTTTCTCCAATCCAATTTTAAAATATAGTCAAACATCAAAGACACTACGAAGAAGGAAATGAGTAGCAAAGGAAGAACAATAGCCCACCATTCCCGTTTCCCCACAATGTTCAAGATGACAGCAATGCCAACAGGCACAATCATAGCCACTATCACAATCCCTAAAACGTGCTCTAATCGTGCTAATCCCCTTGGACGGGAAAGCATAATGCCCACAATCAAGAGATTAACCAGATTGGCGATGGCAAAAAGAGTGATGTCTATTGTTCGATAATCTACAGGACCAATCATAATCTGCACCCCTTTTCGACCACAGTCAACAAGCCACCACCCAAGGGTGGTGGCTTGTTGACTCCATGTATTCAGTAGACTCTGCCTAGTATACTATCCATGAACCTGCCAGCTACAGAATAATTCTGCAAGGGATTTTCTGGGAAGAGAGCAGGGCAAGTTCAACGCTCGTCAATCTGACAATAATAACAGGCGCTGTCCCCATTTTTTCCTATTCGCTTTTCCCTTGACTGGAGGAGCGCTAATCCTTATTCTGAGAGCATCTTCATGTACTTGCATGATTTCATTCTTATTTGCCCCAAGCTGCACTCTCACCCTGAACGTCGCTCCAGTAGTGGCTTTTGTTGTCTTAGCCATTGTTGTCTGAAGTGCATTTTTCTCAGAAAACATGCATGGGGTCAGGTCTTCAGTTTTTCATCTACTATAAGCTTTTGAATCATCGAATAAGGTTAGTTGTTCTTGTAGAAAGAGTTTTATCCTTCTCCTAGCTAGTTCGACATATTCTTCTAGATTGTCATAGCCAACATAGTGCCTTTTGGTCTTTAGTGCAGCGATACATGCAGTACCACTTCCAACAAAGGGATCAAGTATAACTTCCTTTTCGAATGTGTAAAGTTGAATTAGCCTGTAGGGCAATTCAACAGGAAAAGGCGCCGGGTGCCCAACTTTTCTGGCTGGTTCAGCAGCAAAAGTCCATATGCTCTTGGTAAACTCAAGGAATTCGTCTCTAGTTATTGTGCTCTTTCTGTCTTCAAGTTTTTTTCTGTTGAACATATCTTTAGAGAATATTAGAATATATTCATGAATGTCTCTTAATGTAGGATTAGCAGCGGAGAGCCAGCTTCCCCATGCTGTTGAAGGACTAGCACTTGAGGCCTTATTCCAGATGATCTCACCGCGCATCAAAAATCCAAGATCCAACATATCTTCGATAATAAAGCCATGCAGAGGAATATAAGGTTTTCTCCCTAGGTTTGCAACATTCACGCAGGCTCTCCCTCCGGGAACAAGGACCCTATGAACCTCAGAGAAAACCTTCTTCAATAATCCCCTGTAATCTGTCAAAGTAAGATTCTCATCATACTCCTTGCCTACGTTGTAAGGAGGTGAAGTAACCATCAAATGGACACTATTGTCAGGCAGTTCATCCATTTTTTCACTGCTTTTAACGAAGATATTATTTAGTACGGACGAATTCAGAGGATTTTCAACATACCTTATCTTCTGATCTTGGTTTAGTCCCTGATACAATTTACTCCCGTAAAATCGGGAGGAATCATGGTTAACTCTCCCAGGAGTACCAAAAGCACTGGTTTGGGTACCTCTTTTTTTCGAGTTAGATTTTGTATTCTTCATTTTTCCTTCCAGTAATCAACCCATCCTTTGTAAGGATTGTAGTCTATTCTTGACCGCTTCCAAATTATTTCTATATTCTTAACTTCTTTCTCCTCAACTAAATATGACAAGGCATTATTACTAATCTCCACGCCTCTTGGATTTGTCCCTGGCTTGGGAAGTTTAATATATTTGTTTTTGCCTATCTTTTTGAAGAGTCTTCCTTGAGTTTCCAAAGGTATATAATAAAAACCTCCTCGAGCATTCCAGTTAATTTGGACGAGCAAAATATCACAATGAGGATAATAGCTTTCACGGAATTGTTTTGCCTTTTGCGCATCAACTGTCCATATGAGTTTAACCCCACTGAATCCCTTGCCTGTAATTGTTTTAATGGAGATAGGCTGGTCGTACAATTTGACGTCAACTTCTGGTTCAGTTATAGGGATTTCTGTCTCTATATTCGTGTCACCAAATTTGTAAATAAGCAAAGCAACTATCACCCTTTCCCGAAGGGAGCCTACTTCCATTCCAATTTTTCCAGCTCTTGAACTCTCTAATCCTGCCAGCTGAAAGAGATGCGGTAAGCGCTGCTTGATTTTTGCCATAAGTTTCTGGTCTTCAAATATCTTACCTAAACGACTGGACATGTTTTATTTCCTCTTTTTCATATAGTGAACATGACTACAGCACTTTTGGCCTACACGACGCATGATTCAGGGACGTAGTATCCCTGACGATCGAGGTATTAGCTCAAAGCATATAAGTTGCTATCTGTTGCGATATCTTTTCATACTTACGATTTAACTCTATCCCGAAGCCAAAGAACAGCTTCCTTAAATCTCTCAATACTCTCTTTATTGGGGAATGCGTCAGCTATTTTTATACTGGGCCATTTAGAGAAGTCCCCAGGTATTCGCCCAAGAGATGGTATTTCGTGTATTAACTTATGGAACTCTTCCATTGTCTCCTTGCCTATTTGAGTTGAGAGCCAGCCATAGTTTAATGAAAGTTTGCCATTTGTATAGACAGTAAATACGGAGATAGTCTTCCCGTTTTTAAGATAATGAAAAGTGATGGATCCTGTCTCTATGCCTGTCCCAAACCAGATTCGGTCTGCTATCTTTTTGGCCCATTTATGTAGATCTTCTGCAACACTGACGACCTTTGCGTCAGCATTCTTCTCGCCCAGAACTTTAAAGAACTCTTTCCCCGTCCATTGTTTCCTATTAGTTGGAGGCGGCTTCGAGGACGCACCATACAAATGCGGTATAAGAATCTCAGTAGAGTCCGTTTGGAACCTTCGCATCTCCAAGGCGTGAAGCGAAAACGCGGATTCACTACACTCGTTAACATAGCGGATGGTCCGTCTTAAATCATCATTGATTTCATCCACCACAATAATAAGAATAAATGAGCCGCTATGTAGGGATTGCTTGACGCCCTCACGGAAACTCTCCTCATCCCATCCTCCTGTCGCTGCTTCTTGAACCAATTCTGATAAATCTTTCTCCCTTAAGTGTCGAATGCGAGTATTGACTTGGTCATAACTCATTTCCCATAGGTGTGCAGCGTACTCCAGGATTTGGCCTATCACTTTGCGCTTACCTTCAGGATTCGTAGCGAGTTTACATTCTATTATTGAGATGTCACCGTTTGTACTAAATGCCAGAATGTCGGTATTTCCAGAGCCTGGGAGACCGAACTCGCAAATTGCGAATACAAGCTGCGACATTCCTTCGCGAATTTCACCTACTGGCATGAGAGAAGGTGACTCAGCAAGTAGCTTCTGAAGTTCCGCCTCAGCTTTTGCTCTAGCGGACTCTATGAATTTCCATTCTTCTGTTTGATTATTCCGTATGATTATTTTCATTGTCTTTTCTTGGCATTCTTGGCACTAATGTAGAATGGTTTTAGTATCCCGGCCGTTTGCAGCAACAAAATCAGGATCTGCCAAAAAACAAAAACCCATTTTCTCTATTTGAGAAAATGGATTTATCCAACAACAACCTTTCTGCGATATTTACTTTTGATTGGAAGGTTTTGATTTTTCCCTCCTTGTCGATTCGAATAATCTCTCTTTTCGCCTACCTTCCCACATGGATAACTCATTTATGTTATGTGCACGCAGTATAGCATTTTTCTAGTTTCTGCCAAATCGAATAAGAGAGATTGCCTCACTACGTTCGCGGTGAGCGACCATTGACAAAGCCAACCCAGATTGCTTCGCCGAGTTCGCAATCAGACTGTGTTGCAATTAGTTCAAAGAAATGCTCTTTGATATAAGAAAGGGAATTCAACCCTTCTTTTAGAAACAAAGACTCTATTTATCCAAATTTTCTCTGCTTTATCACTATTTTCTATAAAAGCAGAGGCATTGTTCTCTTTGTTTTCTCTGATTTCTTTTCTTGGGTAGGAAAAGCTTTCTAATCCTACTGAAGGTAGCGGGAGTGCAAAGTTCCACCTATCCAGTGAAGAAGTTCCTCTTAAAGAGGCTAAGTTCTTGAGTTTCTCAATCAATGCTCGAATACCTACGATGCTCATCATCCGTCTGATATTAAAACAACTTGCCAGAAGTGAGGCTTCTGCTTTTACACCATCTAAACCTCTTAAGAGAAACGCATCAACTTTTAAATTGCGTTTAATATGTCCAAATGGGAGTTCGGCTTTCTGTTGTCTGAGTTTGTAAATGGTCTGAGATTCAGCCTCCTCATATTGCGCCTCAAGTCTTTGCCTTACTTCTTCATTGATGAGTCTAGCGATTGTTCTTCCTTGTTGTGATTTGGTACATACACCCCAATGAGGACATTGTTTGCAAATAGTTTTTTCTGAAATTATGTATACTTTGTTTTGTTCACGTTTATTTATATAGCGATATGTCAGAAAGTGACCTTCTGGACAAATGTAGCAATCTTTTTGACAATCATACTGAAAGTTTGATTTATCAAATGGTTTGGCTTCTTTTTTAGATGCCTGTCTTTGAGAAGGAACGATAACCTTAATCTTTTGTTTATCTATTTTTTGTAATTCGTCAGTGTTGGCATAGCCAGAATCAGCACAGGCAGTATCGCATTTTTTCTTTAGAACTTCATTGGCTTGATTTATTTATTCTGCAAACTGATTTAAATCGTTATTTTCACTTACAACATCCTCATTGACAATTAATCCGTGCTTTTCATCAACAACATTCTGCAGACTATATCCTGCATGAGATCCTTTGAGGCTGTTGATGCGTGTAGATTTTGGGTCAGTGGTATTTATTGACTTTCTATTTTCTTCTTTCAGTTCTTTTAAGATGTTTTCGACCTTTGCTTTAAGTACTTTTTTATTCTTAAGCTCTTTTTTTATCTTTACCAATGAATCTTGACTTTGTTCATACTCATCAACAGCATCGCATTCAGAGAGGATAGCTTCTATACGGGTATCGATTTTCCCAAGAGCTCTTTGGCATTTTTCTTTAGTCCAGGTATTCTTAATTGAAGCATTGGCTCTCACTTTACTGCCATCAACAAACAAGGTATTGCCTGCGATAAGATTAAGCTTGATACATAAACGGGCACATGTCTTAAGAACATTTTTGAGGGGCGCTTTGTTTCGTCGCCTGAATTCAGCGATGGTTTTATGGTCTGGTTTTAAGCCACCCATAAGCCAGATAAACGAGACATTATGATATATTGCTCTTTCTAGTTTTCTGGAGCTTCTAAGTCCATAGGAATATCCATATAGTCAATAACCACCACCCAAGGGTGGTGGCTTGTCAGTGCGGCTCTTTCGTTTCCTTAGCAAAGAGCTCTAACTGCTCTGTGTGGTGCTGGTAATATCTTATATACTTTTTGATCTCATCTGCGGTGACTTTATCTCCTGATGTTCCAATATAGTATCCTCGTGCCCAGAGCTTCCCCAACCAAAGATGTCGTTTCAGCTTGGGAAACTCTTCCATCATCTTTCGCGAGGATATACTCTTGAGAATATTTGCCAAACTCGCAGGAGAGTATCTCGGTGGAGCACAGAAAAAAGATGAACGTGATCTTTCTGAACACTCATTTCCTCTATCTCAAACTCATACTGTTTTGCAATTTCAGTAACCAGAAATCCTCGAATTCAAGGTTATCCGTGGGAAGAGACATCTAAGACCTCCGTAGGCTCAGGAAGAGATACTCTGAATGCTTGACTCTCCATCTCCTAATCACTCACCAGTAAACCAAGTCTATAGTACTCTTCTCTCGTGTACAACGTAGGACAAATTCCAGCGTTTGTCAATCCTCGGTTCTAAAGGGTTTTGGTAGTGCGAGCCTAGCATATGAAGTGGGGAAAATGGGAGATAATCACTGCTGCTTAATATAGGTCACGACCTCCATTTACTCTTATGATTTGTCCTGTTGTCCAGCTTGACTTCTCTGATGCTAGAAACAGAATAGTATTTGCAATGTCTTCGGGTAGCCCTAAGTGTCTTAGAGGTATCGTCGGTATAAGTTTTTGTTCATCTTCTACAGTTATATACCCTGTTTGTGTTGCACCGGGTGCCACTGTATTTATAGTAATTCCCAGAGGTCCTACCTCAAAAGCAATACTACGAGTAAATGCTTCTATGGCTGCTTTGCTCGAGCCGTAGGATATTTGACCAACAAAACATTGTGAAGGTCCAGTACTCAAATTGACGATGCGTCCCCACTTCTTCTTATATTTCTTGTGCCTGCGCACAAATTCTGAAATCAGAAGAAGGGTAGCTTTTACATTCACGGAGTAGGTTTTTTCGATATCTTCTGCTGTTATCGTATTAATTGAATCGTTATTTCTGTATTCAGCAGCATTATTGACTAAGATATCTACACTGCCAAATTTAGATTCAACTCTATCCAATAGATTCGATACGTTGTCAGGATGCCTCAAATCCGTCTCCCATGCATCCGTAAGCCCTCCGTCAGCTACTATTGAATCTACCACCTCTTTTGCATTTTTAGTGCGTAAATAATGATACAATGGCATCCCTGGTTCTGAGGCGGCCTTCGCTTCTTCATAATCAACACCGTAATCTTCTGGTGATGTCCTATAATAAGTGATAAATACTTTGGCGCCTTCTTTAGCAAATACTCTTGCTGTAGCTGCCCCAATTCCGGAAGGATTATTTGCACCAGTTACAAGAACCACCTTATCTTCCAATTTGTAGTCAACCATATTCTTCCTCCCAAGTTAACGTATTTTACGTTTAGAATTGTTTCATGCAAGGAATACCCCCTACATTTTCACCTTATTGCCTCCTAGTATTCTCTGATATTTCAAGGCAATGATTCCATGACTCTTCTCTTCTCGAGATAGAGATAATCCCAACTGGGGCTGCATATCTAGTGGCCTCGAAATAGTCCGCTGAACCACCTATTCTGCTCTTGCCCACGCACATCCTCTATTATTCTGAAATGACGGTATCAGCCTGCTAGATTTCGCACAGCTTCAATATAACACAGACCTTTCTACCATCTTGCCTTAATCAAGTTCATGTTTTTGGTTTCGGGGTCCATTTCCTCGGCAGAGATATGCCACCGAATTGTGGTCAAGTGCTTAAGAAAAAGCATATCGTGACTGACCAGGAGCAGTCCGCAGGGACAGTCAGCGAGAGCATCCTCAAAGCATTCAATCGAGGGAAGGTCAAGATGGTTCGTAGGCTCATCCATTACGATGAGATAAGGCCTTCGAGTCACACCCCGAGCAAACAAAAGCTTTCGAGCCTCCCCTGGACTGGGCTCTATACTATCAATAAGTCTTTGAGGACGAGAGCCTAGTCGGCTCACAATCGTCATTAGGTGTCCCAAGGTTTCATCAGGGAGAGAACACACCTGGGTGATGAGAGTTCTGGAGGCTACAAGATCAATTTCCTGAGGAAGATAAACCAGGTGTTCTTCCTCTAGGTTAAGGCAGTCAAGAATATGTCTTACCAAGGTACTCTTTCCCGCACCATTGCGTCCGGTAAGGGCAATCCGATCCGTCGGACCCATGGAAAGCTCAGGAAAATCAAGGTATCGCCCCGGACCAAGGACAACTCTTCCCGGCCTAAGATGAAACAGCAGGTTCCGTTTAGAACGTGATCCTGGAAGCCAGATCCCCAGCTCGTATCTTTTCTTCATCTTAATTTTACCCAGCTTCTTCTCAGCCATTCGAGCTCGTCCTTCCATTTGTCGCACCAACCTTCCTGCTTGGCCATCTTTCCCACTGAGTCGAACCATATCAACCTTTGTTTTGGCATCGCTGTCCTTGGGAGCGAGTCCTCGTTTGGAACGTTTCCTTTGATCTCTAGCCGCCCTCTGTTTCCTTCGGACCGCCTCTCCCCTGATGCGGGAGAGTTCTCGCTTGGCAGAATCATAGCTTTTCTTGAGGGTCTCTTCTTCCATCTTTGTCTGAGAAGAAGCTTTACTATAGCCTCCTCGTCGCATAATTGCCTCTGGCGGCTCCACAAAAAGACACTGCTCGCACAAAGAATCCAGAAGTTCTCGATTGTGACTTACCAGGAGGCCAATCCCAGTGAATGACTTAAGAGAAGAATTTAATAGGCACTGGGTTTCATAATCAATGTGATTGGTGGGTTCATCCAGGGCAAAAACAGTCGGCATTCTCCAAAGCCCCAGGGCAATTTGAGCTCGCTTTCGCTCTCCGCGACTGAGGCTATCCCAGCGATCAATCCAGTCATTCTCGATGCCCAGCTGGCCCCTGAGCTTGAAAGCCTTTCTGTCGTTAGCTTCGAGATATTGTTCGAGCCCTTCAGGGACATCGTCAGTTCGTTGAGGGCAATAGATAGCCTCACCCGGGATCTGGATATGTCCTCCCTGAGATATTAGCTTCCCACAGGCAAGTTTGAGAATAGTTGTTTTTCCTGCTCCATTTGCTCCCACAATTCCTGTCCAGCCGGTGGGAAAGTGAACAGTAAGATCCCTTAATAGTGGACTGCTGGATCCCTGGTACTCAAATGAAACACCTTGAAATGATAGCTCCATAGTAGTCTTCCTTAAATGAGCCTGAAAGAAGCTAGCTTCCAGACTCTTTTCTAGTGAACAAGAATCAAGGAAACTCCCGGTTTTTTATCCTCCTCAATCCGCGCCTTTTTGCAATTCGACCAACATTCCCGATTTCCGCAGCATTCCCTTTTCATCGACGGAATGGCTCCGTAAATCCAAGGTAGCCCCCAACACAGTTGTTCCTATGAGAGACTTTGGCTACGTTGGACTCATAATTACTTCACTCAGCTTAAATTTTGGCGATACGAAATAGCACAAAGATAGCCTTTTGGGCAGGCTTCTTGGTTAGATCAAACCAAATTGATGGGATTAAAGGTAAGCTACATGGTAGATAGGATCACCCCTGCAAGCACTCCACCTCCCTCCCTCAGGCTCGCAGACGCAATCATAAGAATTCTCCTTTCAGAGTTAATCTGAACATTACTATGATAACAATATATCAGAATTGCCACTATGTCAATTACGGCCCCTACATCGTCTAACACTATTGTCAATTTGTACTTGATGTGATGTGTCCGCTCCTTTATTTGCACCCGGAATGACAAGGATGGTCACAAATTGGTCACAAAAGGAAAAGACTTGAAAAGTTACCGAAGGGGTGGATGGTGAAATGCTCTCTAGAAAAGAGATTGGTGGTGCGCCTGGCAGGACGTTGTTAGAACTTTCTTCGAAAACTTCGGAAAAGAAATAGAGAATGTTGAAATCCCCACATACGTTAGTCCAGACTCGTTAGCAATGAAAGACGCTTGCCCATAGCAGGCCGTTGAAAAGAAGGTAAGAAACTCGTTTTCTACTGAGGCTAATTAAGAAAGGAACATACTGTTGCGTTCTTTAATAGCGGAGTCAGATTTCTGGATAGAAAACCTGTCAATCAAATCGTGGACAAAACTTAAATAGCGTTGGAAAGATCAAAAACACAGACAATTTCAGAAACACCGACTGTAGCCCGTTCCATTAAAGTTCCGGCCGCCTGCCCCCCAGGTCATCGTTCCGCTGACTCTAACTTAACAGGTGTTACTATTAATGAGAGCAGATCACTAAGCGAGGCGACGATTTCAAATCTTTCCTTGGCGGTAAATTCTTTTTGAAATTCGTCAGACATCATGACTTATCTAGCCCTAAGGTTTCGGATAATTTCTCCGATGCCGGGTCTTTTACCATACATCAGTATATAAGTCCTCAGAAGCTTGGCTGCCAGTAACAGTCCCCCGATGATGGATAACACCAACACAGCTATACTGACGGCTAGTTGCCATACGGGGACACCAGTCAAGCCAAGCCGCAACATCACTAACACAGGCGCAGTGAATGGGAAAATACTAAGAACAATCCAAACTGGACTGTTCGGGACCAGTAAGAGTAGAGAGAGAAACCAAAATGGTGCAATGGGCAAAAGCGTATATATTGATGCTAATCCTTGTGCCTCTCGAACAGTTGGGCTCACGGCGGCGACGCCAGCCGACAGGACGGCAAATAACAAGTAACCAAGGATAAAGTAAACTACACCAAGAACCAACAGGCTGACGGGGATCTGTATAGTGCTGAAAAAGCCCCCGATAGATGAGGAAGCTAGATTTAGCAGGAGCGGAATTGAAGCCACCCAGACGATTACCTGTGCCAGTGCGGCAGCCCCAAGTCCCAAAACCTTGCCGGTTAGTAATTGCCGGGTCGAGACCGAGGATAACAATATCTCCATCAGTCGATTCTCTTTCTCCTCGCCGAGACTTTGCAGTACGTAAGTGGAGGTAAGAACAAGGGCGAGCGCTAGCATCCCGCCAAAAATAGCTGGAATGATGAGGTTCCCGAATCCTCCCTGCTCCGACGCCACGGTACCGGTTGAAGTAAGTGTGGTAGTGACCAGGTTCAAGGGTGCTTCAACCCTGGTGATAGTGGTTGTGGGCACCTTCCCCGCCAACAGATTACTTGAGATAAAATTCTTAACCACGGCTGTAGTCGCAGCGGACGGCGTAAGCTCTCTCTGCGTGGTATAACGACTAATTATTCCCGTCGAGATAAAATCCGCTGGAATGATGAAGTATTCTGCAATATCCTTTTTAATCAAAGCTTGCGTGGCCCCTTCCGGGGTATCAAAGCGGACCAGGGTTATGTTTCCCTGGATGGTAAGCTGGTTGAAACCTCCAGCCTTATCGACGTATCCGATTTTGGTTACTTCTGTCGGGGGTCTCGTAACTCCTGATACGATATGGAAAATTCCTATGCCCAGAAGGGCCAGTACCGGTAGAGCGAGGATCACGATAATGAACGAGGTCCTTTTTATCGTGTGCAAGAATTCATGCCTGAATATCAAAACTGTCTTATTCATAATTTTTACCCGCCACCTTCAGGAATATTTCGTTCATTGAAGGAGTGGCCACTTCGAATCGATTGATTACTATGCCGGTGCTTGCCAATCGTTCCAAAACTTGTTTAGGAGTTGTATTTGCATCAAGGACCAATTCAACGTAGCCTTTGTGAGCGCGCTTTTCGGTAACTCCCAGTACTTGCCCCAACTCACCTTCAAAATCCAGGATGACCGAGTTACTTCGATACTTTGACCTAATTTCTTTGGGGTTCCCATAAAGAACATTGCGTCCATTGTCTATCATTAATATGCGATCGCAAAGTTCCTCTACCTGATTCATCTGGTGCGTACTCAGAACTACCGCCTTACCTTGGTTTCTCAGATCAATAATTAAATTTTTAAGTAGTTCGGTATTAACCGGATCGAGACCGGAAAATGGTTCATCCAGAATAATCAATTCCGGGTCATGGATGATTGTAACAATGAATTGAATAATCTGTCCCATGCCCTTGCTCAACTCGTCAATTTTCTTTCTTCCGTGTGGTAACATACCGGTTTGACTGAGCAGCTTATCCGCCTTTTCCCTCGCAGAACGGCTGTCCATGCCTTTGAGAGAGGCCAGGTAGATGATAGAATCCATGACGGTCAGCTTCCTATACAGACCTCTTTCCTCAGGCAGATAACCCAGCCTATTCTTACTGGCTTCAGTCAACTTTTCGCCGAGGATAGTAATATCTCCGGAGTCCGGCTTGATGATGTCCATCATCATCCTGATAGTGGTAGTCTTGCCCGCGCCGTTAGGCCCGATTAGACCAAATATCTCGTTTTGGGGAACAGAGAAAGATAGATCATCAACTACGATCTTATCTGCGTATGACTTGACTATATGATTTACTTCAACTGTCGGCATGGTAGAAACTCTTCTTAAAATTATAACCGTTTGATATCATCTATGACCATAATAATTAACAAATCACTTTTAAAAAACTATTTTAATCCTCTATTGAAACGCTCAACGCTTTGGCGATTTTTGCCATGTTTGAACACTTGGTTTATTAACTACACCGCTTTCGACTTTAGTAAGCGGTTGTATATTTAATATCTGCTTTCTTGGCTAAATCGTCTTGGGTTAAGCCAAGTTTAGTGCGTATTTTCTTGATATTCTCGCTGATTGTTTTTCCACTTGTCATAGTATCAAAGTTTTGGTAGTATTATGTAAGTGAGATTATTACCTATATTCCAATAGTATCAAATAAAATCAATTTAATCAAATTGGGTCTATGTCAGAAACTGTGGTAGAAATTTTATGGGCATCAACCCCAGCATTATCTTTTTTTGCATAAAGCTCGGTATCTCTTATACCAAAACTTATTCTTTTCAGGAGCTTAATAACAACATTGTAGCCTTCCACCTTACCATTAGAACTATGTGATTTAAGATTTCATCTTCCCATCCTTCTAAACTCCTTTGCCATCTTCTCAGTGCTGGCCAGCTTTTGTAACTTCTCATGTCTTCAATTATGCTGGTAAGTTTCTCTTGAGCTTGTTGGTAGTCTTGCTGGCGGTAGAGCTTGACCTGTCCCCCTAGAATCGGTCCAGTTATTATGTTAGACTAGGGATCGAAAAGGGCGAATGTGGATGCCCAGAAGAAGTTACACACCAGAGAAAATAATCAACAAGCTCAGGGAAGCAGAAGTTCTTCTCAGTCAAGGCTCCACCGTAGAAGAAGCTGCTAGGAAAATAGAGGTAAGCGAACAAACCTATTACCGCCGGGGGCGGTATACGGTGGGATAAGGATTCAGCAAATCAAAAGACTAAATGAGTTTGAGCTGGCTAGAATTAATATAGGGAAGTATTTCTCAACCAAGGACGTGAAAATGCTCTCACGAACAGTGCTTCAGACGTTGGTGCACCTGGGGGGACGTTGTTAGAACTTTTTCGAGGAAGATATAGAGATCCCAATCTACGATATTCCGCTACAACAACGGGTGAAACTAGCCTAACCCAAATCTCAGCGCTTGTCAATCTGGGTTAGAAAAGTGAAATAAGGAAGATTCCTTCCTGTGACTAACCTTTCCAAAGGAAAACTACAGTCGCTCAATTTCTTCTAAAGTTAGCCCAGTTTTGCAAGATTTGACTTGTTCTTTTACTATTTCATATCCCTTTCGAGCAAAGGTATCATTTTCCTTGATAAGTAGCCAGGCATTTCTATTTTTCTGATATTCTGTCTTGATTAAGACAAATCCACCTTTAAGCTTTTTACCGTGAAGGCAAAATTTTATTGCTCCTTCCTGGATGCTCTTCTGAGGATCTTTTTCCTTAAGAAGTTTATATGATCCACAATCCCATATCATTACGGTACCCCCTCCATATTCACCAGAAGGAATAACTCCCTCAAAATCTCTGTATTCTACCGGATGGTCTTCGACTTGGATAGCCAGACGCCTGTGCGAGGGATCAATGCTAGGACCTTTTGGAATTGCCCAGCTTTTGAGTACACCAGCCACCTGGAGACGAAAGTCATAGTGAAGATGACTGGCCTGATGCTTTTGAACCACAAAATACTGGCTAGATTCGACTCTCTGGGAGCCTTCAGGCTCTGGTGTTCTCCTGAAATTTCTTTTTCTTTTGTATTCTTTTAGTTCCATAGTAGTCTATTGTAATGTCAATAGAACTATGTGATGGTTACCTAACATTATTCAGAGAGACTCCAGCAACGTGATGCAGAGGCAGATTAGGCCAAATCTCAGCACTTGTCGATCTGGTTTTTGGAGGATTTTTACTGGAGTTCGTTTCCACATCTATCTTGACCTATTAATTAAGTGGCAAATGTTTGGTTGGTGGAATGAATCGTAAATATGTTATTAGGGAACGACGCCGCTTTATTTTTTGGTGTTTACCTTCGGCCACGGAATAAACATAGGTGTTCTTTTCTTATACTCAAGGTACTCCTTACCAAGGCGTCTTTTGAGCTCCGGTTCTTCAACTCCCTTTAACTCCAGGACATTAACTAGAATAAAAAGTGGAGTAAATACAAAGACAAGAGAAATTGAGGCAAATAGGATACCGACTCCAAATAGCAGAATGAACACCCCACTGAGCATAGGATTCCTGAGGTGAATATAAGGGCCATTAGTGACTAGCCTGGGTGGTGGGTTGAAAGGTACCGGTGTCCCTTTTATTTTTGTAAAATGTAGAATTGACCACAGCATTAAGAGCAATCCCATACTAAGGATAGGAATAGATACAGTCACGTTCAATGGCCTAGGGAGAAGATTGGGAAGTCTCAAGAATTTATCCACTTGAAGAGCGACGGCAATAAATAGCCCTACAAGGCTGAAGAAAATAACCACTCCTATTGGAGTAAGAAGAGCTCGAAACTTACTAGGGCCTGTCGCTACCTTACAAAACATGTTGATCAACTTGTTTTGTAAATTCATAAATCTCTCTTTTGTTGAAGACAAGGTCTATTCTAGATGGTTATACACAACCTACAGGTATTCCAAGGACTCTTTAATTGCATCCTCTGAACACAAACTAGACCAAATCTCAGCATTTGTCAATCTTGTTTTTGGACGGGTGTGGCACATCTACTGACGCAGAAACGGACAGAGATCTTGGGAGCTATTACTTCTCGTTTTCCATCGTACTTGTCCATAGGCTACTTTTTCTATCTCTATGATAGCCAGGTATGATTGTGAGTAACGGTGGAGGCAGTAGGTTAGCCTCCCTTAGTTTGTCAATCCGTTGCCAGTAGAATTCCAAGTGTGATTCAAGGGATTTTGGGGTTTGAGTATAGTCATAGTTGAGCAATTTGCCTGAGAATAGGAGATTCAATTCATGATAAGGCTGGCCGCGATACTCAAATGAGTTCTCAACTACTCCAATAAACTCCTCAATCTGAACTTCTCCGCCAAGCTCCTCCTTGAGTTCACGCATAATTGCATTCTTTACCGCTTCGTTATATTCAACATGACCACCGGGCAAGAAGGTATTCTTTGCACCAATTCCGTGAGCCAAAAGAATATGACCATTGCTGATTAAGGCTACTCTACCCAGAAGATGAATTACTGGCATCCTACCTCTCACTATTTTTCTATTATCTATCTTCTGTATGGACAGGCCAACACACAACTCCAACGATATCAGCACCTTTTTCGGTAGCTAGATCTTTTATTTCCAGGGTTAATTGTTGGGTATTCATTTTATCACCAATATCCTTCAGAGTCTAATCAACTTCTCCAGCCACTCACTCTTCCCATGTTTTCTTTTCCAGAACAAATCCTCCCAAAAGTAATGAACAGCAAGCATCTTATAACCGGGGAAACGCTTATTGAAAAGATTCAAAAGTTCTTCCACAGAGACTGGTTCATCTGGATCTGTGCCAAAAAAAAGTTTAGAATAGATCTTCTGTTCCCAGGGGGAGATGTAGTTTAGTTCATCGAGGCAATGAAACACATCGAAGAGAATGTACCAAATGGAGGCAGGGCCGATACCATAAAGTTTAAGTAGAGCTTCCCGCTGATATTCTCTGGACTTGTTTCGCAATTCAGACTCATCGATTTCCTTTTCTACAAAAGCTTCGGTAATTCTTTTTATTGATTTTGCTCGATAGCCGAGTTTTAAATCTCGAAGCTCTTGTTCGGTCACTTTATCAATTACTTCTGGTTCCCAAAAAGAGTAGAGCATCTTATTATCATAGGAAAGTAAGATTCCGTAGTTTTCATACAAAGCCTGCATCATCTTCACTGAACGACGCACAGTTGTCAAGTGGCACCATCTCTTACGAGGTTAGGGGACACGAACTTTTACCAATTATTCCTTAAGAAGAGTCTCTGCGTTTTTATTAACCTTCCTATTGCACCTGTTGAGCATAGAAAATGTCTTCCCCGTTTTTTTTGTATGAACACAAAGGGGCTTCCCTCACCAAGTTTATACTTCTTTTATCTTTATCACTTGTTGGTCCCATCGCTCAGTCTATACTTCTCACCTAGTAATGGCGGGAGTAGACTTGAAAACAGTTCAGGAGCTTCTGGGCCACAAGAGTTTTGAAATGACCCTAAGATATGCTCACCTTTCTCCGGACCACAAAAAGGCAGCCCTAGATGTTTTGGGGAAGAGGTTGATGAAAATATGGAAAGAAGCTTCATGATACTCCCCTTTTAAAATTCAGCTAATAGAGTAAGAAAATACTTGACGATATCTCAAAATATGTTACAAGAAGACTAACATGAAATTCCATGCCTCACTTTTAAATTTATTAAACTCGAAAACAAAGGTAAAAATCATAAAATTTTTGCTAACCTACGAGGCTTCTATGAGCGAAAGAGAAATAACTTCCATCTTGAAAGTTTCTCATATGAGCGTAAATCGAACTATGCGAGAACTTGCTGATATGAATTTTGTGAATTTTGTTGTTGTTGGAAAAGCTCACCTTTGGAGAGTAAATCGGAAAAGCTATGCCTTTAAAGTCTTACATAAATTAATTAAAGAAGTTTCGGAAACAAAAGAGCCATTGGAGAATTTAAAAGAAACTCTAGTGAAAAACTTACCAAAAGCATTAATAAAAAGGGTAGTTCTATTTGGTTCTTTAGCAAAGGGCTCAGAAAGACCGGATAGTGATATAGATATTTTTATCGTAGTTAAGAATAATCAGAATAAACAAAAACTTGAAGGATTCTTAGATAAATTATCAAATATATGCCTTGAGGTGTATGGGAATAGACTAGCTCCTTACGTCTTAACGGAAAAGGAAGCAAGTCAGAAAAAAAGATTAAAAATTATCTCTGAAGTCAACAAAGGCCTGCAACTATTTCCAAGAACGAGAGGATAAATTATGGTACACAAATATGAAACTGAAAGAATTCTAAGAGATTGTGAAAGGCTCTTCGAATATATTAAAGGGGAGCTGCCATAATGCCCTGCCTACAGAAAATGGCTTTGGATATTTTGTGTAAAAGACTCGTCATAAATTGGTCACAAAAGGGATAAACTAAAAAAGTGACTGAAGGGGGTGGATGGTGAAAGCCTTTATAGTAAAGAGATTGCTGGTGCGCCTGGCAAGACTCGAACTTCACTCACGGAGTCAATTTTCGATGCCGATCTATAACAAGAAGGAATCACGCCATTTACCATTTATTCATAAGTGTTTTCGAAGGTAGCCTTCACATTGCATACCAGCTTCCTGTTCTGCCTTAGCCAATTAACTGAAGATTGAGATAGACCCATATCAGCAAGGAATTTCATCTTCTATCTCACTGCCGGATGTAATTCCTCTGTAGTTAACCAGGAGGCGTATTGTAAAGCTTCTTTGATATCTTCAGGCTCAAGATCAGGATATTCCTTGATTATTTCATCCATTGTCATTTCATTAGCAATAAGGTTTACAACCAGAGATACCGGAATTCTCATTCCTCTGATGCATGCCTGTCCCCCCATCATATTGGCGTCAAAAGTAATTCTTTTAAAAACCTTCATAATCTTTACCTCCTAAATTCATAGAACTAGAAAACAATATCCAATTAATGTTCATTAACCTGAAAAATAATCTCATCTGGATTTGACCTTGTTGAATTGATAATAGTGTCATTTGGCAGAAAGTCAAGACGCACAGGCATAATCAATGAGATTGCTTCACTCTGTTCGCAATGACAATACTGGGAAATTTACTCGCGACAAGCTAGAGATCTTATTTGTATGACAAGTGAAGGGCTTTGCTCGGAATGATAAGGATAGTCACAAAAGGGATAGGTTAAGAAAGTGACCCAAAGGGGTGCATCTTGAAATGCTCTCTAGTAAAGAACTTGCTGGTGCGCCTGGCAGGACGATGTTAGAACTTTTTTCGAAAACTTCGAAGAAGAAATAGAGATTCCGGTTTATGATGTTCCGGTACAACAGCGGGTCAGAACACGCTAGGCCAGATCTCGACACTTGTCAATCAAGTTTTGCAGGAAATAAAGTCTATATATTTCGATAAAACATTCTTAATTCGTAATGCTTGAATCGGCAACGATTTACGTAAGAGAAGAAAGCTCTATCTTAAAAATCATAAATTCCACAGACAATCTATCGGTACTTTTCACTGATTTGAGTGAGTCCTTCAGTATCTGCCTTTTCCTTTGCCCTTTTGAGATAAGAAGCTGTTCTGTCAACCCCGCTAAATTAGAATACCTCTGCAGAATTCATACTATAATTAATTAAACTATTTCTCCTGGTTAGGATGCTTCCTTAATCCTCATCTATGGTCTCAACATCACCTATGCTTAACTCTCTACTCTCAAATAATGCTAATAAAGCATTATTAACATAACACATCTCACCCAATTGTAGCTCAATCCCATCTTTAATATAATCCTCGGGGCTATTCCAAAATGTACTGTTACTCTTCACTATTTCTTGGAATTGATTGTAATTGTTTAATTAAGGGCGGCAGGTTTTCTATCATTTTGTAATTCTTCAAATGTTGTTTCACCTAAAAATTCTATTGCATCTAAAGCCGCATCTAGCATGTGCTGCAATCTGACATTGTCATCAGGTTTCTTCATAATGGACCTCGGCAGTTCTCACAACGTCATCCCTAAAGTACCTGCTTAAATCCTCTGGCGTGCGTAAATCAACTTTACGGCCAAAGGTCTCAGTTAATTCTATTTCCATTCTTGCAATATCGAACAAACCCGGCATATGATTTTTGTCAAATTCAACAAGGATGTCGATATCACTGTCTGGCTTTAATTCATCACACAGAGCTGAGCCGAAAAGAGCCATTTTGGTTATATGGTTATCCCGGCAAAATTCTTCCAAATTCGCTTTAGGAAAATAATCCATTAGTCTAAACATATTGCTCGCCTTTCTATAATGAGATGACTCTTAAACTTTCGATGCCCCGGTCATCTATGATTTTCACGGCTATTCTCTTTTCTAATTCAAATAATTCTGCAACCATTTAGATCGCTTTTCCTAAAGGTTTTCCAGAGATTAGCTTATGCGATTGCACAATCTCTCTAACCACAGGAAGGCCTTGTCTATACTTTCTTCTGAATCCTGAGACTGATTCTATATAAGGAGACACTATCTTTCCAAACAACCTCATTGTCTTTTCGTTGAGATTATCGAAGGCTTTCTCTATTTTTTCCTTATCCTTTGCCCTTGTTACTAACACGAGGAGGTCAATATCGCTCTCCGGGCGATCTTCCTTTTTCTCTACGCTACCAAATAAGGCTATGGAAACTATCCTGTCCTTTACTTTCTCTGAAAATTCATCTCTCAGTAGACGAGAAATCACTTTCAGTAACCTTTCCTCTTTTTTAAATAAGGGATGTAATAGTTCTTTAGCTACATAATTGTCATGATTGAACTGATAAAGATATGTCTTTCCCACATTACGAAGTAAAAGGATTCCTTCTGAGTAAAGTTCCTGGAGAGCTTTATGACACGTTGCTGGGCTTATCTGGATTTCTCGGGCAATTCGCCGGCCGCTCCACTCAATGTCATTGCTATATAAGAAACGCAGGACTTTCACTTTAGTTTCGTTATTCAAAATCTTGTTAAGTGGTTGATGGATTCTCATAATCCAAATCTACCTCTGTTCAGTTTATAAAACAATTGTTTAGAAAACTAAACATAGTATAACCTGAAATTTGACTTTGTCAAGATAGATGCGTTGGGATTGCTGGTGCACCTGGCAGGACGTTGTTAGAACTTTTTTCCAAGAAATTATAGAGATCCCAGTCTACGATATTCCGCTGTGACAGCGGGTCAGAGTAAGCTGGGCCAAATTTCAGCACTCGTGAATCTACTTGGAGGGCTCTGGCCTGAAGGTTTCCTTTTTGAGGTCAGTAGACTCAGATAATCCTAAACCCACATCTGAAAAGCGTGCAGACAATAAATTTTACCGAGAAAGGATCACAGGCGTAGGTTGGCCTGTTTACCTCATCGTCATTTCGGGGGTTCCCTCTTGTATTTGATGGGCATGCTTCTTCTTTAGTTCAAGCGAGGCAATTTTTAGGGATTTGTCAACATCAAACAAGAAAATATGTCCAATGGTCCTGCAACATGTGTTTAAATTTTTTTTCTGATAAAACCAGTTTTTTGGTTAACTTTGTTTATTCCTCAAGAGTAAATTCTTTCTATTATAAGACAGGTTTATAATAACTTAAAATTTCCTAAAAAAGGAGAGTCAAGGAAACACACACTTATTATTATATTATCGTAATACGCAGCCCATAATTTTGTGACAATTTTTAATATTAGCTCTATTAAGGAAGTTACTGGTGGAATTCAGTCGATTTAATGGTTTGAATGCGTAATTGGAAACAGAATACAAAAGCTATTGCAGAAATAAGAGAGAAGAAATAGAATACCCAATCTATAGAGTAGGCATTGGCAAGGAAACCAGCAAACAATGGGGAGACCGCCCCAATGCCATATTTAATCGCAAAATTCATGCCGTACATAAAACCTACCGTGCTTGACGGAGAAATATCAGCGATTAGAGCTGTTAGGGAGGGTTGGGTAAGAAAGAAGAAAAATCCCAGTGCACAGACAAATAAGATTATAGAGAAGACGCTTTTAACGAGAGGAAGGGTAAACAAGAAAAGGAAAACAGTAAATAGGCCAAATCCAATTAACATAATAATTATTCGCCCATATCTATCTGATACTTCTCCCCCAAAAATTTGAGCAAATGAGCCAACAGTATAGCTGATAGTAGCTAATCCACCCGCAAAGATCAACGAGAGGTTTTTGGTATCATTGATATAAACTACGAGGAAAGCTGATACACCATTCCAGAGAGCACCACTGCATATAATAAGAACCAAAATAGCTATAATTGTTGATATACTCATACCGGAAGAAAAAAATTCCTTAATGGAACGAAAGTATTTCGAGAAAACATCTGATATTTGCTCTTTTTCTCCTGCTATTTTGTTCCTTTGCTTCTCAAGGACAATTAAATCTATAATCGCTATTGTAGCTCCTATTCCGGCCCACGCAGCAAAAGTATTTCTCCAACCTGTCAAATAGCCAATTGTCGTGGAGGTAACAAATCCCATTGCCATACCTATATTTCCCGCAAAACCATGAATTCCTATCCATCTACCACGTGTTTTATCAGTAAAGAAAGCTATATAGGAAAATCCAACAGGATGGTAGAGAGAAGTTCCTATCCCTAGAATTACTAAGGAAATTATCATGAAGAAAAGACTGTGGGCAAGAGCAATAAATAAGGAAGCAACGCTGCATAAAAACATGGAAAGGACAATAGCTTTTTTTCTGGACCAATGGTCTGCAATAATACCCGCAAGAAGAGATCCCCACCCATAGATAGAAAATACAATGGATATCAGAAGCCCAAGGATTAGATAGTTATTGAAATCCTTCTTTATTAAAGGGAGCAACGCAGGTAAAACAACCAGATAACCGTGCATTGCTCCATGTGATAGACAAAGGACTAGAAGACTTCTCTTTCTTGGCGACATGTCTAAAATCCAAATACGATCAACCTCTCTTCGCTTTTTCATACCATGTAATGTCTTAGATTGATTTAAGGAACCTTAAAGATTTAAAATTTCTGCAGCAGTTCTCCCGAAAACTTTATCTTGAATTTCCCTAGATATTCTCAGATTATCCATAAGGCTTTTATAGTCACTCATTGTATCCTCAATTAACTCATAGGGAACATCACCCCCAAAGACAATTTTTTCAAAAGGTTCTTTTCCTTTTAATCCCTTATAGTGAAATGTCTGTTTTCCTGTCCACCAGAAAATTTCTTTAAAAAATGGAGGTTTTTTCTTTTTCAAAGTTGAACCGCTAAGATCAAAATAGACATTGGGATTCCAACGAGCAACCTCACAAGCTTCCTCGTACCAAGGATTTCCCAGATGAGCGCCTATTAGGGTAAGTTTAGGAAAGGCCCGGGCTATAGTGTCCAAGTATGCAGGGCGCATTCTATTCATAGAAATGTCAAAACTTGTCTCATTTTCTCTCCTAGCTAGTATTCCTAGATGAAAAAGAACAGGCATATGGTAGTCTTGAGCGCGAGCATAAATAGGAAAGAACCGTTTATCATCGTAATTAGCTAAAGGACGGGTTACCTTTAAACCCCTAAATCCTTTTTGGCAAAGTGTATCTATCTTATCTACTGTATCTACACCTAATTTAATATGTCCAAGTCCAATGACCGTATCTGGATATTTTTTAAATGCCTGCTCAACCTCGTCATTTCCAAACATTTCATGATGAGAACCTAAACCCATTAAACACACTTTGTCAATTTTTAATCTTTTACATTCCTTCACTAATTCATCTATATAATTTTTACGATTATGTAGATTTTCATGGAAATCGATGAGCATTTATTTCTCCTTTTTGTTTTTCTTTTGTCTCTTGAAAGAATAAGCCATTTTTCTTTTTAAATCAAGCCCTTCTGAATTTACACACTTATCAGTATACAACCAGTAGAACTTTCCCTGCTTCATAAGATCGGCGATGTTGTAAGCATCTTTAGGATCGGATTTATCCTTGGATACCTTGATGGTTTCTCGATTGCGATTAACTGCCAAAGGAGATACCGTTACCACTTTCTTTTCTCGAAAATCAAGATATTCGTACAGATGGATCCAGTAAAATCCCGATGGTTCCATAGCGAATAAAGTAGCTCGTAATTTTTCCTTGTTATGATAGAATTTAGTCTGTCTCACCAACTGACTAAATCCATCGATGGTATTGGTAAAGAAAAATTTTCGCCGGAGCATTTTTCCTGAAGAGCTTACAAAGCAGGCACAATGTCTTACTTTCCCAATATCTATGGCAACAAGAAGCGTATTCTGTGAGCTTTTTATCTCTGTCCTAAGATCCTCAAGAATCTGCTTTACTGATTTTTTCTCTCTTTCTTGCATCTTTGCCTCCTGGTAGAGTAAGGTATTTTTCTTGGTTCATTAACAACCTATTCTACCGGAGGCTTGCTATTATGCAATTTCTCTATTTGCCTATAAAGAGCACAGAAAGCCATAACAATATTATACAACGTCAACTTTTAACTTGACGTTTATAGCACGTCTTTTTTTCTTATCTATTTGTTAGTGTTAAAGACTAACCACAGAGAGCATATTCATTTCCCCTATGTCCTCTGCAGTTTATTTTTATAGTTCATATATGTTTTATTCTCCAGTAATATTTATTCTTTAGCGAGCGATTTCTCTCCTTACCTCCTGCCATATTTCCACTCTTGATAACCTCCGGGACAGCTCCTTTTTTCACCAAGTTCTCAACCACCTCAGCTACGATAGAGTTTACTATAAAGGCAATAGCAATAGTGGATGAGGCAGCAACTTTAAGGTCAAAGCCGTCAACGTCAACCACTGCATCTCCGGGTGGAACGTGAGCATCTACCACCAGGTTTGCTAATTCAAATAGGTTTTTATTGCTCGGGTGTCTATTAGGAATTCCCGGGACAGCGCCTTTAGAAAATTCCGCTGAAGTTACCGCTATAATGTATATTCCCCTTTTCCTGCACTCTAAAGCTGTGTCTATAGTTACTGCATTTATCCCGTTCACATTAATCTCTATCAACAAGTCTCCCTTTTTTACTCGATAGTAGTCTAGAATTTTTGGGGCATACCCCACTAAACTCTCAGTGTTGGGATGGCTCTCAAGGTTAGACATACCAGGGGGAACTATAGGACTTATTGCTGCCAGTCCTCCGGCTCGAGTAAACATTTCCATTGCCCCCATAATGGAGTGACCTCCTGTGCCAAATACCCATATTATCTCATCCTGCATTAGCTTTTCAGTGAGGATATCTGCAGCTTTTTTGATGTTTCCGATCTCCTTTTTTTTTATCTTCTGAAGAATTTTCTCTATTGCATCATAATATTTTTCCGTTGGATTCATTTTAAATTTACCCCCTTTGATTTATCTTTCTTTTCTTGCCTTTTGAACTTTCTAAGCTTTTCTTTGAACTTATAAGGCTAAGCTCTTAGATTTTGCATTGTCTTTTCCGCTATGTCCTTAGAAATCTCCTTCTTACCTCCTTTCAATACGCACTAATATTGACACAACCTTCTCTTCTAAAGAGGAAAAAATTGTAGTTATGAACCTCCTTGGGTTTTTCGGTCTTCTAAAAGATTGTCAAGGAGCAAAAAACACACGAAATTCAATAAAGGAAAAGTACGCCTTTTTTCTCCGATTTCTTTTATTCACGCCCTTTTTTTGCCTCTTAATTTCTATATTTTTTCCTATCCTCACAAAGAATCTTCTGAAAAAACTACCAAAAAGTGTCAGATTTTCCTATTTTTTTTGAAACTATTCAGATTCCGAAGGGGCTAAATATACTCCAGATGTGGATTTTTATCAAATATAAGGAGAAAAAAATTGAGAAAGAACAAAGGAAAAATTTAGCATTTTGGGTAAATCAATCAGACTTTTTCAGAGCTTTTCCTTTGGTTTTCTTTTGTAGGTTCCGTTTTTGTATACCTTCTCGCACCCTCAATAGGGACGCTTTACTGATTCTGTCTTTTCTCCAGATGGATTCAGCCCTTCTTTTAATTCCCTTGCTTGTTCCTCTTTTCCTTTTAAAAGGCTTTCTATCTTACTTAGTTTTTCCCTCAGCTTCTCTATCTCCCTATCCTTGGGGTTCTTTTTAAACTTAGGGCCTCTCCTATGGCGCTCAATAGCTTCCCTTAAAACAAATAAGGCTTTCTCTTTCCAAAGGTATAGAAGTTCTATCCGCCCCAGTCTCTCTTGCTATGGGCTGGATTGTCCATCCTTTTCCCACTCTCTATATTACCTCAATCTTTCTCTCCACTGGTATAGGTTTAAAACTCAATTTAGACCTCCTATCTCTTCTCAATCCGGTTTACTGTTACTAAATGAGAGAAAAAATGTCAAGAGGAAAGCGCAGAATAATTACGACAAAGAACCGCTTCATGTCAGAGAAGATTGGCCTATCTCGAATATTCAATGTTTTTTAGGAAAACCTACCTATTACGAAACCTAATTGGATCTTAGGACTTTAACCCTGAGCATTCAGTTTAAGCTCTATAACTTCATTGTACCGGCCCTGTAAATGTATTCTTACTCTTTTACCGGAAGGAGTTGTCTTACACAATATATGATTAACACACCACTGAGTATTCTTAGGAGCTTGTATGATAAACTCTGCTGGATAATCCCATGGCCAATCTATTCCTACTTTCAGTTTATTTTCTCCATATTTCCATGAAGTTATTTCAGTGCCTCCCATAGAAAAGTGACCATTAGAATATAGTAAGACCGGCTTATGGTCAGTTTGAGGAGCAATTTTTACCAGCATGGCGGAATGCCCTTTTAATTCTCGAAATTCTATCCTATCTCCATATCCTATACAATCTCTTATATCACCACTCCAGAATTCTGAAATAAAATACTGCTGGTAGACTTTAGAAAATTCTCCCACAATATTTTCATTCAAATTGAATGTAAATTTTACAGGTTTATTCGACCAATTTACAAATGCAACAGTGTGCCACTCTCCAAGCCCTGGAACTGCAGGATTTACCTGCACATCATAAATAGTTGGATATCTTTCCCCTAAAAATATATCTCTTGGAATAGCTGACTTTCCGAGGGAGGGGATGATATGCCGCAGCAACCCGAGCCTGTCTGGGTCAATTTGCTGCACTCTTTCGGTAAAACAGATTATGCCTCCACTAAAATACTGGTTTAGCGCAAAAATTTTTGCTTCATTGTCAGTTAATAAACCTAAGCTTGAACGACGTCCCCTGAACATACTGGTTCTTCTGCGCACCATCAGTGCATCAGGATCGTTATGCCATAGATTATTCATCCAATATCTTAATACATTCTGTTTTATAGTATGAGGAGCAACAATCTCTTTGTTATCCTCAGACACAGGCCATATACTGCAAACATCTGAACTGGTGCGATGAGCGTCTACTAGACCTGAAGGTGCGCTATATAATCCACCGCATACAGATATATACGATTCTGATCCTGCACCCCTCCTTACCGCCTTTATACCCCTTCTGAATGCCTGCGTCCTTGTAGCTTTCCTATCATGAAATACAGCCTCTGGATCAATTGCTACTGCACGAGTAAAGTCGAGTTTATGGTAGGTATATCCCCATTCAAATGTTAGCTTTCTGTATAGATTCTCTATCCATTTCAGCACCTTGGGATGAGTTGTATCTAAGACGTAATTCATATCCCCCATCTTGAACATTACCGGCCTTCCATCAGCTTTTCTTAACAGCCAATCCGGATGAGAATACCTTATTTTATACTCAGGATCAATTATAAACGGACAGGTCCATATCCCAGGACGAAACCCGCAAGATTTTATCCGGTCGGCTAAGTATTTCATTCCGAAGGAGAATTTATGATTTGCTTTCCAATCCCCCCATTTCCTCGACCAGCCTGCATCAATCTGGAATACATCGATGGGAATCTTGTATTGTACAAGAGCGTTTAGATTCTCAATTATATCCTCCTGGGTAATTGTTCCACCATAATAGTACCATGTGCAATATACGGAAGGCGGATTTGGCAATGGAAATGAGTTTGAGATGATCCCCTTTATGCGCGTAAATTTCTCAATAGCATAAAAAGCATCCTCATTTCCGTCAATCCGCAGCCATTCTCCCGCCCTTTGTTCACCAGGCTCTAGTAGGATCCCATCCATCAGGCATGATGCCTCCAGCTTTTCAAATCGTTTTCTGGAACGATCAATAGTAATTTCATATTTAACCAGCTGAGACATACCAGTGAGAAACCCAAGCAGGAGACTACCAGGGCCTCTCCCTTCTTTACCTTTCAGCACAGTAAGTTCATCGCTGACAACTGTGCGTGGAATCTCGCCAACAACATCAACGATTTTCTCCCCGGATTCAGACAGACCTTTTAGAGCATCTATATATGCTCCATCGGTTTTGCCAAGGATGCATATGGAAGGAAGATCATTCTTGTGCCGTGCTTGCCGGAATAATGACCATTTCTTTGCCTCGCATTCTCCTATAGTTAAGTTTTCTGCTCCTTGTATTAAAATCGGAATTAATCGCATCAGTTTTAGGGTATGACTACCTTTATTATTTACCAAAAGCCTTATATGAAAAAAGAGCTGTCTTTTTTTACTAAAGCTGATTTGCCTGGTTAATTCAAGACCGTCACATGCAAATACATCAGAAATGAGAGTATCACATCCGTCAGCATAATTTTTAACCGCATTTTTTTCTCTAACCTTGAATTTCCAATCCTTGTGATTATGATATTTGCTCTGGCCCTTTCTCCCAACAATTTGGAATAGAGCATCGCATGATGCCTTCATCGAAACTTGAGGACTATCCCAGAAAATACCATCTATATTTTTTTTGATTTCTAGTTTAAACAGGGATTTCTTCATTGGACAATCAATTTTATGAATACTTTTAATTTAAAGTAATTTGTTTGGAAATGCTCTGAATTTTGTCTATCTAATTGTGTCATTAAATTATAGCTCTTTGAAAAAATATGATTAAAGATATAAATTTCCCTATCATTTCCTATTAAAATCTTCTTGTTTTGTACCGAATTTGAGAAAAAATTGTTTAACCGCTCTTAAGTGTCATATTTAACTGGACAAATTTCTCCTTTTTGGTAAAATGGGTTAAAATACAAAAAAGGAGAAAAGCCATGCGAAGAGAAAACAAACACCTCATTCTAGAAACCCCTGAAACTGGTAGATCTTTTAAGATTGACACAAGCTCTCCCCAGTAGGTAAAATACGAGATGATAAGGATGTACTACATGGAGCATCGTCCCGTAGAGGAAATAATCTCTATCTTTGGTTACTCCTCAAGACAAAGTTTTTATACTGCTTTGCACCTTTTTGAAAAAGAGGGAATAGAAGCGCTTGTTCTAAAGGGTACCGGTCTTAAAAGATGTTATCGCAGAACAGAAGAAGCAGAACAAAGAATAATCCAGATCCGCTTTGAGGATAGAACCAAAGACATGTACCAGATAGCTGATGTACTCCAAGAAGAAGGTTACAAAATCTCTGCTCGGTCAGTAGCAAGAACTCTATCTAAATATGGCATCACTTTAAAAAAAACGAAAAAAATGCGCTCTTAAATGAGTTTTCCCTGGAGGATACAAGGGTTCCATCACAGAATCCTTGTCTTTCCTCATTTACCAATCAATCTCAAACTAATATAGAGAAAGAGCTAGAAGAGATTTTAAAAAGAGGCTTTAGCACCCATAAAGGTGGACTTTTTCTCCTTGCTCCTTTTCTTAAATTGCATCTTTTAGAGGAACAAATAGAGCTTTTGAATATCAAAAAGAGGGAGAGAATTCCTCCTATAAAATCTGCTCTTTGTCTTATTAATGCTGCAATATTTGGAAAAAGGAGTCTAAATACTGCTGGTAAAGTATCTGATTTGGGTATAATCTGTGCCTCTGGGTTTTCCCAGTTTCCAGAAGATAGCCATTTTCATAATCATCTGGAAAGCTCTTCCATCAAGAAACATATCTCTTCCAGGGATAAGATTCTACTATGCTCAAGACAGTCTGGAAAAAGAGCCTGTATACCTGGAGCCTCACTATGCAGGGGAAAAACCTGTAGATGCGGCTCTTCCTCTAGTAGATGCTACCCTTAAAGCAGTAGATAGAAAGAATATCCGCTTTATCTTTGATAAATGGTTTTCCGTGGGAGAGCTGCTCGACTTCTTGGATAAACACTACAAGGTGGAATTTGTCACTCTTCTTCGCCTTTACCAAAACAGAGTTAAGGAAATGAGGGGAATATCCAAAGATGCATTCAGAAAGCTGAACGAGAACCAAATCGCTGTTACCACCACTAATATTCGAAACTACACTGGTAGGTTAAAGCTCATCGTAGTGGCAGAGGAAGATGAGGATCCTCCTTTGCGAGGATATCTAACCAATGTCCAAGAAGATATAGAACCCCGCTTAATCTGGGAATACTCCAAGCGCTGGAGAATTGAGAACTTTTTCAAAGAGAACATATTTCTCCACTTAGATCATCTTCCAGGGATAGATCTGGCAAAGATAAGTCTCTTGCTCTATTACAAAAAGATCGCTTATCATACAGTGAGTGCTTTCAAAAAGTCACTTCCTGATGAGCATAAGAATAAGCACATCCAGACCATAGTGGAAGATTTTCTGGAGGTAGAGGCCTTTGTGAAAAAAAGAGGCGATAGGATATGTGTATCTTTCATGGGGCACAGATATGAGGATATCTTGCAACCTATTTTTTCAAAGATCGATTACAAATTAGAGGAAAAAGGGATTAAACTAGTGTATTCCTGGCTTAATCATCACAAAATTGAATTTGAATTCAAATAAAATCGCTAGATAATATCAAAGTGTCCAATGAAGAAATCCCTGTTAAACATATTTCACCATCAATTTTCTTTATTGTAACCTATAGCCCAACGATGAGTACAGTCTCTTCTCGTTTACCCATTTTTAAGTTTTGTTATCCTTTTTTTCTTCAGGACAATTCTTATTCATTGAATTCTCTGGTGAAATAGTGCCAGCTCTCAGATATGGTTCAGTAAACATTCACTAAAGTACGTTTCTTTTTGTTAACCAGACTGTGTCACAATTGAATTATTTGCTCAGAAAAAGCGAATAATCAGGTAATACGTAAAGAACCCTCCAGCAAGCTGGGAGTTCTTTACGTGAGATTCGAGATGCCTTAAAGACACGTCCTTTATCATCTTCCCAAGTTTCGCTACCGATTTTCTTCGGCCGATTAGGTACATAATTTTTGGAGGAACCAGGAACCCTCCCTTGAAGGTAATAAGATCCACAGAATCAATTTTTTTCGAAAAATTCAACAGTATTTTTTTTGTAACTCTCCACAACCTCATCGCGTCTCCCCTCCCAAAAAGCGATCTGTCGTCCAGTTTTATCTTTTACATAATGTTTAGGCCAATGACTTTTTCTATGGCATCACAATCCACCACATATAAGCCTAAAGGACTTCTATCTACAGACTCTCCTTCAATTGTCCTTCTAATTCTTTTTTTTGAATTCGTTTATATTTCTTTCACCTTTCTTACGGCTTTTTATTTTCAACCCTTACTTGCCTTATTTAGGCATGGTCCATTTCCTCCTGAAAACCCTAAAAAGAGAAATTAAGAATGCAGAAAAACCTGAACCCCGTCTATGCTAAACGTAGGACTCACAGATAGGCCAGAAAGGAGTAAGTAAGCTTCATTTATATGGATCAGCCGCGTCGCGAAGGCCATCGCCTAGAAAATTAAAAGCTAACACGGTGATGATGACAAAAGCACCAGGAATTAAAAGCCAGGGATAAAGAGCTACAGTACGAACATTTTGGGCTTGCTTCAAAAGCACTCCCCAGCTAACCACCGGAGGACGAAGTCCTACCCCAAGAAAGCTCAAAGCGGTCTCGCCCAAAATCATACTCGGTATATGTAGGGTTAAGTGCACTATAAGATAACTTGAAAAAGAGGGAAGAAGATGCCTGGTTATTATTCTTAACCCACTTGCTCCAGCAATTTTAGCCGCCATGGCAAAATCCTCCTCTCTCAGCTCTAAGAGCTTTCCTCTCACTATTCTGGCTAGGCCACACCAACCCACAATAGAGAGAATGATAGTAATGCTAAAGTAAACCTTAATTGACGGCCAACGAGGTGGCAGAGCTGCGCCTAAAGCCATCCAAAGAGGAATGGCTGGTATGGAGATCAAAAGCTCTATAATTCTTTGGATAATCATATCGGCTTTTCCTCCGAAATACCCCGAGATTCCTCCTAATATAATTCCCAAGATAAAGCTGAGGATTACCCCTATTAAGCCTATGGATAAAGAAATACGGGCGGCATAAAGATTGCGAGAGAATAGATCTCTTCCCAGTTTATTTGTCCCAAATAAAAACATCGTTCCCTCTTTCACTCCGAAAAGATGAAGATCTCCCTCAAATAAGTTCCAAAGTTTATATTTATCTCCATGAATGAAAAAGTAGATGGGATATTTTTTAGTCTTGTCCTCGATATATATTATTCCCCAGGTTACCGGGTCAAGCTTGCTCTTTATTCCATAAACGAAGGGGCGAAAATGAAACTTTCCTTTTTCATCAAAGAAATGAATTCTTTGAGGTGGACAATATTTATACTTTGAACTAGTTTTATATATATCCCCAACGGAGAAGAACTCACAGAATATAGCTAAAATATAAAAAATGGCTAATATGGTCCCTCCTAAAATGGCCAACTTGTGCTTTATAAACTTTTGCCACATAAGCTGCCACTGTGAGGCTAGATAAAATTTTTCTTCAGCACTAATTTCCCTTCTCTTTTTCATATTTTAGACACTTTCTTTTCACAAAATCGAATACGGGGATCTATCCAAACTAACAAAATATCAGAGATAAAGGTTCCGATCACGGTTAAAAAGGTTAAAAACATAACCGTGCTTCCAGCCAAATACATATCCTGGGTCATTAATGCTTCGAGGAGAAGAGGACCCGTAGTAGGTAAGCCAAGTACTAGAGCTGTAATAGCCATCCCAGAGACAATTTTGGGAAGTGTCCAACCTATGGTACTAATTATGGGATTAATGGCTGCCCTTACTGGATACTTAAATAAAAGGGTTCTTTCGGTCACTCCTTTGGCCCGAGCAGTTATCACGTACTGTTTTCTAAGTTCATCCAACAGGCAGCCACGCATAACTCGAATGAGCCCAGCTGTGCCCGCTGTGCCAATAACTACTATAGGGATAGGAAGATGCTTTAACATATTCATAAATTTACCTATACTCCAGGAGGCAGCTACATATTCAGGCGAGAAAAGACCCCCTACGCTGAGGCCAAAATAACTGTAAAAGATCCACATCAATATAATGGCAAAGAGAAAGTTAGGAATAGCTAGACCAACAAAACCAATCACCGTAAAAGTGTAATCAGCGGCAGAATACTGATGAGTAGCTGAGTAAATTCCTATAGGAATAGCCACCCCATAGGTAAAAATAAGACTGAAAAGAGAAATAGTTATTGTTAACGGAGATGTTGCATTAACTCTAAAACGGCAATATGACTGACAAAATGAGTAGTTGTGAAAAGTATGATTATTAAAAAATGCCTATTATTCATTGCTCTTTGAAAATTTTAGTTTGACAAAA
>Ga0315547_1000317_pt1 | contig 50610 bp, 38 predicted proteins | sample SalMarSW160240MG_2_FD_202542 | JGI IMG/M metagenome (GOLD analysis project Ga0315547, IMG submission 202542) | Salt marsh sediment microbial communities from the Plum Island Ecosystem LTER, Massachusetts, United States - Salt Marsh Sediment SW1601-240 ...
CTGGTGGCGACTGTGTGAGCGGGCCGGCCTTGGTCATCAATGCTATCGCAGCCGGAAGAAAGGCAGCTCAATCTATCGACCGCCATCTTGGCGGCAAGGGAGATATTACAGAGCATCTTGTGCCCGCTGAGGAAGGAATAACTTGGTCGAAAGATGTAACCAAGGGAGAGAGACTGGCTAAGTTATCCTACCTTCCACCTGAAACACGGGTTAAGGGTCTTGCCGAGGTGGAGTATGGTATAACCTGGGAGATGGCGGTTGCCGAAGCTCAACGTTGCCTCCAGTGTAATGTCATTGCCCCCCTGGAAGGGCGAACCCTTCACGAGGTTGGCTGCGAGTTCTGCGGTGCCTGCGTTGATTCCTGTCCCACAGGTGCCCTGGCTGATTTGGCCACCCGCGGGATTGCCAAGCCCGACCGTGTAGTTACTACAATTTGTCCTTATTGTGGTGTTGGCTGTCAACTCAAACTCGAGGTCAAGGATGAAAGGATAGTAGCTTCCATCCCCGATCCAGATGGCGCAGCTAATCATGGGCAGGCATGCGTCAAAGGTCGCTTCGGTATCGCCGAGTTTGTCCATCACCCTGAAAGGTTGACCTCTCCTCTGATAAGAAAGAATGGGGAGTTGAAAGAGGCGTCCTGGGATGAGGCACTGGAACTGGTGGCAAGCAAATTGAGAGGTTATACGCCAGATGAAGTAGGCGTCATCTCTTCAGCCAAGTGTACCAATGAGGACAACTATGTTATCCAGAAATTCACCCGGGCAGTTTTGGGCACCAACAATATTGACCACTGCGCCCGCCTTTGCCACGCTCCCTCCGTGGCTGGCCTGGTACAAAGCTTTGGCAGTGGAGCCATGACTAATTCCATCGACGAGGTCGAGGGCGCCGCTTGCGTATTTGCTATAGGTACCAATACTACAGTAAGCCACCCTGTAATCGGATTACGGGTAAAGAGGGCGGTTCAAAATGGAGCTAGGATTATCGTTGCCAACCCCATGGAAATTGACCTCTGCCGCTTTGCTGACCTCTGGCTTCGACTGCGTCCCGGCACTGATGTCGCCCTGCTCATGGGGATGATGCGAGTTATAGTAGATGAGGGACTACTGAACTCAGTATTTATCAAGGAAAGATGTGAGAATTTCGATGTCTTTAAGGACTCGCTTTCAAACTTCGACCTCGACTTTGTGGAACAGGTGACAGGGGTGTCCTCGAAGAAGATAGCGGAAGCAGCCCGCATCTATGCCACTAGCAAACCAGCTACTATCATATTCTACGCCATGGGCATTACCCAGCATTCCCATGGGACTGATAATGTGCTGGCTACCGCCAACTTGGCAATGCTCACTGGGAATGTAGGCAAGCCCTGCACCGGGGTCAATCCACTCAGAGGTCAGAATAATGTGCAGGGTGCCTGCGATATGGGTGCCTTACCTAACGTCTACCCCGGCTATCAGGCAGTAAGCAATCCAGCTATTAGAGAAAAGTTCGAAACTGCCTGGGGGTGCTCATTGCCCCCGTCCCTTAAAGATAAGTTTGGGATTACTTGGGCATGCTCATTACCATTATCTCCCGGGTTGACCTTGGTTGAGATGCTTGATGCTGCCCACCGCAAAGAGATAAAAGCGCTATATCTGGTTGGTGAGAATCCAGCATTAAGCGACCCTGATATCCAGCATGTCCGGGAAGCCCTGGCTCGGCTTGATTTCTTTGTGGTTCAGGATATATTCCTTTCTGAGACAGCAAAGCTTGCCCATGTTGTCTTGCCGGCGGCAAGTTTTGCTGAAAAGGATGGCACCTTCACTAACACTGACCGCCGGGTGCAGCGAGTAAGGAAAGTTATCGAGCCCATCGGCGATTCCAAACCTGATTGGTGGATTGTTTGCCAGATAGCTCAAAAATTAGAAGCCAAAGGCTTTGACTATAGCCACCCGTCTGACATAATGGAGGAAATTCGCAATCTTACTCCTAGCTATGGCGGCATAAATTACCAGAGGCTAGAGAATGATGGGATCCAGTGGCCCTGTCCTCTCGATGACCATCCGGGTACATCGATATTACACACGGATATTTTTGTTAGGGGAAAAGGTAGATTCATGCCGCTAAAATATGTTCCCCCGGGGGAGTCACCTGACGAAGACTATCCTTTGATCCTCACCACAGGGCGCAGCTTGTATCATTTCCATACCGGGACAATGACCCGCAAGGTAGCTGGACTTAATACTATGGAGCCTGAAGGTGTAGTGGAAATCAGCCCTGTGGATGCTGCGCAACTTGGCATAGCTCAGGGTGACAAGGTTAAAATCAGCTCCCGGCGTGGTGAAGTTATCACTAAAGCTAAAATAACTGAATCATTGCCACCGGGATTGGTATTCATGACCTTCCATTTCGCTGAAAGTGCGGCCAATATCCTTACTAATCCCAAGCTCGACCCGGTATCCAAAATTCCTGAGCTCAAGGTCTCGGCAGTTAAGGTGGAGAAACTGTAAGCACTTCACAAGAGATGGCATGGCGCCGAGCCAAAGCCCCAAGCGTAGAGAAAGGGAAGCAACCTCCTCAGTTGCTCTAACTGTCGCCCTGATTATAAAGCTTTGTTGGCGCTTTAACTATTATTTTGGTTCCCTTTCCTATTTGGGAACTGACTTCAAGTTCCCCACCTATTAACCGAACCCGTTCTGCCATACCGGTAAGCCCCAACTTACCTTGACCTGCAAAATCACTTAGCTGCCGGGGAAGCTCAAAACCCTTGCCGTTATCGCTAATGGTCACCCTGACTTCAGCTCCCTGGCACTCCACCGTAATGCTCGCTTCAGAGGCTCCGGAATGTCGGTGAACATTATTTAGGGATTCTTGAACAATACGGAACAAAACTAGCTGTGTTTCTGGGGGGAGTAGCGGTATGATATCTGTCTTGACCTGAATTTCGATTCCACTAAGTTTGTGTATTTCCTCAGCCAGCCATTTGATAGCTGCCACCAAGCCTAAGTCATCTAGAATGCTTGGCCTCAGAGCTTGAGCGTAGTGCTTAATGTTTTGGTAAGTTTGCTGGGACAGTTCATATAGTTTACCTAGCTCACTTCTTAGCTCTTGAGGCGAATATCTCTCAGCTTTAGAGGCAAGGTTATCTACCCCATGCGTTAAAAGCAATATTTGCTGAGAGGTATCGTCATGCAGCTCACGAGCAAGGCGCTTACGTTCTTCTTCCTGAGCCTGTAGAACTTGCCTGAGATAGAATTGCAGATTATCCCGTAATTTTCCTTCTTCGGTTATATCACGAGCCATATTTTGAAAAGTTTGAGGCTTGCCATCACTAATAATAAGACGTGTGGCTAATTGCACAATTGCTCCAGAACCATCTTTCTTGATTAATCGTTGCTCATAGCGATGTTCCATAGCTTCGCCTCTCACTAGCCTATCCCTTACTTGTCTTGCTAAAGTTAGCGCCTCTGGGGCAAGAAACTCGCGGACATTCTTTCCGATTAACTCAGAAACTGAATAGCCGGTGAGCTTTTCACAAGCTTTGTTAGCTAAAGTGATATCGCCTTCTACATCATGGATCCAGATTGCATCGCTGGCGTTGGTAAATAACTCCTCATAGTTTCGCCGCGCCAATTTCATATCCTTCACAGTTTTTTTTAGCTTCTCTTGTTGCTGTTTATTTTGACGATAGGCTGCCATAAGCATAATGGCTAAAGCGCCAATAACAAGGCAAGCGAGACTTTCCAAGAGCGCGTCTCTAAAATCGGGGGAAATAAGAAAAGTGCGAAGTAACATTGCCACAGCGCTTGATAGCCATACTGCGGCGCTCCCGATTATCCCCAGTGTCCAGCCTGCATACAATATCAACAAGAGATAGAAAAGTCGCTCCAAACTGTGTCGTGAAAGACCCAGAGCTGTAGGCAATGAGCCCAATCCCAAGGAAGGCATTTGAGCCGAGAGCTGGGTAAGGTGAGATAGCGTTAGGATACCGAACAGGATAATTATAATCCAGAGGTGCGGGTTTCTTAATCTTGGGGTTTGTCTTCGGTATTCTCTAAGGCAACTAATCCCCATTGTAATCCTTTGACTATTGCCTCGCTGCGTGAGGCAACATTCAATTTATTGAAAACACTGGTCAGGTGAGCTTTAATAGTGCGCTGGCTGAGAAACAATTTTTCTGCTACCTCTTTATTGCTCATCCCCAGTGCGACCAATCTGAGCACCTCTGATTCCCGTTCGCTCAGCAACCCTTGGGCTTTATTTTCCTTAACCGCTGTCACTGTAGCGCGCTTCAGCAATCTAGCAATAATATTAGGGTGGAGTACCGATTCACCTGCCCTTATGGCTCTAATAGCGCCGACCAAATCACGCCCTCTGGCGCTTTTCAAGAGGTACCCTGCAGCTCCAGCATCAAGCAATCCCAGTACATACTCTTCATCATCATAAGCAGTGAGGATCAAAATGGCTGTGTCAGGAGCAATCTCCTTGATCTTTCTGGTGGCTTCAATTCCATTGACTTTGGGCATAACGATGTCCATCACCACCACATCAGGTTTTAGCTCCGAGGCGAGCTTGACTGCTTCCTCACCATCACTGGCCTCAGCGACAACCTTCATGTCTTCCTCGACATCCAGTGCTCGATGTAAAGCCTCGCGCACCAACGGATGGTCGTCAGCAATCAAGACGGTTAATTCATCTTTCTTTGCCAATTTCTCAGATTTTCGAAGCCATTATAAAGCTTATATGCCCTTTAGGGCAAGTTGACTGTGCTTTTAGATATAACTAAAGTGCTATTGCAAATTGCAACTTATGGACGATGGCAGGCAATCAGGCAATTGCTAGAATTATCGTGAAATGAAGAGGAAAGGAGAAGGAAAAATGACTAAAGATGCTGCAGTAACAAGAGAAAACGTTGAGGTGCAGGTGGTGCCAGGCAAAGGAGAGGTACTCGCTGTTCTGAAGAGAGCGGCTACCGAATCAGAATTTCTGGCGCGATTAGCCGATGACCCGCACGAGGCTCTCAAGGAGTATTACTCTTTGACCAGCGAGGAGAGAGCAGCCTTAGCCAGCGGCGACATCAAGAAAATAGAGTCCTGGGTGGGCAAGCTAGACAAAGAGCTGTCTACCTGGCTATGGTGTCGGCTGTCACAAGAAAAATATTAATTAGTGAGGCATGAAATGACAAATCCTTCAATAACGCAGGACACTCAGGTGCTTCCACGGGAGCAAGAAGAGACCAGTGAGAAGCGCCTAAACGAGATTCTATCCTCCTATCAGGGTAAGAAAGAGGAGCTTATTCCCATCTTGCAGCAAGTCCAGCAGGCTTTTGGTTATCTGCCAGAGCCGATGATGAAAAAGATAGCCAAATTCCTCCAACTGCCAGAAAGCACCGTCTTCGGGGTAGGCACATTCTATGCCCAATTCAAGCTTGTCCCTTCAGGACGGAATATCATCAGAGTTTGCCGCGGCACTGCCTGTCATGTGCGTGGTGGCGCCCGCATCCTCCGAGAAGTGGAAAAACATCTGGGCATCAAGCCTGGGGAGAGCACTCCCGACCTCGAATACAGCTTGGAAACTGTGGCTTGCTTTGGTGCTTGTGCTCTTGCCCCGGTTATGCTTGTTAACGACAAAGTTTATGGCAGAATGACAAAGACGAAAGTGAAAGAGATATAAGCAGCAACTAATGAGGAGATGTGATGAACTTTAAAGAAGTAAAAACTCAAGCAAGTTCGCAGTGGGAGGCGATGCAAGATAGCGATAAAATTCGTATCTTGATTGGCATGGGCACTTGTGGGCGAGCAGCAGGTGCTGAGGATGTACTTGCTGCTCTTAACCAAAAGTTAGCAGAGCAGCATATTCAAGCTGAAATTCTTCAAGTTGGTTGTATCGGACTTTGCTATGCAGAGCCCTTGATTGAGCTAGTTAAGCCAGGCAAACCGAGCATTTTTTATGGCAATCTTACCCCTGAGCTTGTGTCTGAAATCATCGAGGATTATCTAATTGCTGACAACCCACGCCCTGACTTGGCTCTCGGCACTCGTGGAGAAGGAACTTTGGAGGGCATTCCCAGGCTCTTTGACTTGCCAGTGCTTAAGCCTCAAGTGCGTATCTCTTTGCGTAATTGTGGAAATATCGATCCAGAAAATATTAACCACTATATTGCTAATGGTGGCTATGAGGGCATAGCCAAAGCGCTAAAAATGAACCCTCAAGAAGTACTTGATGAGGTCAAGAAATCGGGGTTGCGCGGTCGTGGTGGTGCTGGATTCCCCACCGGAGTCAAATGGCAGTTCTGCCACGATGCGCCCGGCGATATTAAATATGTAATATGTAACGCCGACGAGGGAGACCCGGGAGCATTCATGGATCGAGCACTTCTTGAAGGTGACCCACATGCTGTGTTGGAAGGAATACTCATTGGCGCTTATGCTATCGGTGCTACAGAAGGTTATATTTACATTCGGGCTGAATATCCACTGGCGATCCATAGACTGAGAATCGCCCTTGAGCAAATGAAGAAATGCGGACTGCTAGGCAAGAACATTATGAATTCCGGTTTTGAGTTTCACATCAAGATAAAGGAGGGGGCAGGTGCCTTTGTCTGCGGCGAAGAGACGGCCTTAATGGCTTCTATTGAGGGCAATCGGGGGATGCCCCGTTCTCGCCCCCCATTTCCTGCCCAATCTGGCCTATGGGGTAAGCCAACGAATATCAACAACGTAGAGACTTGGAGTAACATCTCAGCTATTCTCCAGCGAGGTGCCAAGTGGTATGCCGGCTATGGTACGGAAAAGAGCAAGGGCACCAAGAATTTTTCTCTAGCAGGTAAAGTTGTCCGCACTGGCCTTGTCGAGGTCCCAATGGGAATCACCCTGCGTCAGATTGTCAATGATATAGGCGGAGGTGTTCCTGAAGGCAAACGCCTCAAGGCGGTTCAAACTGGAGGACCATCAGGTGGCTTCATACCGGCAAATTTGCTAGACCTACCAGTTGATTACGAATCTCTGGCTCAGGCAGGGGCCATTATGGGTTCGGGAGGCATGGTGGTAATGGATGAGGATACTTGCATGGTTGATATGACAAAGTTCTTCCTTACCTTTACCCAAGCTGAGTCCTGTGGTAAGTGTATACCATGTCGCTGGGGCACTAAGCAGATGCTGGACATTCTCGAAGACATAAGCAGTGGAAGGGGCAGGCCCGATGATATTGAATTGCTTCAGGAGTTAGCGGAATCGGTCAAAGATAATTCCCTTTGTGGTTTGGGACAAACAGCTCCTAACCCAGTGCTTACCAGTATTCGCTACTTTCATGATGAGTATGAAGAACATATCAAAAGGCATCATTGTCCTGCTGCGGTGTGCAAAGGACTGGTCAAGGCGCCGTGCAGCCATACTTGCCCTGCTGGTATAGATGTCCCTCGCTATATTCGCTTTATTAGTGAGGGTAAGTATAACCAAGCATTAGCTGTAATCCGGGAAAAGATACCCTTCCCCTCAATTTGCGGACATGTTTGTCCTCACCCTTGTGAAACCAAGTGTCGGCGAGGGCAGGTTGATGAAGCCATCGCCATAAGGGCACTCAAGCGCTTTGCCGCAGAAAAGGGAAACGGGCTTTGGAAGGAGAAGGCAAAGATGGCTGCAGCCACAGGTAAGCGAGTTGCCATTATTGGCTCAGGTCCAGCAGGACTCACTGCAGCTTATTACTTAGCTAAGCGGGGACATGCTGTCACTGTATTTGAGACTCTTCCTGAGCCAGGTGGCATGATGAGGTATGGCATTCCTGAGTATCGCTTGCCCAGAGAAGTGCTAACTGAAGAGATTGAAGAAATAAAAAGCGTTGGGGTTGATATAAGGACAAACACCAGGATTAGCTCTGTGGATGAGCTTTTTGAACATGGTTACCATGCCATTTTCCTAGCTATTGGCGCTCATCAAGGAGCTAAATTAAGAATTGAAGGAGAAGACAGCCCTGAAGTTATGGAGGGTGTGTCTTTCCTCAGAGAGATAAATATAGGGAATAAAGTTAGAGTAGGAGATAGGATAGTTGTCATTGGTGGAGGCAATGTTGCCATAGATGCTTCCCGCAGCGCACTTCGCCTCGGTGCTAAAGAGGCAACAATTATCTATCGCCGCACCAGGGATGAGATGCCAGCAAGCGGGGAAGAGATAGAGGAGGCATTGCTTGAAGGTGTAAAGATAGAGTTCCTCGCTGCCCCAATCAGAATAGAGAGAGGAAATGGTGCGGTAGAGCTTACATGCATCCGTATGGAGCTTGGAGCGGTAGACGGAAGTGGCAGAAGGCGCCCAGTGCCAATTGAAGGTAATGAATTTAGTTTGCCTTTTGATACCGTGATTGCCGCTGTTGGTCAAGTGCCAGAGGCTCCGGAGAAATTTGGACTTCCTTTGGAAAGGGGAAATACTATCCGGGTTGACGATGATACTTTAGCCACAACTAGGGAAGGTGTTTTTGCTGGTGGTGATGCTGTGACTGGCCCAGCCACAGTCATTGAAGCTATTGCTGCTGGAAAGCACGCAGCGGTTTCTATAGACAAATATCTAGGCGGTAGCGGGATAATAGACGAAGCGCTGGCACCACCTGAAGAAATAGAGACATTACCTGAGCTTGAGGAAGGGGAAAGGCACCGCATTTCCATACCTACCTTGACTCTAAGCGAGCGACTTTGTAGCTTCGCTGAAGTAGAGCTTGGTCTTGGAGAAGAAATGGCAATTGAGGAAGCAAAGAGGTGCTTAAGATGCGACCTAGAAGAAGATTAATAAAGAGGAGGCAACAATGACTGTAGTCACTCCGACCGAAATAGAGGAAAGAAAAGTGGATACCATCAAGTTGACCATCAACGAACGCGAGGTAACAGTGAAAAAGGGAGATACTGTGCTTGAAGCAGCACTGGGTGCTGGCATCTATATTCCCACGCTTTGTTATGACCCTGATCTCAAGCCCTATGGAGCTTGTCGCCTCTGTGTTGTTGAGATCGAAGGAATGCGGGGCCTGGTTGGCTCGTGTACCACGCCAGCAACCGATGGTATGGTGGTCCACACCGAGACAGAACGGGTTAATCGGTCACGCCGAATCACTATGGAGCTTATCATCGCAAATCATCACGGCGATTGTCTCACCTGTGCTAAAAACCAGGACTGTGAGCTACTTAAGATTGCCCGCTATCTGGGCATAGAACAAGAGCATATTGACCGCCTGAGAAAAAGTACCCAAGTGCTTCCTATGGATAAAAGCCATCCGGCGTTTATTCGTGACCCGAATAAATGCATCCTCTGTGCCAAGTGCGTGCGGGCTTGCCACGAAATAGCTGTTGTTGGTGCCATTGACTTAGCTTTCCGAGGCAACTCAGCAAGGGTGGCCACCTTCGGTGACAAACCAATTGTCGAGTCTATTTGTAAGTCCTGTGGTGAATGTGTTGCCCGATGTCCTACCGGTGCACTGGTGCCTAAATGGGAAAAGCCACCTGCCAAAGAGGTTAAAACCATTTGTCCCTATTGTGGAGTTGGCTGCTCCCTCTACTTAGGCGTTCTAGATAATAAGATTGTTTCCGTGCGCGGTGACTCTGAGGGTCCGGCTAACAAGGGCAGCCTGTGCGTTAAAGGACGCTGGGGATACGATTTTATTAACCATCCCGAAAGATTAACGGTACCCCTTATCCGATTACCAGACGTTGCCCGACAAGCAGGTCACAATGGACGAGTACAAGAAATCTTCCGTGAAGCTAGCTGGGATGAGGCTCTTGAGCTGGCGGCAAATAAGCTCCTTGAACTTAAGCAAGATTACGGGCCAGATATCATAGCGGCTATAAGCTCAGCTAAGTGCACTAATGAAGATAACTATGTTATGCAAAAATTCGTCCGTGCTGTGATAGGAACTAACAGCATTGACCACTGTGCCCGGTTATGCCACGCCTCTACTGTGGTCGGGGGAATTGCTGCTTTTGGTCAAGGGGCAATGAGCAACTCTTATTCCGATTTTGAGAAAACCGAACTCTTCTTTGTCATCGGCTCGAACACTACGGAATGTCATCCCGTTATTGGCGCAATAATTAAGAGAAGAGTCAAATTTGGTGGTGCCAAGCTCATTGTGGCTGACTCCCGCTCAACAGAACTTGGTGAATATGCCGCTGTTAGCCTTCACCACAAGCCCGGGACCGATGTTGCCCTTATCAATGGGCTGATGCACGTGATTATCAGAGATGGCCTTGAGGATAAGGAATTTATCCGAGAGCGCACTGAAGGTTTTGAGGATATGCGGAAGCTTGTAGAAGAATATACTCCTAAAGTAGTGGAGGCGATAGCTGGGGTACTCCAGTCTGATTTAGAGGCGGCTGCTCACCTGTTTGGAAAAGCGAAAAGCGCCTGTATCCTCTATGGGATGGGAATAACCCAGCATACTACCGGCACCGACAATGTCAAAAGTGTGGCAAACCTGCTGCTCCTTACCGGCAATATCGGTAGGGAGGGCACAGGATTCAGTCCCCTTCGGGGTCAGAACAATGTCCAGGGCGCTTGTGATATGGGAGCACTCCCTAATGTCTATCCCGGCTATCAAAGGGTTGATGACCCCGCTGTGAGAATGAAATTCGAAACTGCTTGGGGATGCAAATTGAGCGACCATCCCGGGCTGACAGTTACCGAGGTGGCTAATGCTATACTCAGGGGAGACATTAAAGGACTCTATGTTATGGGTGAGAACCCGATGTTAAGCGAGCCTCATCTGGAACATATGAAGCAAGCGCTGGGGAAACTTGAATTCCTGGTAGTTCAGGATATCTTTCTTTCCGAGACTGCTTGGCTAGCTGATGTTGTTTTCCCGGCAGCTGCCTTCGCAGGAAAGGATGGCACCTTTACCAATACTGAGAGACGAATTCAAAGAGTAAGGCAAGCAGTCCTGCCGCCCGGGGAGGCAAAGCCTGACTGGGAAATCATCTCCGCCCTGGCAGAGAAAATGGGACAGCCGTTAGGCTATCAGAGTGCCAGCCAGATTATGGAAGAAATTGCCTCCCTGACTCCTATTTATGGCGGTGTCCGCTTCGACCGCCTCGACCACGGCGGTTTGCAATGGCCCTGCCCGGATGCCTCGCACCCAGGAACCAGCTTTCTTTACCAAGACGACTTTGCCCGGGGACGAGGCAAGTTCCATGCTGTAGGCTATATTCCACCGGCAGAATCGATATCTAAGGACTACCCCTTGATTCTCACTACTGGGCGGGTGCTGGAACACTGGCATACTGGCACAATGAGTCGGCGCTCTAGAGTGCTCAGTGAACTTAACCCTAGTGGCGTAGTTGAAATGAGTCCCAGCGATGCAGTCAAACTCGGGCTTATTGAGGGCGATGTAATAGTAGTTACCTCAAAAAGAGGTAAGTTGGAGGCCCCACTCCATATTACAGAAGACTCGCCTCCTGGACTTGTTTTTATGCCCTTCCACTGGCGCGAGGCGGCGGCGAATATCCTCACCAATGATGCCCTTGACCCCTTAGCCAAGATTCCTGAGTATAAGGTTTCCGCTGTACATGCCGTGTTAGCGGTGCTCGATAGAGCCGCCCAGGATAATGCCTTTCTGGCCAGATTGGCAGAAAATCCTGCCGAGGCTCTAAAAGACTATGAGCTGACTGCGGAGGAAAAAGCTGCGCTGATGAGTGGAGATATACGCAAGATAGAATCATGGCTGGGCAAGCTGGATGAGCGCCTTAGGACCTGGCTTATGCTGCGATTATCTCAGGAGAAATGGTAGGTTGTAGTCGGGGACTCCTTGTGAGCTCCCACAAATTGGGAAGGGATGAACTCCTCCACTACTTAGGGACGGGGATAAAGGCTAGCTGCGTTGCAGATATTGGGAATAATTTCCTCCCGCTGCAGAGTCATGATATGGACACCGGCTACCCCTTCGATTTGCTTTAATTGATTTATTGTTTCCACGGCGATCACAATGCCCATTTCCGCCATGTCTTCTTTTTTGCTAATTTTCCGAAGACGTTCAATGATTTCGCTGGGAATATCCATGTTGGGGAGTTTTGTCTGCATGTATCTTGCTGACGCCACGGATGTTAGGGGAGTGATTCCGACAAGGATTTTTGCATTTTTATGTAATCCTTCTTCTCGAACCAGTTCCATCCACTCCGTAAAGCCCTTAATGTTATAAATAGGCTGAGTCTGGACAAAATCTGCTCCAGCAGCAACCTTGTCCTTAAGACGATTCACCTCAGACTCCAAGGATTGGCTAAAAGGGTTTGCCGCTGCCCCAACATAAAGTCTGGGTTCTTTTCCAACTATTGGTTGGCCATTTTCAAATTTTTTTTCATCCCGGAGTCCTTTGACTATCCTGATAAGCTCGATAGAATCAAGATCAAACACAGGCTTTGCATTGGGATGGTTCCCAAAGGAAATAGGGTCCCCAGAAACACAAAGTATGTTATTAACACCAAACGCGGAGATGCCCAGAATATCCATCTGAAGGGCAATTCGATTTCTGTCACGGCAAGTCATTTGCACTATGGGATCAATGCCTCCCTCCATTCCTATCAGAGAAGTTGCCCAGCTTGCCATCGCCACCACCGCTGCCTGTCCATCAGGGACATTAAAGGCATCGACGTAACCTTTAAGCAGATTAACTTTTTCCCTTATCGTCTCGGTCTCTGTATTCTGAGGGGGACCGATTTCAGCAGTAACAGCAAATTCCCCAGCTTCCAATATCCTTTCTAGATTGCTTTTCGTCTTCATTTTTGAACTCCCGACAGAATTTTAGCACAGTATGCCAGAATGCCACATTTAGAGCAACATTGCAAAGTTACTCTATCTTAAATTTTTTGCTATAATCTCTAAAAGTGGTTATAATATGCAGCGGCCAATGAAAGCAACAACCGAATTAAACTCAATTAAGGAAGCATTAAAATCCTCAGAGATATTTCAGGGCTTGACCGACGAAGAGCTAGATAAACTGCTCCCGCTTTGCCAGGAGCAGTCCTATGAAGCAGGGGCAGTCATGTTCTGCGAAGGCGCACAGTGTAACTATGTCCAGACTCTCAAATCAGGCAGGGTAGCTCTGGAAACAGAGCTTGCCCTAAGCCGTGGCGCAGCTGAAAGGGCCACAATCGACGTGTTATCCCCAGGGAGCAGTTTTTGCTGGTCAGCACTGATGGAACCTCATGTTCTTACCTCTTCGGGCCGGTGTCTGGAGAGGATTGAGATAATTGCCCTGGACGGAGACAAACTTAAAGCCCTGCTGGATGAAAACCCTCAAATGGGTTACAAGGTGGCAAACAACCTTGTGAAAGTAGTCGCTTCGAGGCTGCAGCATACTAAGCAAACGATGGAGCATATTCTGTCCGTCATTTTCCATGACTTGAAGGCCCCCTTGGCTGCCGCGGAAAGCTACAACCGGCTCTTGCTTGATGGCTTTGTTGGAAAACTCAGTGAAGAACAAAAAAACATAATACAAAGGAGTAGCAAGAGACTTTCTGACCTACTTAATTTAATAAGCAACATGATTGATTTCTCCCGTGTTGATTTCGGAAAATTCGGGACAGAAGAGGTTTCCCTGACGAGAGTGATAGAGGATTGCGTTGAGACCATGCGTCCCTTAGCTGTAGATAAAGGGTTGCAACTGGTTGCTGCAATACCCCGAGGGCTTCCTACAGTTCTCGGGAACGCTGACCGGCTTAAGCAAGTAATGACAAACTTGTTATCCAATGCTATCAAGTTCACTCCCTCCGGTGGAATAACGGTTAGAGTAAAAGACGACAAAGATCATTTGCGAGTTGATGTAATAGATACAGGAATTGGAATCCCTACCGAGGACTTACCCAAAGTATTTGATGGTTTCTATAAGGGTCTGGATATAGAACAGAGAGGGGCTGGCTTGGGGCTTTCCATAAGCAAGAAGATAATTGAAGGTCATGGTGGTAAAATATCGGCAACAAGTCCCACTCCTGATACAGGCAAGGGAACCAGATTCACCTTTATTTTGCCCAAAAACTCCAAACAAGCGGAGTGAGGTAAATGGCAAGAGTTTTGATAGTGGATGACGACCCCGATATGAGGCTGGCAATTTCTAGTGTGCTAAAGTCTCGTGCTTATCAGGTAATTGAGGCTTGTGATGGATATGAGGCGTTAAAAAAGTTAAAAGAAGAAAAACCGGACATAATGCTTTTGGATCTCTTAATGCCAGGGATGGATGGCTTTGCTGTGGTTAGGGAATTAGAAAATTGTCAGAACAAGGGATATCCTGATATCCCTGTCCTTGTCATAAGTTCAGTAAGGGAGGAAGCCAGTCACCGGCGCTATGAGTTGGAGCTAGGCCGTAAACTTGCTGTTGATGATTACATAGAAAAACCCATCGAGCCCTTTGTGTTGCTCCAGCGGGTAGAGAAGCTTTTGTCTAAAGGAGGTAAGGATGCCAAACCAGACTAAGATTTTAGTTATTGACGATGACCCCGATGTGCACACAGTAGTGAAAAAAATCCTTGAGCCCAAGTCCTATGAGGTGGTATCTGCATATGACGGGTACGAAGGTTTAAGCAAGGTGGTGGAGGAAAGGCCTGACTTAATCATCTTAGACGTGATCATGCCTGGTAAGCATGGATTTGAGGTCTGCCACGAGCTTAAAACCGACGAAAAATACCATTTTTTCTCTAATATCCCTGTGTTGATGCTCACTGTTTACCCTGAAGATAGAGAAAAAATGCATCTTTCCATGCGGGAGGGAATGATGATGGAGGCAGAGGATTATCTTCAAAAGCCGGTTGACTCTCAGGAATTAGTGAAGAGGGTGGAGGAGTTGCTTAAAAAGTAAAAAAGGTATAAAATGGCACGATTTATAGAATTCAGGGAACGAGCTTGGAGAGCAAGAATGTTTTAGTTGTTGGGTCGGGTATATCAGGGGTAGCTTCAGCGTTAGAGTTAGCTAATGCGGGTGTAAGTGTTTATTTAATAGAGAAGGAGGCAGTGGTTGGTGGGCACAGCGCCTCTTTTTGTTGTAAGGCAACGGATATCTGCTCCAAGTGTTCTGCCTGTGTAGTTTTCGATAAGATTAAAGAAGCGGTAATCCATCCTCAAATTACTCTCCTAACTAATTCCACGATAAAAAAACTTAGCGGCGAGCTGGGCAATTTTCGCGTTGAGATAATTCATCGACCTCAGTATGTCGATGAAGAGAAATGCATAGCTTGTGGTCTTTGCACTGATGTCTGCCCTACTGATCCTAAGGCGATCTATTCACCTTTTGCTGAAGCGACACCTTTTTCCTACATTCTCGATGAAGGACTTTGTCTGCGCTTTAAAGGGGAGAAATGTGATCTCTGCCTGGAGAGCTGCCCCACTAAAGCTATAGAGTTCGAACTCAAAGCAAAAGAACAAGAGTTAAGCGTCGGTGCTATCATTGTCGCCACTGGTTTTGATGTTTTTGATGCCAGAGAGAAAGGCTCCTTGGGTTACGGTAGATATACTAATGTCTTAACTGGTCTTGACCTGGAGCAGATTTTCACTCGTGAAGGCTATCTTAGACTTCCCACAAATGGTAAGGAGCCCCAAAACATCGCCTTTATTCAATGTATTGGCTCCAGGGACGAAGGTCATGGGTATTGTTCACAGGTGTGCTGCAAATATGCTATGAAGCTTGCCGGGCTTATCAAATATCAGAATCCTGATACCCAGGTGACTATCTTTTACATCGACCTACAGACTACCGGGAAAGGCTTTGCTCAATTCTACGAAAAATATAAGGAAAGTATACGATTTGTCAGGGGAGTGCCAGTCGAAATTTTGCAATCTTCATCCGGCGAGCTTGAAGTAAGGTTTGAGGATATCTCTCAAGGGAAAGTTTGTCGAGATAATTTTGACCTTGTAGTACTTTCCGTGGGTATTTCTCCTCGAAAGAACTCATGGGATTTAGCCAGGATTTTGGGTATAAATTTGGCTGACGATGGATTCTTTGATAAAAAGGATTCCCTCAGTTGTAATGAAACCAATGTTGATGGCATTTTCCTCGCCGGGACTTGTCAAGGCCCCAAGGACATACCCGATTCCATAGCTCATGGGATAGCAGCAGCATCGAAGGCAATGCAAATGCTAGCTGAATCTGCGAGCCGAAGGCGAGGCAATTAAGGAAGACATTGAATGGAACCAAAAATAGGCGTTTTTCTCTGCAATTGCGGCGGGGCTATAAATAACATCGATTTTGATGCCGCTGTCAAAAAGGTGGCGAAATTCCCCGGTGTCACCTGTGTCAACTTGAGTTCCGACCTTTGTCTTGAAAAAGGAAGGGAAAAGATGATTTCCTGTATCAGGGGGGAGAATATAGAGAGGGTTGTTGTTGCTGCTTGTTCTCCTGAGTTCCAGGAACATATTTTTCGGGAAGTATTGGAAAAGGCCGGGCTGAACGGTCATCTCCTTTCTATGGCAAATATCAGAGAGCAATGCTCTTGGACTCATGATGGGGATGTCACCGAGAAGGCTGTGGAACTTGTAAAGATGGCGGTAAACAGAGTTCGGTTGCTCCAGCCGATGGAGAAGAAAGAGTTACCTGTGAACAGGGAGGTTCTCGTGGTCGGTGGCGGATTCTCGGCAAGTAACACGGCTCTCCAGCTTTCTCGAGTTGGCTTGCGGACAACCCTATTGGAGAAGGAGGCGGTTTTGGGGGCTGGGACTGAAGAGCTGGAAAGTTTTTATGGTTTTGACACAGGCTCAATGATAAGTGCAGTAGAGGTAGATAAAAACATCGAGGTTCTCACCTCTGCCCAGATGACGGAGGTAGGGGGGAAGATAGGAGATTTTAGCGTCAGGATACGACAAGAGGGAGGAGAAATTCTCCGCAAGTATGGAGCAATAGTTCTTGCCACCGGGCATCAAACCGAGCTTGCTTTAGATTCTGAGCCGCAGTTGCGAGCCGAAGGCGAAGCAATCTCTGGCCTGAACATTGTGTCACAAGAGCAGTTCTGTTGTATGCTTGGGAACTCAGGTCTGGAAACAGAACCAAAAACCATAGGTTTCATGTTCGATTTCTCTGATGAAAATTCTCGCTTTCCCACACTGACTACCCTGAATAACGCTTTGGCAGCCAAGAAAAAATGGGGCAGCGAGATTTACGTCTTCTGTAAAAATGTCAAAGTGGATAGCGAAGGAATGGAAAAACTTTATCGGGAGGCAAGAGACTGCGGAGTGGTGTTCTTGAAGTCTGAGGCTCCGCCGAGGATTACTGCGGAGAATGGGCGGGTGAAAATCGAGGCTAAAGATGTTTTTCTCGGGGAAGATGTAATCCTAGCCTGTGACGTTCTAGTTGCTGAGGAGCTTTATCTCCCTGCCGAAGGAGCTGAAAACTTGAGTTCCTTGCTAAGTATCAGGAGAGACTCCAAGGGCTTTTTCCAGGATGAAAATGTGCACCTTTATCCCGTTGGCTCGGAGAAGAAGGGTATATTTTTTATCGGTGGATGTCGGGGTGACTTAGACCTTGGCCGGGTATTGACAGATATTTCCAGCGTGGTCATGAAAGTCCATGAACTCTTGTCTTCAGGAAAAATTCTGGTGGAGTTAGAGAAGGTAAAGGCCGATCCCCAAAAGTGCGTGGCCTGCCTTACTTGCATCCGTGTCTGTCCGCACGGTGCTATCCAATTAGTTCGAGTAGATGGCAGTAAAGAGGTGGCTGAAATTTCAGACCTCGCTTGCGATGCTTGCGGCATTTGTGCCGCTATATGTCCGGCTAAGGCAATAAAATTTCAAGGTTATAGAGATGAGGAGATTCTAGCCCAAATTGAGGCCATACAAGAATTATGAATGGGTGCATTGTAGCTTTTTGTTGTGAACATTCTGCCTATCCTGCTGCTGATTTAGCAGGAAAATTAAGGCTTCACTACCCAGAGAATTTGCGGGTAATCCGGGTTCCCTGTGCTGGTCGAGTGGATGTAATTCATATCCTGAAAGCCCTTGAGAAGGGCGCAGCAGCAGTGTTGGTGTTGGGATGTGAGGATGGAGCTTGCCATCACATCACCGGGAATACAAGAGCAAAAGAAAGGGTGAAATACTGCAATATGCTGTTGAAAGAGGTTCAGGTAGATGGCAGACCTGTTGCAATGTTCAACCTTAGCCCCAATGCACCCCACAAGTTCGTTAGTGCAGTAAACGAGATAACCAAGATAATAAAAGAGTCCGGGAGGTAAGATGATAATCGCTGAACGAAAACCCATGGAAGAGATCAAGCAGGCAATGGCCCCCTACAAAAAAGTGCTTGTGGCGGGCTGTGGAACCTGCGTCGCCGTTTGCTGGGCTGGTGGAGAGAAAGAGGTGGAGATACTTGCCTCACAACTCAGGCTCGCTCGAAGCGCTGAGGGGAATGAGATTGTGACTCTTGAGGCTACAGTAGAGAGACAATGTGAAAAGGAGATGGTAGAAGAGCTTAAGGATAAGGTTGCCGAAGTTGAAGCAGTTCTCTCATTAGCCTGTGGGTCGGGAGTGCAAACGATGGCTGAGCTGTTCGAGGACAAGCCGGTATTCCCGGCAGTTAACACCACTTTTATCGGGATGCCAGAGAAGGAAGGGCTTTGGGTGGAAATGTGTGGTGCTTGCGGTGATTGCTTTCTGGATAGAACCGGAGGTATTTGCCCTATAGTTCGCTGTGCCAAAGGGCTTCTCAACGGCCCCTGCGGTGGTACGAGAAAGGGAGGGAAGTGCGAGATAGACCCGGAGAAGGATTGTGCTTGGGTTCTGATTTATCGTAGGCTGGAAAAGCAAGGTAGGCTTGATCTGATGCGGGAATACTACTCACCGAAGAATTTTCGGGCGGTGAAAAGGCCCGGCAGAATCCAGGCGGCGAAAGCTTAAGGGGGTGAATGATGGCAACACCTTTTAGGGAAATTCTTAAAACAAAAGGCTTCGTTGTAACGGCTGAGGCGGGGCCAGTAAAAGGCTCCAACGTATCAAAGGCGATAGAGCATATTGAGCTTCTCAAGGATAAGGTGGATGGTCTAAATGTGACTGATAATCAAAGCTCCGTGATGCGCTATCCCTCCTTGGGAATTTGCCTCTTGATTAAGGAACATGGTGGTGAGCCAGTACTTCAAGTAACTTGCCGAGACAGGAACCGTCTGGCAATTCAAGCAGATCTCCTTTTCGCTTACTCCCGAGGAATAAATAATGTTCTTTGTCTTACCGGTGACTCCATTGATGTTGGTGACCATAAGGAAGCAAAGCAAGTGTTCGACCTCGATTCGGTGCAGCTCATCCATCTTGTTCACACCTTGAATTCCGGCAAAGACATGGCAGGTAATGAACTTGATGGAGGCATTGACTTCTGTATTGGAACAACAGCTACTCCTTCAGCCGATCCCCTCGAGCCGCAGCTTATCAAGGTCGAGAAGAAGCTCAAGGCAGGGGTGAGCTTCATTCAGACGCAGGCGATTTACGAACTTGATGAACTAAAAAGATTTACAGAATTCGTCCGCAATAGAGATGAAAAGGTTAAAATCCTTGCCGGCATAGTACCTGTTATCGGCGCAAAGATGGCTGCGTACATGAATGAGAACGTCCCAGGTATTTTTATTCCTCAATATCTCATTGACGAGCTAGCTCAAGCTCCGAAAGGAACAGGAGTTTCTAAAGGAATAGAGATAGCTGCCCGGATGATAAAGCAAATAAAAGAAGAGAAAATCTGCGATGGAGTGCACATCATGTTTATCGGACGTGAGGAAAAAGTTCCCGAGATACTGGAAGCTGCTGGACTACTATAAGATTCCTTCCCCGAGTGGGAATTAAGGAGGCGAAAATGACTGTAGCTTTGAATGAACTGGATACCAAGTTCAAGTACGATGTTTCCAATGAGCCAGGAGGAGAAAATATTAAGCTTTGTTTTGCCTGTGGCCTCTGCACTGCAAGTTGCCCTGTTGCTGATATCGACCGGACCTTCAATCCCCGCCGGATAATTCGCATGGTTCTTTTGGGGATGAGAAAAGAAGTCCTTTCTTCAGACACTATCTGGTTCTGCATCCAGTGCTATAACTGTCAGGGGCACTGTCCTCAGAATGTTGATTTTGCCGATATCATGAAGGCTCTAAGAAGCATAGCAGTTAGAGAAGGATACGTTGCCCCGTCTTTTGTTGAAAAGATAAAAGAAATCGATGTCTTCTGCCAGAAATTACGCCATGAGATGGTGAGCGCAATTGTTGACTCGCGGTCTCGAGGAGCGGAGGTAGAGCCTTCCGGGCTTGCTAGGGAGGCATTGCAGAGATTGTAATATAAAGGTGTCATTATGGAAAAGCAAAGTGGAAACGGCAAAATAGGGGCGGTTCTTGTCGTAGGTGGGGGTATAGGAGGGATTCAAGCGGCTTTAGACCTTGCTGAATCCGAATATTACGTCTACCTTGTAGAGAAGTCGCCTTCTATTGGGGGCGTGATGGCTCAGCTTGATAAGACTTTTCCCACCAATGATTGTTCCATGTGCATTCTTTCTCCGAAATTGGTGGAGGTTGCCTCGCATCAGAACGTCTCCCTCCTTACTTACACAGAGATAGATAGTATTAATGGTGAGGCGGGAAATTTCAATGTGAAGCTGCGCAAAAAGGCAACTTATGTTGATTGGGAAAAGTGCACCGGTTGTGGGGTATGTAGCGAATGGTGTCCCGTGGTGATGAAAAGCGAATTCAACATGGGACTCGGGTCCCGCCGTGCCATCTATACGCCTTTTCCTCAAGCAGTTCCTAAAAAGTTTGTGATTGATAAGGAAGAAGAGCGCCTTTGTCACGCTGCCTGTCGTGATGCTTGTCCTCTCCATATGAACGTTCCTGGCTACATTAAGCTGATAGCCGAAGGGCAAAATGAAGAAGCCTACAAGCTCATTAGAGCAACGAACCCGCTCCCCGCTATTTGTGGGCGAATATGCTATGCTCCTTGTCAGGAAGTTTGTAATCGTGGCCAGATTGATGAGCCACTAGCCATACGAGACCTCAAGAAATTTGTGGCTGACTATTTCGATATAGAGAAACTTGAGGTACCTGCTGTTGAACCCACGGGGAAGAGAGTTGCAATAGTAGGAGCAGGACCAGCAGGCCTGGTTGCAGCTAATGACCTTGCTCTTAAGGGACATAAAGCAGTTATCTTTGAGTCTCTTCCCAAGCCGGGCGGTATGCTCCAGGTTGGAATACCCGAATATCGCCTTCCTAAAGAAGTTGTCCGTAAAGAGATTGAATATATAACAAAACTCGGCGTTGAGATAAAGACCGGCGTCGAGGTGGGTAAGCACATTTCTCTAGGCGAACTTAGAGGAGAATTCAACGCTATCTTTATTGGTGTTGGTGCTCATCAAGGGATGGAACTAAGAGTTCCCGGGGAAGATCTTCCCGGCGTTGTGCAAGGGATTGAGTTTTTACGCAAGGTGAACCTTGGTGAAAAGGTAAGAGTGGGCCGAAAAGTTGCTATCATCGGTGGCGGGAACACGGCGCTCGACTGTGCCAGGACAGTTAAACGCCTGGGGGCTGAAGAAGTTACCATCCTCTATCGCCGTACCAGAGCAGAGATGCCAGCGTCTGTAGAAGAGATTAATGCTGCAGAAGCAGAGGGCATCAAGATCGAATTTCTTGTTGCTCCTAGCCGTTTTATCGGGAATAAAAGGCTCTCTAAAATTGAACTTATCAGGATGAAGCTTGGCGCACCCGATGCTTCGGGACGCCCTCGACCAATACCTATTGAAGGCTCTGAATTTAAACTTCCTGTAAATACTGTTATAGCTGCGCTGGGACAGGTGGCGAAAACAGATTTTGTTAAGGAACTGGGCATTTTACTCTCCCAGCGCGGAACCATAGAAGTGAACCCTGGTACCGGTGCAACCAATATCGAGGGTATTTTTGCCGGCGGTGATGTGGCAACCGGTCCAGCCTTCGTAGTAGACGCAATGGCAGCAGGCAGGCGAGCTGCTCGCTCTATAGATGCATTCCTGCATGGCATGCCTTTGCCGGTAGAAGAAAGGGTGGAACCTCAGAAACTGACAGCAGAGGAAATCCAAAGGTTGAAGAATCGGTTTGGTGAGCATCCACAGCATAAAATTGAGGAAATCCCCCTGGAGCAAAGGAAAGGTTTTGAAGAGGTCACTTTGGGTTACTCGGTGAAGGAAGCACATGAGGAGGCAGACCGATGTCTTGCCGGGCAGGTCACAGGATGCATCCAATGCCTTGAGTGTGTTGACAGGTGTGAAGCTAAAGCTATTGACCATTCCATGAAAGACACGTTCGAGGAAATAGAGGTGGGAGCAGTTATCTTCTCTGGAGGATTTGAATGCTATAACCCAAGTGAACTTTACGAGCTTGGCTATGGGAGACTTCCCAACGTGGTCACAAGTATCGAATTTGAGCGTATATTAAGTGCCTCTGGCCCATTCCAAGGCGTCCTACAACGGCTCTCTGACGGAGTTCCTCCACAGAAAATAGCTTTCATTCAATGTGTGGGCTCAAGGGACGCAAAGCATAACAGACCTTATTGCTCTTCCGTCTGCTGTACTTATGCCATTAAGGAAGCTATGATTGCTAAGGAACATAGTACTGTTCCCCTGGATATAACTATCTTCTTCATGGATATCAGGACTTATGGCAAAGATTTCGACAGATACTACGAGCGTGCCAAGGAGGAAAGCGGCATACAGTTCGTCAGGTCGAAGGTTTACAGCGTTGAAGCGGTAGATAGTACAGGTGACCTGGTAGTCAAATTTACTACCGAGGATGGCGTAACAAAGACTGAGAAATTCAGTATGGTGGTTCTCTCTGTAGGTTTCCAGTCTTCACCAGAATTAGTTAAGCTCGCTAAGAAGGTTGGAATCCAGCTTAATCCTTACGGATTTTGTCAAACAATGCCTTTCTCACCAATGGAGACCTCAAAGTCCGGAATATTCGTCTGTGGGGCCTTTTCGGCACCTAAGGACATTCCCGAGACAGTGATGCAGGCGAGTGGTGCTGCGGGTGAGGTTTCTACTTTTCTGGCTCCGGCAAGGAAGACTCTGACCAAAGAAAAAGTGTACCCGCCAGAAAAAGATGTGCTAGGAGAAGAACCAAGAATAGGGGTCTTCATCTGCCACTGCGGAATCAATATTGGCGGGTATGTAAATGTCCCTGATGTCACTGAATTTGTTAAGACCTTGCCCAATGTGGTCTATGCTGAAAGAAATCTCTTTACTTGTTCTCAGGATACTCAAGAGAGGATAAAGAAAGCAATTGAGGAATACAAGCTTAATCGGGTTGTTGTGGCATCTTGTACCCCGAGGACTCACGAACCGTTGTTCCGAGAAACGATCAGAAAGGCCGGACTCAATCCATATCTTTTTGAGATGGCGAATATTCGAGATCAGTGCTCTTGGGTACATATGCGTGAGCCGGATAAAGCAACTGAGAAGGCAAAAGTCCTGGTGAAAATGGCGGTAGCCAAAGCGAGGCTGATTGAGGCTCTGAAGCCTTTGTCTCTTCCTGTTAACCGTTCTGCATTAGTTATTGGTGGAGGGGTGGCAGGAATGACCAGCGCCTTAACGTTAGCAGAACAGGGATTCGAGGTTCATCTTATCGAGAGGAGCAATGCGCTTGGTGGGGTAGCAAAAAGGATACATTACAATCTTGATGGCGATGATGTCCAGCAATTTCTTGGCAAGCTTATTAAGAAAGTCCAGGAACATCCCAAGATTAGAGTATATACAGATACTTGGATTGTGGACGTCCATGGGTATGTCGGCAACTTCACCACAGAAATAATGAGGTATAGAGGTAGGGTTATAGAAAAGATAGACCATGGTGTCACCATAATTGCCACCGGAGCTGAAGAATATAAGCCGGACGAATATCTCTATGGAAGAGACCCGAGGGTACTTACTCAACTTGAACTTGAGGAAGAAATAATAAGGAAAAACCCGGATATCATCAACTGTGACAACCTGGTAATGATTCAGTGCGTAGGTTGTCGAAATGACGAGCGGCCTTATTGCTCCAGGGTATGCTGCAACGAGGCAATTAAGAATGCCTTGAAGCTTAAAGAGATGAAACCTGAGATGAACATTTATATCCTTTACCGGGATATAAGGACATACGGATTTTATGAGGAGTATTATCAAGAGGCAAGGCAGAAAGGAATTATCTTTCTACATTACGATTTGGAAGATAAACCTCAGGTAAGACAAGAGAGAAGAGATGGGCAGCTTCTGCTCAGAATTCAAATTAAGGATAAAGTGCTTGGCGATGAGATAGCTATTGATGCTGACATCCTTGCCCTAAGTGTAGCGATGGTCTCTTCACCAGAGGTGAGGGAGCTTGCGATGCTATACAAGGTGCCCGTGAATGACGATGGCTTCTTCTTGGAAGCGCATGTCAAACTTCGCCCTGTAGACTTTGCCACTGAAGGGGTGTTTGTCTGCGGACTTGCTCACGCGCCGAAATCGCTTGAGGAAAGCATTGCCCAGGCGAAAGCTGCTGCCTCTCGTGCTACTACCATATTGGTTAAGGATGCCATAATCGGAGAAGGAATCGTCGCTTCCGTGAACGAGGCACTATGTAGTGGTTGTGGCGTATGCGAGGTTCTCTGCCCTTATGGGGCAATTGCTGTGGATCGAGAAAAGGGGGTTTCTGTTGTAAATGAAGCTCTTTGCAAGGGCTGTGGCACTTGTTGTGCTGCCTGTCCCTCCGGCGCTGTTCAGCAGCGAGGATTTACGAGAAAAGAAATTTCGGCAATGCTTAGCGCTGCTTTGGCAGGAGTATAAAGATGGATAACTTTGAGCCTAAAATTGTTGGCTTTTGCTGCAATTGGTGTGCCTATGCCGGCGCTGATCTTGCCGGGATAAGCCGATTCCAATATCCACCGAATTTAAGAATGATACGGCTAATGTGTTCCGGAGCAGTAGCGCCTGTGTATATTCTGGAAGCTTTTCAGCGAGGAGCTGATGGTGTTTTTATAGGGGGATGTCACCCTAGAGATTGTCACTACATGGAGGGGAACTACAAAACATTAAGGAGAATTTTGCTTCTAAAAAAGCTGTTGCCCCAGTTTGGAATCGAACCAGAACGGCTAAAGCTGGAGTGGGTTTCCGCTGCCGAGGGGCAGAGATTTGCTCAGGTTGTCACTGATTTTACTTCAGAAATTAAGAAGCTCGGCCCCAGTCCCTTGAAGGGGGATGCTCATGAGCTAGCCGAAGTTACCCATCAGGCTGAAGCAGCCAGTGTCCAGGCTCATAAATAACTTCTAGTTATCTTATTGTCTCAGGAGAAATGGCAGGGCTATGTCAGGCTTACAACAGTGAAAACTGTTGAACGCTTAATTGAGCTAGATTCAAGTAGGGGGTGTGGTGGCAAGGTAGGGACTCAACTTCTACGGGACAGCCATCCCTTCTCAGCTGCCAGCTTTCCTGCCCTCTCCAGATCATCCTGGCTATTTATGTTGAAAAAGCCTAAGTGCTCCGGATCAAATCTGTTTATCTCGTCCTCTTCAACGTATTTCACCTTGACCATACTAAAAAGTTTTCTAATCCTCAGTTCATCTTGCTCCAGCAACCCTTGAATGAGGCCTGAACAATTCTTGGAATACACTGCGCAAAGGGGCTCCAATTTATTTTTTATCCGGGGAACAACAATATCAAATGTGGAGCAGATTTGGGTCATATATTCAAGCAAACCAGCGCTCAGAAACGGTGTATCACAGCCAACGACGATAGCCCGCGAACTAGATGAGGCTATTAAACCTGAGTAAATGCCCACAAGCGGACCCTTTCCAGGATAAATATCGGCTACCGTTTTTATCTTTACAGCCGAGGAGAAAGAAATTGCTTCGCCATGGGCAGTCGCTATGATGATTTCTGTGCTGAGTAGAGCAAGGCGGTCAACTACCCACTGGATAAGACTCTTACCCCCGATAGCCTGAAGAGCCTTGCTCCGACCAAGCCTCGAACTTTTGCCACCGGCGAGAATAATAGAAGTCATGCTCAAAATGCCTGAAATACAAAGCTAAGTTAGCATACTGGACAAAGCCAAGCAAGCCGTTATTGCTTGCCTAATCTTTCCTTCTCTATTAGAATACTAACATAAGCACATGACAAAGCTTTACTGCAGGTTTCTAGCCAAATCAAGACAGGTAGTTTTTCCCTAACGGACCATGATGGAAGAATTTTACAAGACAAAAGTAAAAGAGATAATGCTACCTGGGCGTGATACACCATTTATGGAAGAGAATGCGCTTTGCACTGAGTTTTGTGCCGAGCTCGCCCTTAGGGCACACGCATGGGTGGTTAACAATACCGAGGAGATGAAAGTGGTTGGAGTGGTAACGGAACACGATATACTGCGTTGGATTATTCCCCATCGGGAGAAAAAGGAAAGGATATTCGGAGTTCCCAGGGCTCAGATATTGCATAAAGAAACTATTGTCCAGGATATCATGAGACATAATCCTGTTGTATGCTCGCCGGAAGAAACTGTAGCTGATGTCTTAAGAAAGTTTTCCTCCTTCAATATCCGCAGATTAGCAGTTGTTGATGAAAATAAAAGACTCCTGGGAGAAATAACAATCCAGCTACTGGTAAAGAATCTCAGATATAAGTTCCTGAATACCTTATGAATATCTATGTCCTGGTAGCTTTAATTCTCATACTTGGATTTATACTCGGAAGGGCATTACGCAAGCTACACTTAACAGAAATTCTAGCCTATATTCTCTCGGGTATTATCATAGGACAGGTTTTAAATTTCAGACCGCCAGAACAATTCAATGTCATTATCACCGGAATCACGCTTGCTCTTATTGCCTACATAGTGGGATTGAGCTTTTCGTTCGCTTTTCTAAAAAGAATGGGTAAGCAGATGGTCATCATATTGATTGTGCAAGTTGTCATAACTGTTTTTGCTACATTTGGTTTTGTATATTTATTGACGAGGGATCTGCCACTCTCCATAATTTTGGGTTCGCTCGCCGGTGCAACCGACCCGGCAGGAACAATAGCAGTTCTGAGGGACTTAAGGTCAAAAGGAACATTTACCGACTTGACTGTTGCTCTTGTGGGACTGGATGACGCAGTTGTCATAGTTGTTTATGCGGTAGGGATTGCGCTTACGAAGATGCTGTTGGGCGGAGAAGCAGGCATTTCATCTGCCTTTACTCACCCATTATGGGAGATTTTAGGTGGGCTGGCATTGGGAGGGGGAATTGGAGCTGCTATTTCCTATTTTACCAAGAGAATGCATCTCTCTTCTGACCATATCTTTGTTATTTCTCTGGCTGCCGCCTTTCTGTGTTGGGGACTGGCAGAGACGCTTGAGGTTTCCGCAATTCTCACGTGTATGGCTTTAGGGGCCGCAGTAATTAACCTTAATGTCCAAATCGGCAATCGCTCAAATGAACTGATAGACAATATCATGACGCCGATATTCGTCTTGTTTTTTGCTACCATTGGTATGGCGATGGACTTTTCACTTTTTAATGCTATATGGCTGGTTGTGATTGTGTACTGCATTGGCAGAGGTATCGGCAAGATAACGGGATGCAGTCTGGGGGGTGCTATGGCCAGATCCGAGCCCAGAGTCAAGAAGTATCTTGGCTTTGCCATGTTACCTCAAGCAGGTGTTGCCATGGGGCTTGCTTTCCTGGCAGCTCAGGCATTATCGGGGCACGAGCTTGGAGACACGGTAGTCACAATTACGACGACCACAACAATAGTTTTTGGACTCCTTTCGCCACCTCTAGTACAATACGCTGTTAAGAAGGCAGGAGAAGCGAATATATAACATTTTTATGGCTGTGTACTCTGCCAAATATTGGTAGCCAATGAGAGAGGCAAAGGGCGACTTATCATTGTAAGCAGGGAAGCTCCTCCTCAGCTTCGGGGAGTATTGCGGCGCCAGGATAAGATGTTGTTCAGGATTATGCCAGGATAGTGGCGGCAGTTCATGAGGACGAAAACGAAAATTCTGGGTATTGAAACATCTTGTGATGAAACTGCTGCTGCCGTAGTGGAGGACGGCAGCAGAATTATCTCCGATGTTGTAGCCTCACAAATAGACATTCATGCTCGCTATGGCGGCGTAGTCCCCGAAGTCGCCTCAAGGCAGCATCTCCTCACTATTATCCCGGTTGTCAGCCAGGCAATGACCGAAATCTGCTGGCAGGATATCAATGGTATTGCTGTGACTTTCGGCCCGGGGCTGGCCGGGTCGCTGTTGGTCGGCGTTAACGTGGCTAAGGCAATTGCCTTAGCTAAAAAATTACCTATTACCGGGGTTAACCATCTTGAGGCACATATCTATGCTAATTGGCTGGATCCCCCCCCAGCTGGCGAAAATGGTAGAGTGAAATTCCCCTGCCTCTGTCTAATTGTTTCCGGTGGACACAGCGATTTAGTATTGATGAAGGGACATGGGCAATTTGAAAAGTTAGGGCGGACCCGGGATGACGCTGCTGGCGAGGCCTTTGACAAAGCGGCTAGAATCTTGGACTTGGGCTACCCTGGAGGTCCAGCTATTGAACGGGCAGCCCGCTCCGGGCTTCCTTGCTTGCCCCTCCCTCGAGCCTGGCTCAAGGAAAGCCATGATTTCAGCTTCAGTGGCTTGAAAACTGCCTTGTGGCATCTTGTTCACAAGGGAGGGGTCTCAGTTGCCGATGTCGCAGCAAGCTTCCAGCTGGCTATAGTCGATGTTTTAGTTGCCAAGACAATTGAGGCCGCCAGGCAATTGAAGGTGGAGCAAATTTTGCTGAGCGGTGGAGTGGCAGCCAATAAGACATTAACCCAGCATTTCCTTGCCAGCTCGCCAGTCCCGGTTCTTATTCCCCCTCCCCACTTATGTACTGATAATGCTGCTATGGTGGCTGCTTGTGGCTACTATCATTTCCAGGCTGGCAAAATAAGCGGTTATGACCTGGATGTAGTGCCCAGCCTCAGTCTTGGTTGACTAAAAGGCACATATGTTCAGCCGGCAATTACCCGATAGCAAGCTCGAGACGGATACCAGGCAGTCTCGACTCATTACCTCGCCGATAGTGTGTCCTTAACCCTGGAATAGCTCCGTTCTTGGGAGATTCTACCCTCTTGTTGCCCAGCGAAAATGTCACTCTAGTTGTTCACTATTAGCACATCCCGAAACTGAAATAAACTAGTGGGCTGCCATAGGTACGACCCTGAAGGGGTGATTGGTGTTGGCATCTGAATAGCAGGCAACTATAATACTAAGTGGAAGTGCCTGCGCCAGAAAGGGGGGATGGTAATTTAGCGCTGATATCTTGTTAAGGGAAACCGAGGCCGCGAATCTATTCAAGATATACAGGGTTGACTACTTATGATGAAAGAAAATGATGCTACAAAACTTTCAGCACTGTGGATACAGGAGCTGTATGAACCACCGCCCAAACCCTGCTACGTTCTGTTCTTTTCTAGTCAGACTCTCCAATGCGTTCTGATGTATTCGTGAGCTTCTTTTATTTGCATTGGTTGTGTGGAGGCCAATGCTCGTAAAAAAAATTCTTCTTGCCCATCGCGTACTACGTACACTGGCTTATTTGATGGGAGCACATCAATTCTACAAATATCCTTACCTTTAAAGTGAATAATATTTGCTGACAAAAAGGCAGAACATTCTTTGCCAAGATAATTATTTAATATCTGGATCAAATGAAGTATGAAGCCATCATTATTTTTCTTTTTCAATGTACTGTAGTCCACATCCAATCCAACAGGTGTTTTTTCATCGGTGACACCAATTAGGAGGGTGCCGCCCCTTGCGTTCATAAATCCGGCAATGCTTTTTGCAACAGCATGTTCTAGCTCTTTATTAGCCCTTCTTTCTTTGTAGTCCCAACGAAGGGATGCTTTGAACTCGACATCTTCATTTTCTCCTTCTTGCAGTAATCTGTCGACAGAAGCTATACTGAGACGCCTTGAGCGGAACCACCGTCGAATGATGACCACTAAGATAAGGACTTCTAGAACGGAAAGAATGCTGATGGCCGTGGTTTGATACTCCAAGACGCTGGAAAAAGGAAGGCTTTTGTGAAGTTCCTCAAAATCAATAAAAATGTTCAATAAGAAAAAGCTACCCATAAAAACTAAATTGACAAGGATTATCCGCTTTAGAACGGTCCAAATATCCTTCTCTGATAACGTGTTTACTATTCTACGCATGCTTTGCATGCTTTCATTCTATCATGCCATCGGCAGCAAGACTATGAGTACGGAAGCCCTGTGAGCCCTTGCGAAATGGATGCAATGTATGTCTGAGATAAGGCAGGACCCTACTACTGAAGAGTGGGTTATCATGGCCAAGGAACGGGCCAAGAGGCCGCACGACTTTGTCCGTCAGCAGGCCAAGCCCGAATTGCCCCCCTTCTCACCTTCCTGTCCTTTCTGCCCTGGCAACGAAACTGAAACGCCGCCTGAGGTCCTCTTGTATCAGAGTAAAAAAGCGAAAGGCTGGCGGGTGAGGGCCTTTGCTAATCAGTTCGCTGCTCTAAGACCCGAGGGCAGCACTGTGCGGAGAGAGGAGGACGGTTTCTTTCTGGACATGGATGGCATAGGGGTTCACGAGGTGATCGTCGAAACCCCAGTGCATAACAACCCCCTGGCCTTAATGGAAGACAATGGAGTGGAAGATGTTCTGCGTGCGTATCAGGAAAGACACAACGCCCTCTCTCGGATGTCCTTTGTAAAATTAGTCATCATTTTTAAGAACCAGGGGCCATCCGCAGGGACGTCGCTGGAGCATCCCCACTCACAATTAATAGCCACCCCTGTCGTGCCGAAGCATATCAGAATGAAATATGAAGTGGCTATACGTTACTATGACAATACTGGCCGGTGCCTTTACTCTGATGTGGTAGACCACGAATTCAGGACAGGCAAGCGAGTCGTGATGGAGACAGAAAAGTTTTTGGTCTTCCATCCCTTTGCCTCCCACCAGCCGTTCGAAACCTGGATCGTGCCCAGGATACATCAAGCCTGCTTTGGTAATGCCTCGGCAGAAGACCTGGCGGACTTAGCCCGTGTCTTGCGTATAACCTTGCTCAAGCTCTATCGGGGGCTTAATAATCCTGACTTCAACTATGTCATTGACACCACCCCTGTGGGGGATGAGAACAAGAACTACTTCCTGTGGCACTTGAGAATTATTCCCCGGCTCACTGAAGTAGCAGGATTCGAGATTGGCTCTGGCATTAACATCAATACTGCCTTACCTGAGGAAACTGCCCAGTTCATGCGGGAACAGAAGGCCGAATAGACACTCAGAGCTATAAAAGGAGGTAAATAATCATGCAGCACCGTAGAATAGCTCGCCTGAAGGACTATGAGCGATTTGTGGGGGCGGAAGCGATCGAGCGCATTAGAAAAAAAGCTAGTCAGATTCAGGACTTGCACGTGGTTAATGTGAATTCGACTTATTATGGTGGCGGTGTGTCACAGCTTCTGTCCTCGTTGACACTTTTGATGAATGGCTTGGGTATAAAGACCGGTTGGCGGGTAGTTCATGGGCCTCCCGATTTCTTCAGCATAACTAAAAAGATTCATAATGCCTTGCAGGGCGGCGAGATTAATCTTAGCGACAGGAAAATGCAGATCTACGAGCAAGTCATCTATGAGAATGCCATTCGCAACCACCTTGATCATGATGTAGTTATTGTTCACGATCCCCAACCACTTCCCATTATCAATCACTACAGGAAAGACTGTCCCTGGGTGTGGCGCTGTCATATTGACCTGTCTCGCCCGAACCAGGAACTTTGGAACTACCTGGTACCATTCATAGAAAAGTACGATGCGGTTATCCTCAGTAGCAGAGACTACAAACAGAAGCTTAAGACACCGCAGCTGTTCTTTATGCCAGCCATAGACCCTTTCACCATAACCAACCGGGAACTGAGCCAAAAGGAAATAGACGAACGCCTCAATTACTATAATATCCCCACCGACCTTCCGCTGGTAGTACAAGTCTCCCGCTTTGACCGCTGGAAGGACCCGGAAGGCGTCATCCAGGCCTTTAAACTGGCGAAAAAGCAAGTGGATTGCACCCTGGTGCTCCTGGGCAATGTGGCTACTGATGACCCTGAAGGAGCAGAGGTGTACCAGTCACTTCTGGACAGTCGGGGGGAACGCATCATCATCCTCAGCCGTCAGGACGGGGCGTTGGTGAACGCCCTCCAGCGCCAAGCAGCTTGTGTCCTGCAGAAATCAATTCGCGAAGGCTTTGGCCTGACGGTTGCCGAGGCTATGTGGAAGGGAACTCCGGTCATCGGGGGGAACACCGGCGGCATTCGCTACCAGATTGAGGATGGTGTTAACGGTTTCCTGGTTTCCTCTATAGAACAGGCGGCAGAGAGAATCGTCCAGTTGGTAAAAGACAAGGAACTGCGGGTGCAACTAGGGGAAAAGGCAAGGGAAACGGTCAGGCAGAAGTTTTTACTGACGCGCTATCTAGAACAATACCTCGATCTTCTCAACTCTTTTGAGGCAGATTTTAGATTAAGCGATGCAATGAGTATTTATGAATAAAGAATCAGAGGGCTTTACACATAACTTGACCTTGACAGCAGGTGGTCTCTTTGTTAGTTTTGTATCCAGTAGGTGGCGTTTTCAAAAAAGCCTGCTCCTTCTAATAGGCGTTTAGGAAACGAAGAGGGAAAAAGGGCATGGGGAGCTCATCAGGCAGGGAACAGAGTAAATCTCAAGCCAAAGCCAAGGCATCCAAACCGACAGAGGTGCAACCAGCAGATTTACCCGTGGCAGAGCTACTGCCCCATCTGGCCACTTCCCCGGACGGCCTCAGCCTAGCTGAGGCACAGCGCCGACTAGCCCAATACGGCTATAATGAACTCCCCGAGAAGAAAGTCAATCCAGTCCTGAAATTCCTATCCTATTTTTGGGGGCCTATTCCCGGGATGATCATAGTGGCGGCAATCCTGTCAGGAGTGCTGCGTCACTGGCCCGACCTCGGCGTCATCCTGGCCTTGCTGGTAATGAACGCCGTCGTGGGTTTCCGGGAAGAGCACCAGGCAGGCAGCGCCATTGCTGCGCTCAAGGAAAAGCTCGCCGTCCAGGCTAATGTCAAGCGAGATGGGAAATGGTCCACTATACCTGCACGAGAGCTGGTACCGGGTGACATCATCCGTCTCCGTATCGGTAATATCATACCAGCAGATGCCAAGTTGCTGGACGGAGATCCCGTACAGGTGGATCAGTCTGCACTTACTGGCGAATCCCTGCCGGTGGAGCGCAAGCCAGGTGACGCTGTCTACTCTGGCTCTATACTGAAGCAGGGCGAAATTGACGCAGCGGTCTATGCCACAGGTAAAGGCACGTACTATGGCAAGACCGCAGAACTAGTCGAGTCTGCAGTAACCCGCAGCCATTTACAGCGCGCCGTGCTTAAGATCGCCGATTACCTGCTCATCGTCGCGGTGGCCTTGGCTATTCTGATCGTTGGAGTGGCATTTCACCGGCACGACCCGATACTCGTCGTCCTTCAGTTCGCGCTGATTTTGACCATTGCCGCCGTTCCCGTGGCCATGCCGGCGGTATTGTCGGTCACCATGGCCTTGGGTGCCAAGGTACTGGCTCTGAAACAGGCAATCGTTACCCGGCTATCAGCCATCGAGGAGTTGGCCGGTGTTGATGTGCTGTGCTCCGACAAGACAGGCACGCTAACCCAGAGCAAATTAACTCTGGGAGACCCATTTACTATTGGTGACATTACCGCGGAGCAGGTGATTCTGAGCGGAGCACTGGCTTCCCGCGCTGAAGACCAGGACCCCATTGACCTTGCCGTATTAAGCGGCGTGAAAGACCGGAAACAGCTAAAATCGTACCAGGTGTCTCATTTCCAGCCCTTCGACCCCGTTCATAAGCGTACGGAAGCTACACTGAAAGGCAAAGATGGGCACGAGTTCAAGGTAACCAAGGGGGCACCTCAGGTTATCCTGGCGCTTGACCCCAGTGCGACTAAAATACAGTCCCAGGTTGATAAAGCGGTGAACGAATTCGCCGCCCGCGGCTTTCGCTCCCTGGGAGTAGCACGCACCAATGAGCAAGGCCAGTGGCAGTTTCTGGGTGTACTGCCACTTTACGACCCAGTCCGCGAGGATTCCAAGACTACTATCAATGCGGCCAAAGAGATGGGTCTCAGCATAAAAATGGTGACTGGAGATCAGGTCGCTATTGCCAAGGAGATCGGACGCCAGTTAGATCTTGGCAAAGACATTATTGATGCCAGTCTCTTCGACGAGACCAAAACCCATGAAGCCGGGCAGTTGGCCGATGCCATTGCACGTGCCGATGGTTTTGCCCAGGTCTTCCCCGAGCATAAGTATCACATAGTCGATGTGTTGCAGCAACGGGGCCACATCGTGGGCATGACTGGCGATGGGGTGAACGATGCGCCGGCGCTGAAAAAAGCTGATGCTGGTATTGCTGTCGCTGGCGCTACCGACGCTGCCCGGGCAGCAGCCAGCATCGTGCTGATGCTCCCAGGCCTCTCCGTGATTATTGACGCCATCAAGGAGAGCCGTAAAATCTTTCAGCGAATGATGAATTATGCCATCTATCGGATTTCTGAGACAGTTGCTCTGCTGGGATTCCTAACGCTGGCTATCCTGCTCTTCAAGATGTATCCGGTAACTGCGATCATGATAGTCTTGTTGGCGATTTTGAACGATGGTGCTATCCTATCCATTGCCTATGACAATGTTCGCCACCGTAACGAGCCCCAAACGTGGAACATGCACATGGTGCTGGGCGTGGCTACGGTGCTGGGTGTGTTTGCAATGCTTCGGTCCCTTGGTATTTTCTACCTGGGTGACACCGTATTCCACCTCAGCAATGACACACTTCGAACGCTGGTATATCTGAACCTCTCAGTGGGAGGGCATCTCACCCTCTTTGCCGCCCGTACCCGTGGCCCATTCTGGTCCATCCGGCCAGCGCCGATCTTGCTGATCGCAGTGGTGGGCACACAACTTGCAGCCACGCTCATCGCCGTCCACGGACTGCTGATGGCCCCCTTAGGCTGGACTTTAGCAGGGCTCGTCTGGGGCTACTGCCTGATCCTGTTCCTTATTCAAGATCGAGTGAAACTTCTGGGGTATAGAATCTTCGGTGAGCAACATACAGGGTTCTTAGTCAAACAAGCCAGGAAATGAAGCTATACGCGATTGGCTCTGGTCATATATCCTTAATACTTAGCTATCTTGAATTATATGTTTACCCGACCTATTTTCCTCGTGTAAAACAATAAGGGTGCCTCCAACCCCGCTGGCAAAATAAGCGGTTATGATCTGGATGTATTGCCCAGCCTTGGCCTTGGTTGACCTCTTCAATTTTGAGGCGTGAAGGAATCCCTTCCTTCACGATCACAGGAAATTCTAAATCCTAATTTCTAAAATCTAAACAAACCCCTTCAAAATGAAAAGGGCAAAAATAGTGGTAGTAACAAGAATACAGAATCCAGTAGCCAGTAGGGGAATCTTTTGAATGCTGACTACTGACTACTGACTACTGACTACTGTCTACTAGTCTCCGGATTTGGTACTTTTAGGCTATAGCAAGAAAGCCTTGATGCCCAGGTGTAGGACTTTTGGGTCATAGACAGGCTGTAGAATTTTTATTAAGATTTTAATACTGAAGGGGATAACCAATCAAGGGAGTAAGAAATTGAAGATGGAAGTAAAACGCCTCCATGACGAGGTTGCAACTCTTAAAGCGGCAATCGAGGCAGCAATTGAGGAGGCGATAAAAAATGGGCAAAAATCCATGGGCGACCTTAAAGATATTCCCGAGGTCGGCCTGGTTTCCAATGAGGACTTTGCCCTCACCTGCGTGAACGCGGGTTCGGGGGTTGTCGGCTGGGTCGACGATTTTTGAGCTTACGCCTCAGTATTCCTCAACTACCGAGAGGACATTCGCTACATCTTCCCTCATCGGCCTACCCTCTGGACAAGGCCAGTTATATATTGTACTTCTTGAATTGCACGAAATGACGGAATGTGCACTTAGGGCCGGCACGAAGCAATCCTACAATATCTCGGCGCTATAGTTCTGAGGCGAGGTATGTTGACAGAGCCTTAGCCAAGACATATAGTAAGAATTATGTTAGAGGCTGCCCATGCCAAAGGCACCGAGCTAGTCTGGGAGGGTAAACGCACTCAAGTAGAGCGCATCCCACTGCCCTTTCAGGTCATTGAGACTATAAATCAGTCCCGGGCTACCAGGGAGCAGACGCCGCTACTTGCAGGCTTAGGCTTACTGCCACCGCCGCTTTTTGAAGGTGTGGCAAGCAATGAAGATGTCTGGCGCAATAAGCTCATCTGGGGCGATAACAAGTATATCCTGGCTTCTCTTCTGGAAGAAGGCTTTGCCGGCAAGCTCAACCTTATCTATATTGACCCACCCTTTGATACCGGCGATGATTTCAGCTTCAAGGTCAAGATAGGCGACGAGGAGCTGGTCAAACAGCCCTCTATCATTGAGCAGAAAGCCTATAACGATACCTGGGGCAAACGTGGTGAAATTCATAAATATCTCCAGATGATGTATGAACGCCTGGTCTTGATGCGAGAATTGCTAGCCGAGAACGGGAGCATTTATGTGCATATGGATTGGCATGTCGGGCACTATATGAAGCTGATAATGGATGAGATTTTTGGGCAGGAGAATTTCAGGAACGAAATAATCTGGCAAAAAATTCGTTCTTCTAAAGGACAAAGTAGGTCGTTCGGTAACGTCGTGGATACAGTATTGTTTTATTCAAAAAGTGATGGTTTTCTGTTTAATCAACAACATGTGCCTCTCTCACAAGAACGATTAGAGAAGCATTACAAATATTACGATGAAGTAGTAAAGAAACATTATCAACTGTGCGATTTTACTCAGAATGGTCAGGGGCCTCCAAGGGTGTTTGGCAAACGAGGCGAAATTGCTCCTCCTCCTGGAAAGCATTGGATTTGGACACAAGATAAAATTGACGGAGGAGTGAAAGATGGCCTTATACTTTTTACATCGGGACGGATGCCCCGCCTGAAAAGATTCCTAGAGGATTCTGAAGGAAACCCGATGGAAGACTTGTGGAATGATATTGCTCCCATAAACTCCATGTCTGATGAAAGGGTAGCATATGCTACTCAGAAGCCCAAAGCTCTTTTAGACCGCATCATTAGAGCCTCATCCAATGAAGGTGACCTTGTCGCCGACTTCTTCTGCGGCTCGGGGACAACGCTGGCGGTGGCAGAGAAGCTGGGCAGACGGTGGCTCGGCTGCGATTTAGGCAGATTTGCCATTCACACCACTAGGAAGCGTCTGCTGGATATACCAGATTGTAAGCCCTTTGAAATACTGAACCTGGGTAAATACGAGCGAAAATACTGGCAGATGAATGGAATAAGCGGTCGGCAGAAAGACAGCCAGAAAGCTATCTTTGAATACCTAGCTTTTATCATTAATCTTTACCACGCCGAGCCGGTCATTGGTTTTAGCCACCTTCACGGCAGGAAGACGGGCAGAATGGTTCATGTCGGCGCCACCGATGCTCCGGTTACCCTCTCTGAAATCATAGAGGCTTTAGAAGAATGCTCAGCCAATAAGCTGACGGCTCTGGATGTTTTGGGTTGGGAGTGGGAGATGGGGCTTCACGATGTGGTTGGCAATGAAGCCAGGCGGCGAGGTATAGACCTGCGTCTGCTTAACATTCCTAGAGAGGTCATGGACAAGCGGGCGGTGGAAGCTGGCGATGTCCATTTCTATGAGCTGGCTTACGTTGAAACCGAGGTCAGGGGTCAGGGAACAGAGGTTCAAATAGCTCTCAAGGACGTCATCATCCCCAGCTTAGAGCTTGTTCCCCTTGAGGTGCGGGACAAAGTCAAGAAATGGTCGGATTACATTGACTACTGGGCAGTTGACTGGGACTTCAAGGAAGATACCTTTCACAACCAGTGGCAGTCATATCGCACCCGAAAACACTCAACGCTGGCTGCTGAAAGCGACTGGCATAACTACCCCAGCCCTGGCACCTATAAGCTTCTGGTAAAAATAGTAGATATCTTCGGCAATGACACCACCAAGCTATTGGAGGCGGCAATCAGGTGAAGCTCAAAAAGAGGGATAATGAAGCGTTATCGGCTGTACGTAGATGAATCTGGAGACCATACTTATAAAAACCTAGACGACATCAGTCGTCGTTATCTTGGGTTAACCGGTATAGTTATCGAGTCAGATTACTATCGCCTTAAATTTCAGCCGCAATTGGAAGCTTTAAAGCAATCACATTTTCCTCATAATCCTGACGAACCCGTTATCCTACATAGGGACGATATCATTAATCGCCGTCATGCCTTCGGTGTGCTAGATAACCCCGACTGCAATGCTGCTTGGGAAAAGGATTTCATGGAGTTCATGCGAACTTCTCAATTCGAGTTATTTACTGCGGTCATCGATAAGAAAGCGCATAGAGACCGCTATGGCGATGAAGCAATTCATCCGTACCACCTGGGTTTATCTTTCTTATTGGAGCGTTACCGTGGTTATCTCAGATACAACCATTCAAAGGGAGATGTTTTAGCAGAGGGCAGAGGAGGAGAGGAAGATCTAGCATTGAAAGAAGTGTATCAGTACCTTTGGAAGCACGGCACTTATTATATTTCAGCGCAGGAGTTCCAGAAGACCCTTTCTAGCAAAGAACTCAAGGTAAAATATAAAAGCCAGAATATCGCTGGGCTTCAATTAGCTGATTTGCTAGCTCACCCATCGAAATTATACATCTTGACTTCAAGGGGTAAAGTAGCCCAGTCACCACCATCGTTCGGGACACGCTTGGCTCAGGTATTTCGAGGTAAATATAATGTGTATGGCCAAAAACTTTTTGATTAAATACAAAGGTCGGGGATTTCCCGACCTTTGCACGCTAACCCTTACGGGTTATCCACCTTCGACAATTCGAATTGCTTATTGTATAACACATATCTTTACATTTGTCAAATTTTAATGGCATACTTCACTGATAAAGTTAAAACAAGAGGGGTTCTATGGGAAAAGTGAAGGTTTGGTACGACCCTAAGGGCGGTTTCCTTGAGGTAATTTTTGAGCAGAATGAAGGCTATTTCAAAGAGACAACGTCAGGCCAGCTCATGGAGAAGGTAGATATGAATGGGAATGTCATTGGCTTCTCCATCCTGAAAGTGAGCGCCCTGAAAGAAAAGCCTCTTGACATTGACCTAGTGAGCATTTCAGGGTAAGCCTGTGACTTTGAGGAGATAAGTGAAGCTTCTTAATCCGTATGCTATACCCGCTCAGCATCCTCCCACTGCTGCTTACCTGGTGTCCAAGCTACGTCAGGTGGTGGATGGCTGGCGAGCCCAGGATTATCCCGGCGTCTCTGACACTACACGCCGACTGCTAACCTACTGGTTCTTTGAAGACCACCGCAGCCCTGATGGTAAGCCCTTCGGCTACTATTTCTGCCAGCGTGAAGCCATTGAAACACTTATCTATTGCTACGAGGTAGCCCAAACTCGCTCCTTTGCTAAACTGATGCAGGATTTTGGCAGTAGTGGAGGTGTTTACTATGACCCCACCGCTGACCGCTTTCCACGCTATGTCTTCAAGATGGCAACCGGTTCGGGTAAGACTAAAGTGATGAGCCTGGCAATGGTCTGGTCATATTTCCATGGTATTAAAGAGCCAAATTCGCCTTTAGCTAAGACCTTCCTTCTCATCGCCCCCAATGTCATTGTCTTTGAAAGACTGAAACAGGACTTTGCTGATGGCAAGATTTTTCGGGAAGACCCACTTGTCCCGCCGGAGTGGGCATCTGACTGGCAGATGCGGGTTATTCTTCAAGATGAGCCAGCCCCAGCCACCACAGTTGGCACACTCTACCTGACCAATGTCCAGCGCCTCTATGAGCGTAAACCAAAGGAAGAAGTGAATCCAGTTGAAGTTATGGTCGGTCCTAAACCAAAGCTTGAGATTAAAGTCTCAGCCGAAGAGCTTATTGACCGCATTCTGCGTCATCCTGACCTGATGGTGTTTAACGATGAAGCTCACCATGTCCATGACGAGGACTTGGTATGGTATCAGACAATTGTGAATCTTCACGAGGAACTCCAGAGTCGGGGAGTATCAGGATTAGTTGCCCAACTGGACTTCTCCGCTACACCAAAGACTCAACAGGGAAAGCTCTTTCCCCAGATAATAGTTGATTACCCTGTAGCTCAGGCTATTCAAGATGGCATTGTTAAACAGCCTATATTGGGTGAAATCGGCGGACCGGTGCAAATACCCAGCAATGATGCCTCGGTACGCTATCGCCAGTGGATAGACGCCGGCATTGCCAAATGGCGAGACTACTGGACTGACCTCCAGAAAAGTGGCAAGAAACCAGTCCTTTTTGTTATGACCGAAGATACCAGGTCAGCAGACGATATTAGAGATTATTTAGAGACACTGCCAGATTTGAAAAACCATGTGCTTACTATCCACACCGATAAGAAGGGCGAGATTACCAAGAAAGAACTTGATGATGCTCGCCAAGCCAGCCGTGAGGTTGACAGTGCCCAGAATCCATACCGGGTTATTGTAAGTGTCCTTATGCTGCGGGAAGGCTGGGATGTAAGAAATGTGGTGGTTATTGTCCCGTTGCGCCCTTATACTGCTAAAGCCAACATCCTTCCTGAGCAGACATTAGGCAGAGGTCTGCGTCGTATGACCGGACCGGGCTCAGGTTTTGAAGAGAGAGTTATAGTTGTTGAGCATGATGCCTTTCGTGACTTCTGGGATAAAGAGCTAAAGGAAGAGGGGTTGGAGATTGAGCGTGACCGCCTGGAGAATGTCCGCATTGATATTAAGACTATTACTGTAGAATCAACAAAACTTGAGTTCGATATAGAGATTCCCCAGCTATCCCCGGTACTCAGCCGTTCGGTAGCCGCCTTAAAAGACCTTGACTTAGACAAGATACCAAAGCGGACTATTAGCCTGCCTAGCGGTTATCTGATAAAGGAAGACACTATTCACTATACCGGTCGCCACATGCTAACCAGGGAAATAGTGGAGGAAAAAGATTTACTTATCCCCTTCCCAGACCAACCTGAAGGAGTGATAGCTTATTTTAGTCAGATGATTCTGAAGGAAGCACGAATGCCAGGGCGCTTTGCTGAGCTGGTGCCATTGGTCAAAGAATATATCCGTATTATTCTATTCGGACACGAGGTTGAACTAAATAGTCCAGCTGTATTGCGCCGTCTCAGCGAACCCGACGCTCGACAGATAATTATCACTGTCTTTGCTCAAGCCATAAATAGCCTAACTATAGAGTCGCACTCCGTGTATATTCAGGGAAGCCCAATCAAATTGAGTGGCACTAACGCTTTCCCTTGGACCAAGGAAACATACCCAGCTCACAAGACGATATTCAACCTAGTCGCCTGTGATTCTCATTACGAAGCTGAGTTCGCCGCCTTTCTTGACGGCGTACCAGATGGGGCTGCCTTTGCCAAAAACACTGAAGCTACTCACTTTGCTATTGAATACTTAAGTTCTCAGGGTGGCGTCCGCTACTACTATCCTGATTTCATAGTCAGGCTTGTCTCCGGGGAGATGTTTCTAGTAGAGACCAAGGGACTTGAGGACATAGAGGTAGCTCGAAAAGATGCTCGGGCTACTAAGTGGTGTCAGGATGCCACCGCTCTCACTGGATTATCCTGGCACTATATAAAGGTTCCGGAAAATGTTTTTCGCTCCACTACAGCCACGACCTTCGAGCAGCTTTACCACCACGCTCTGGCGGCAACCCAGCTATAGCTCTGCCTGCTATATAAAGATTTACTTCTATAATATCCTCGATAAGTAACATTCTAGCGTTTTGTTCAGTCCAGAAGTGCCTACTTTGCACTGATAACATTTATCACGATTCCGGAATTATCACGAGGATGCTTAATTGATTAAGGGACATTCACTACATCTTCCCTCTCGGCAGTAGTTCCTGAAGATGTGAATCAGCCCTTGCTGATGACAGGCAGTGAAATCGAAAGATTCTTCAAGACAAAGCTGCTTCTTCATATGCTGTGTTATGCAATTCTCAGCCAATTTGGGATAATTACGATAAAGCTCTATAGCGTTCTCTGTTAGCTGCGCCTCATCAGCTAATTCTCCCCAGGAGAAAGCAAAAGGCAATATCACGTTTACTGCAATTTCACCTGCTTTGCTATTTCCCAAAAGAGCCGATATCTTTGTTTTACTTCTGACGTCAAAATCGAAATGGTCCCGCCAGTAACCATCGCCAGCCACGGTCAAACCGTTCTCCAGCATGCGGTGCCCACCGGGCAGAGGTGCTTCCTTCACTAGCTGCAGTATCCCTGCTAACAGTTTTTCCTCGCAGTAACGCTCAAGAAGGTAGCTCTGGGCGACAATGCGTCGCACCGGAGAATTGTTGGGGTATATGTGTGAGAGGTTCCAGTCACCTTCCTTCATGGTTTTAACTTTTTTATCCGCCGACTGCCATAGTTGCTCCAATTCCTGGACTTCTTTTTCTCTGGCAGACTTTCCTTGCCATCTTTGAGAAGGTAATAGCCCGGCTGCGCCTAACAACAAAGCTTGCTTCGTGGCCAAGCCTTCTCGGGATTCGACGGAATTGAGGGGCATTCTGTCGGCAAGGTCTTCAAAGGGCTTTGTGTTTTTAGCATAACCCAGAGCCCTCATCATGCCTCGGAAAAGCACCTGCCCCGACTCCTCTTGTTTTAACTCGGCTTGAAAATGCATCGCCTTCTGTTTAAACCTTTCTTCACCGGCAGTGTTCAATAGCTTTCCTAAGCTTTGCCTATCCACGTGGTCCAGTATCTGGAAGCAAGGAAGCTGCCGGTAGGGCAGCAAATAGGCTTGGTGCCGCAATGCCTTCGCCAGACATAGCACGGGGACTGGCTTGCCGCTTTGTAGTAAGGTAGCTGAATTACAATCATGCCACATCACAACATGAAGGATGACATTATTATATTCAGCATCAGCATGATGCTTATGGCTATACCAATCGCTGGATTTAACGTGAACCTCTACATCCCCTTTCGTCAAATGAAATTTATTTGCAATAACTGCGTCCCGAAAATCGGGGCCGTTATCACCATTGGTCCTCCCAGGATAGATTACACTGAATATCTCGTCTTCTGAGGAGGTCAGCTCCCTTCCCACCGCTTGTTGCCATATTAGAACTGCTTGTTTTTCCGAGAATTTTATCCGATTACGTGTAATCATGGCACAAAAAAATTACCTGTCACTTTATATCAATTGTTTAAACCTTAGAGAATTGCTCACAATATTTCCTCTTATCCTTGGAAAAACCGCAGCAGCCAACCTTAATTTGATTCATCGTGCTTTTCTTCGGCTCTGTAAATAAAGCCACTACGCTCGGCAACTATGCTGAGCAAGGTAGCCGATGCCCCTCGAGGTCGATACATCCCCTTTTCCCATTCACTGATCGTTTGCTGACGCGTGCCTAATTCCTCGGCTAGCTTCACTTGAGTTAAGTTCAGATGTTGCCTCAGCGCCTTGACCTCTTCTTTACTCCATTGTCTTTTTTTCTTTTTTCTTCGCTCCATCTCTTAAAATTATACACGGTTTAGTGTAATAATTCAAGAAAAATTGGCCAAATTTTAGTGAAAACCTTTTGCATTTTTGGGTTTTCTTGATATAATAGAAAGTTAGCAATCTCAGGGGCAGAGTGCTAAAATAAATATAGGAAAGGAGGGAATATGGCTAAAATTGAACCTTTGGGAGACAGGGTAGTGATAAAACCCACAGCCAAGGAAGAAGTCAGCAAAGGAGGGATAGTTTTGCCAGATACAGCCAAAGAGAAGCCCCAGGAGGGGAAAATTATTGCTGTAGGTCCAGGTAGGTTGACTGAAGATGGCAAACGTATTGCCATGGAGGTGAAGAAGGGAGACAAAGTTATTTATTCCAAATACGCTGGCACCGAGTTTAAGCTAGATGACGAAGAGGTGGTTATCATGCGTGAGGGCGACATTCTGGCTAAGAAGAGTTAAGAAAAGGAGGTAAGCGAATGGCAAAACAAATTATTTTCGGAGAAGAAGCAAGAAAATCATTAAAGAACGGCGTGGATACCCTGACTGATGCTATCAGGGTGACTCTGGGACCACGCGGGCGGCCTGTAGCATTGGATAAGAAATGGGGCGCTCCTTCGGTTCTCAACGACGGTGTTTCTATAGCCAAAGAAATAGACTTACCTGACCCGTTTGAGAATATGGGGGTGCAGCTAGTAAAGCAGGCAGCCACCAAGACTAACGACCAGTGTGGCGATGGCACCAGTACATCCACTATTATAGCCCAGGCTATTATTAGTGAGGGCTTCAAGAACATCGCTGCTGGAGCTGATTCCATGGCTCTAAAGCGTGGGATTGATAAAGGGGTAGAGGCTTTAGTTGATGAGCTCAAGAAAATGTCTATACCGGTGGCTGGTAAAGAGCAGGTAGCTCAGGTAGCCGCTATATCAGCTATTGACCAGGAAATTGGCAACTTGATTGCTGACGTTATGGAAAAGGTGGGCAAAGATGGCGTTATCACTGTCGAAGAAGGCAAAGGGCTGAAATTCGAGACTGAATTTGTCGAGGGGATGAAGTTCGACCGTGGTTATATTAGCCCTTATTTCATCACCAACGCCGAACAAATGAGGGCAGAGCTAGAAGACCCCTACATCCTCATCACTGATAAGAAGATTTCCGCCATAAACGATATATTGCCGGCTCTGGAAAAAATCGTACAAATGTCCAAGAATTTGGTTATTCTTGCTGAGGATGTCGAAGGAGAGTCCCTGGCTACATTAGTGGTCAATAAGCTGAGGGGCACTCTATCTCCCCTGGCGGTTAAAGCACCTGGCTTTGGCGACCGTAGGAAGGCAATGCTTCAGGATATAGCCGTTCTTACCGGAGGCAATGTTATATCTGAAGAAATCGGCAGGAAGCTTGATTCGGTAACCGTGGAGGATTTAGGTCGAGCCAGAAGAGTGATTGCTGATAAAGATAATACCACCATTGTTGAGGGGAAGGGTAAGACTGAGGATATTGAGGCTCGAATTAAGCAAATCAGGACTGAGATAGATATAAGCACCTCGGATTATGATAAGGAGAAATTACAGGAAAGACTGGCTAAACTAGCCGGCGGCGTGGCAGTGATTAAGGTGGGTGGGGCTACGGAAACAGAGCTTAAAGAAAAGAAACACCGTGTAGAGGATGCCTTGTCAGCTACTCGAGCTGCTGTGGAAGAAGGTATCCTGCCTGGTGGTGGTGTTGCTCTCCTCAATGCCCTGCCGGCCTTAAAAAAGCTCAAATTGAAGGGCGATGAGGCTACTGGTGAGGCTTTATTGAAACGAGCCATGGAAGAGCCTCTCAGGTGCATCGCTGAAAATAGTGGCCGGGAGGGCTCAGTGGTGATAAATGCCATAAAGGAAAGCAAGCCCGGCATAGGCTACGACGCCTTCAAAGATGAAATGGGTGTAAATATGGTAGAAAGGGGCATTGTAGACCCTCTCAAGGTCACCAGGAGCGCTCTACAGAATGGTGCGAGCATTGCCACTATGATTCTGACTACGGAGTGCTTGGTAACCGACATTCCTGAGAAGGAAAAGATGCCGGCGATGCCAGGAGGAGGAGGAGGAGGATACGAGGGCATGATGTAGCCTCTGTGGCTGGAATTCAACTAAATTCACCAGAAGCAGAAAGAACCGCCATAAGGCGGTTCTTTCTGTATAACATTAGAGCTTAAGCAATTGTCTTAAAGGCTTTTCCTTGATAAGATTGTCTTTCTTAACCGGTCCTGTTACAGCTAAATTAAGCCCCCTATCGGTTATAATCTCCTCGGCCACCCCTTTTAGCTCATCTATGGTAATGGCATCCACAATAGAAATAACATCGTCTATGTCCAGGATTTGCTGCGTTAATATCTCCTGACCACCGTACCATAACGCTACATTCTGGCTATCCTCAAAACGCAAATATAATCTTCCTTTTGACAATTCCTTAGCCCTGGTAAGCTCAGTGGCGGTAATTCCCTGTTTAATCTGAGATATCTCTTCGAGGATGGCTGCCACAGCAGTTTCTATTTTCTGGGGGTCAACGCCAGCATAAATAGCAAATGACCCCGACTTGAGGAAGTGCTCGGCATAGCTGTGAATATCATAGGCTAGCCCCCTATGCTCTCGTATCTCCGTAAATAGGCGGCTGCTCATGCCACCGCCAAGGACTGTGTTAAGCAAGTCAAGGGTAAAACGTTGCGGGTGGGAGCGAGAAAAGCCGTGAACAGCGAGGCAAAGATGTGCTTGTTCGATATCTTTGGGCTCAATACGCAACCTGGCTTCCGTTTGCTTGTCATCAGTTATATAGCCAGTAATTAGCTCCCCGGAAGCCCATTTACCAAACAGGGACTCAATTTGAGCCACTGCTTCTTCATGTTGTATGTTGCCAGCAATGCTAAGCACGGTGTTATTGGGCATATATCTGCGAGCAACGTAGTTTAATAGTTGCCCCCTTGTTATCGAAGATACAGTTTCCTTGTATCCGATGACCTCGCGCCCCAGAGGTTGCTCTGGCCATAACAGCTCGTCTATGAGCATGCTTATCCTTTGCTGAGGAAGGTCCAGGTTCATATTGATTTCCTCGCTGATAATCCGCCGCTCTTGCTCTATTTCTTTGCTATCAAAGAGAGAATTGAGCAAGAGGTCAGATAGCACGTCAAGGGCGATGGGGAAGTGAGGCTTAGCAACCTTACACCAGAAGATAGTTAATTCCTTGTCTGTGCCAGCATTGATTATGCCACCAACGCCTTCAATATCCTGAGTTATTTCCTTGGACGTTGGTCGCCGCTGTGTGCCTTTGAAGAATAAATGCTCGGCGAAGTGGGAGATGCCCGCCTCTTCTTCACTTTCGTAGCAGGAGCCAGCACCTACGAGGATTGCAAGGCATACTGAGCGGCTGTGGGACATAGTACTGGTGATAACTCTCAAGCCATTATCGAGCACAGCCTTGTTATACATTACCATAAATTTTACTTTACTTTTCTGTTGTCAGTCAATGGAACTTTGCTGCTTCCTGACGTTCAGTCCTTCTCACTTGGTGGTATTATCGAATTGTCGACTCATATAGAAGCTTGGCTTCGCGTTCGCATCTGACCAGCCTAAGTTCATCCCCGAGGCATGTTGAGGCTACTCTTTCTTGGTAAACTGTTGGGCGGCTTCACCCATTTCGGCACCACTACCTGAGCCAAGACATATGTCGGTCTCCATGCGAAGCCCTATGTCGAGCGGGGTCGACAAAGCAAGAGTAGTCGCTCTTTTGGCACCTTGAATAAGGCGGGGGTTGATTTTAGCTATTTCTTCGGCCAGCTTCTTGGCTTCAACCATTAGCTGGTCTTTGGGATATACATGATCTACCAGCCTAACCCGGAGCGCTTCGGCAGCGTCGATTCTCCGTCCGGTAAGAATCAGTTCCTTAGCAATGCCAGTTCCCACTATCCGGGGTAACCGCTGCGTGCTTCCCAGGTCAGGGATAACCCCCAACTGAATCTCAGGAAGCCCGAATACGGCAGTATCACAAGCCAGGCGTATATCGCAGCAAAGAATGAGCTCCAGGGCTGCTCCTAAACAGTACCCGTTTATGGCAGCGATAACCGGTGCGGCCAGCTCTTCGTACATGGTAAATATCATCTTCAAATTGTACAGGGAATCATAGCCCTGACGATAACTGGGAACAATTTCCGTGGGACCGCTCCCAGAAGCCACCATCTTCAAGTCCAGCCCGGCGCTAAATGCCTTATCACCGGCACCAGTCATGATAATAACCCGGACCTCAGGATTCTCCTTGATAGCCTGTGCTGTTTGTTGAAGCCCTAATAAGACCTCCTGGTTAAAAGCATTCAATGCCTCCGGTCGGTTCAACAGCACCGTGGCAATACTATCTTCAATATCCAGTCGAACAGCGTCTTGTTTTGCCATTTGTCTCCCCTTTCATAGATTACTTTCAAACTATCTAAAATCCCTCTTGTATGATGGTAATTAACAACCATTGCTTGTCGCCAGTACCTTTTAACAGTTGCTTCTTGAAGACTATCGCTCCCTTCGGCCACTTTTGTTCACTTTCGCTGATTTTACATCGCAGCTCCGCCCAAGGTCAATTGTTTTCCCCCGTATCCACTCACCACAACCTCTAAGCTCAGAACGATAGAGACAAAAACTCGCATAGCAGAGAGACGTTACGAATCAATCTCGAATATTTAAGGTGATTTTCGTCAGCAAGCAGGGTATAATCAGAATAAGACAAAAATTCAGGCGCGTTTTCAGAGGAAGTATGGCATTTTTACGGATTCGCACTTTGCCTGACCCCGTGTTGCGGCAAAAGGCCAAAAGAGTAACCAAAATCGATGACTCCATTCAGAAGTTAATCGATGACATGATTGATACTTTACGCGCTGACCCAAATAGAGCCGGTCTCGCTGCCCCACAGGTAGGAGTGTTGCTCCGCGTAGCAGTCATCGAGCTGCCGGAACAGGAACTCATCACTATGGTTAACCCTGAAATAGTAAAAAAGGAAGGTGAGCGAATAGTCCAGGAAGGCTGCCTATCCGTACCTGGCTACGTTGGGGAAATAAAAAGAGCGGTAACAGTGAAAGTCAAAGCGCAAAACCGAAACGGTAAGCAATTTCGCCTCAAAGCACAAGGGCTTCTGGCTCAGGCCCTTGAACAGGAAATTGAGCATCTCGATGGCATTCTATATATTGACCATCTAGAGAGCCCGGGAAAGCTATTTGAGGCTGTTCAAGAGCAAGAAATGTAGGTCCCAATTTATTGGGCTTGCCCTTTGGTCATTGCAAGGCGTGCTCTCCTTTTGTCATTGCGAGGAGCGAAGCGACGAAGCAATCTTGGGAGGCTGTTGAGGGCTGAAATTGCCACGCACCTTTCAGGTGCTCGCAATGATAAGAGGAGCTTGATGAATCAAGCAACTACAAAAATGTATAGTAGATTGGGAAGGAGTTAGAGGGAGGGGGATAACCGAGCCTGAAGCTCGGTTATCCTTCCTGTGCTGCTCTTCGCCTTCTTCTTCTCCCCCAAACCACTCCCCAGATAATCAAGCCAATCGCGGCTATTATGACAAGGATAAGCCACCAGGTGATGGTTCGTGACGTTGTGAACTCACCGCTCAACCCGGCAACCTCTACCTCATACTGTCCATAATCCAATCCAGCCCGAGTGAAACTCACCGGCTTGCTCTGTCCGGCACCCACTGTCACCATCTTGGTATCTACTGTTTCTCCATTTAGCTTTAGCTCAACAGTATAGGTGCCTTCCTGCCAACCGTCGTTGGCTACGTTGGCGGTAATGGTAACGCTTTCCCCAGTCTTGGTCACGAAGGTGGTCTTTTCCACACTGGTCACGATGTTCAAGCCGCTGGCCACAAAATGAGCAGGTGGTGTAGGTGTCGGAGCAAGCTCAGCCAGTACGCCGAAAATACTGAAGTGGTTTATCGGCGCAGATAGGGTCAGTTCTGCCACACCATTTGGTTCGCCTAGTTCAGTCTCTAGGAATACCCATACATCATTAACATCATCATAATAAGCCATGGTTACATTTAGAGCATTCTCGGGCAATTGCAATTCATCCAAGCCCAGTGTCAGGAAAATATCCCTGTCGAAACCAGCGCCCGGAGGAGTTATGTTAAAAGCCACAAGCGCCACAGTATTCTCTGGAGGAGCAGGTATTTCCTCGAGCTCTCTGATTACTATCAGGTAATATGTCTTTTCATAAACAGTGGGTGCGTGAGTCCCCCGCTCTAGCAGCAAGTTGTGACTGCCATCGGGGCTAGGCCCTAGCAAGTCTACTGCTAGCTTGTCATTGCTGTAAAGGGGCTCCGTGGTATTATTTCCTTCCCAGTCCACTGTGAGGTATTTGGTAGAAGGACAACCAGCGCCGCCGGCAGGCGGAACTGGAGGAGGGCAATCTCTGGCTGTGATGTAATTCTCTTTGGCCTCGGTATCCGAACCACAGCCATTGCTCACGTTTAAGCTCACGGTGTAGGTGCCGGGGTCGGTGTAGGTGTGGCTCGGGTTCTGCGATGTGCTGGTGCCTCCATCACCGAAATCCCAGCTCCAGGAGATAATCTCTTTGCCATTGCCATCGGAGAGGTCGGTGAAGTTGACCCTTAAGGGGGCACAGCCGTTGGTCGGCGTGGCATTGAAGTCTGCCGAAGGCAGACCACCCACTGTGATGTAATTTTCCTTGGTCTCTACATCCCAGCCACAGGCATTGGTCACGTTTAAGCTCACGGTGTAAATGCCGGGGTCGTTGTAGGTGTGGCTCGGGTGCTGGTCTGTGCTGGTGTTGCCATCACCAAAGTCCCAGGCCCAGCTTGTGATTTCTTTGTTATTGGGGTCGGAGAGGTCGGTAAAGTTCACCGAAAGCGGGGCACAGCAGCTGATCTTGTCAGCCTCGAAATCGGCGGTTGGCAGACCACCCACTGTGATGTAATTTTCCTTGGTCTCTACATCCCAGCCACAGGCATTGGTCACGTTTAAGCTCACGGTGTAAATGCCGGGGTCGTTGTAGGTGTGGCTCGGGTGCTGGTCTGTGCTGGTGTTGCCATCACCAAAGTCCCAGGCCCAGCTTGTGAT